>Ga0209158_1000223_pt1 | contig 44425 bp, 40 predicted proteins | sample GraSoiAngelo_140_FD_185897 | JGI IMG/M metagenome (GOLD analysis project Ga0209158, IMG submission 185897) | Grasslands soil microbial communities from the Angelo Coastal Reserve, California, USA - 14_0929_12_30cm (SPAdes) (version 2) | ecosystem: Environmental > Terrestrial > Soil > Grasslands ...
CGTCCCCACGAACGCCAGCCCGGCACTCTAAGAACCTCAACCTGGGGCTTGCTCTTGGCTCCAGTTAGAATCGAAAAGCACGGGACCTGGGTCCCGTGCTTTTTCATTTCTGACGCCGTCAACCTCTGCCGACCGAATCTGGGAGGCCGAAAACTAATATCAGGAATTGCGAAGGTGCCGGTTATTGTCAATGATTGTTTTTGGCGGACGCTTTTTTGTCGATAGAGATAATAATCCATCCGCGGCGATATCGTCTTGACCCTATATGATTTATTTTACAGGGGTTATAACAGGTCGGTTAGGGCGAGAGTTGGCCCATGAAATACTCCCCTAAAGTGCTGGTGGGCTCCTGTCAGCTCCGTCGTGTGGGACAGCCCATGAGTAAAAAACAGGCAGGGTTCTCCCTCATCGAACTTCTTATCGTCGTGGCGATCACATCGACTCCCTTCTGGCGAGCGGTGCGAAAAGTGGCTATGTCATTACGTGGGCCGGGGATGGGCTTACGCCTTCGGTTAGCTATACTATTAACGGCGACCCAGCTGCGCGCGGTTCGAGTGGCCGACGGAGTTTTTTCAGTACCCCTGGTTCACATGGCTAAGAGCAGTAGAGGCGGCGCGCCATTCAGAGAAGTGGTTTTAGCTCCGATTCAATTACATTTGTGTATTCAAACCCGATGACTTTCTTCCGCAGTATTCCTTGGCGGTCGTACAGTATCGTGGTCGGTAAACCTTCAATGCCTCCAAACTTCTGCTTCAAATCATCAGCAGCTACCGCCAGCGAATAACGGACTCCGATTTTCTTTGCAAACGTGACCGGGTCTTCCATATCCATCATGGTGTCAAATTTGAACCCGACTACTGCGAATCCGCGAGAGCCATAGCGATCTAAGAGTTTCTGATAACCCGGCATCTCCTTCTTGCACGGTTGGCACCAGGTGGCCCAAAAATCAATCAGCACCACCTTGCCGTGAAGATCAGCCGAGGAAACCTCGCGCCCCTGCAAATCCTTCACAGAGAAATCAGGCAACCGTGAACCGATCTCACCCGCCGCGATTAAAGCTTCTTCTTTCGGCTGAGGGGGACTTGCCGGCTGCTGATTGCATCCCACCAGGCCGACTCCCGCGAGGCTCAGAACCCATAGGCGTTTTCTTAGCATCTATTCCTTGTTTTGCACTTCGAGAATCAGCAGCTTGAGGGAAGCAGAAGGATGTGCTTTCTTTTTCCCTGCGGGCTTTTTGTACAACTGACCACGAACTGTGACCATCGTTTGGGTATCCGCGAGGGCTTCCAGTCCTTTCGACAACTCATTGGGTGTAAGCACGAAAGACCGATTCGGTTCAACTTGTAAGGCAAAGCTACCCGAAGAGTCCCTCACGATTTTTCCGCGTGCGGTTATATCCATCTCCGCAGCGGTCACACCACTGTCGTATGTCGCCTTTAGAAGCTGGGCTGGGTCAATCTGTCCGTCCTCTTTGGGCGTGACATCAACCTTTCCCTCTAGCAAGCTGACTTCAACTGTTTGAACGCCAGACTGGCGTCCGAGGTGTTGCTTCACCCCGTATGCTCAAAAGTTTCAAGTCATGCCTTCGACCCGCATTTCAATATGCTTGATTTGCGCCTGAGACACTGGGCTAACTATCGAGACGAGCAGAGCAACCAGGGCCAGTTTCTTCGTGTTCATCGCTCCTCCTTTCCTTAACGGTGCATCCGAAACTGCTGTGTTATTCCAAAACTGATATGACGGCGAACGGGCATGAACATTGCGCCAGTGGAATGCGCCACGTCCCAATCCATCCCGAGCCAGACATGCATTCCGGGACGCACCCCCACATAGGTGGCCATTCCGGCCAGTAGTGCATCGCCGCCGCTCCCGTTCTGCTTGACTCCTGCGATGCGCTCATCCTGAGAATGCAGCCAAGTCAGCGCCGGGCCAATGAACCATTCACGGGCCACGTTCTTCGACTCATAAGGTCTGTACGATAACCAGAAACGTGATTGGACGTCGCTGCCGAGGCGTGTTGCCTGCCTCCCCTCTGACCGGCTAAGGGAATGGAAATCCTCATCAGCAACCAGACGCTTCAAATGGAACAGCCCGGTGTAAGTCCAATTTGTGGCGAGGAAGAGATCGGTCGAGCCCGAGCCGGGTTGCAGACCCGCAGGCAGTCGTCGTCCGTTTGTGTCCGTCAAGTCCGTTCGCCCTGTCGGCATCTTGGGGCCAAATGTGACGGATGCCTGGGTGGTGCCCCGTTCCGAATCTCGCCGATAGAAGCGATACTTCACGAGCAGCATGCCATCGCCAAACCCCGATTCCCCAACGGCTGGCGCGCTCCCGGTGTCAAAGTGATTCGTCACAACCGGAACGACCACGGTCAAATCAAAATTGCGGTAGAACCCCCACGTGAAATTGAAATCGGCCTCGTGAGCGAAAGTGGGGAAGGCTGTTGCGGGAATACCGTTCGAAATGCCCGGCATGAGGCCTCGCGTGGTGAAGATCGAATTGTAAGAAACAAGTCCGCCACCGGGGAACAAAGGCGGCGCCGTCTCTGGGGCGGGGCCTTGCGCTCTGGCTACTGAAGCACCGAGCAGCGGGAGGAACGACAGGACTGCACGCGCCCATGGCCCAATGAAATATGGATTTCGAATTCTCACCAATGCTTCCTCCAGTAGAAACGGGCATGCCGAAGCACACCAGTGCTTCAAGTTGGGAGCCGACTGGAGGACTGACTAGATGCGAAGTGGCAGTGGGGCTGTAGAGTAGCGGATTGGCGGCGCGTGGCAACATGTCGCAATCACACGGTCGGGAGAATCTAGGGCGAAAGATTTGCCAGTCGCTGGCAGCACTGCCAGTACACCAGGAGAGTAGGAAACGCCAGGCACGGAGGACGGCTGCACAAAAGGAGCGCGTACCGTTGGCATGGTCTTGCAGCAATCCTGGCCGTGATGACCGTGCGAAGAGCACGGCATTGAATCGCAGCACTGCATCGCCTGTTCCGGCGTCGTGGTGGCACCGCAGTCGAAGGCATACCCCGCGAGAGCGATTGCGAGCACGGCCAGAAAGAATGGCCTGACTAGACGCGTGATTGTCTAACTTAGACGGTTAAGGGCATTCGCGTCAAGTCGGCGCAAATCATCTATTTCGGGCCATCGAAACTCGGACTGCTAGGTGTCCTAAGCAGGTGCCTTTCCTTCGGGACTGGTCGTGCGGACAACGATGCTAACTTTGAGGTTTGTTAAGGTGTGTGACAGCCTCGGGCTCGGAACGTTCGATCCAGAAACGAAGAAATACAACGGGCTCGTTCCTCACGATTTTCGCCGGAGCGCATCCCGCAATCTGATTAAGGCTGGAGGACCGCAATGAAGATCACCGGACACAAGACAGCAGCTATCTTCGAGCGATGCAACATCAAAACGACCGACGACGTGAAAGAAGCTCTCATCAAGGTTGGCCAATTCAAACCAGCGAGCGCGACTCCGATTGCCGAAAAATCCGACGCACGATAAGATAAACGTCTGGCGGTATCGACTAGGGGTTTAGGTCGCCACCCTCTCAAGGTGGAAACACGGGTTCGAATCCCGTTACCGCTACCAACTCAAGCCGCAACGCCGACCTTTGTTTTCTCGATGAATTTGTCTAAGTCTAACCGGTCAATGAAAGACTTGTTGCCGATTGGGACGCATCGGAGGACTCCGTCACGAATCAGCTGCCGAAACAGTCCACAAACGCACGTCAAGATAGGCAGCGGCATTCTTGAGATTGAGCAAACGAGAACTACGGACAGGAACGCCAGGTGTGGGAGGTTTCTTAAAAATCCCAAAGGGACGTGACAGGGCCCGCTTCGTTTAGCGGCCCGACGGGTGCATGCCTCGCTGGGCCCAGGCCATCGAGGGGCGACGAGTATCTGAACCATTGGTCGGCAGCGCTAGGAGGTCGCAATTGCCTTAAGAGGGGGATGAGGGCTACGTCCTAACCCTTATTATAGACGATATTGCCATCGCCGAGCAGGTAATAACAATTTTCGTATGGCTGGGAATCGCGTGCAAGCAACCAAGGAACTCTAAAGGCATGGCCTGTCTCGACATGGGCCGCCGAAATCAAGAGGGCCCTATGTCCCCATATTCCCGGCCTAAGCACGCCGAGACCCTAGGGCCTACATGGCAAGGCCCCTGGTCACGATACAATAATCCTGAGGAGCACTCATGGCTGACTACACCGCAGAGCACGCTCGCGCCGGCATCCAAACAAAATTGCCCGCGCTCGAAACCTGGCCCAATCAATTTCCCGGTTATGTCATCACCACGCGCTTTCCCGAATACTCCTCTGTCTGCCCCAAGACCGGTCTCCCCGACTTCGGCACCATCACCATCCAATACATGCCAAAGAAAGACTGCGTCGAGCTGAAGGCCCTGAAAATGTATCTCCTCGCTTACCGCGGCCTGGGCATCTTCTACGAAAACGCCGTCAACAAAATCCTCGGCGATATCGTCGCCGCCGTTCGCCCCGAATGGTGCATCGTCCGTGGCGAATTCAGCCCCCGCGGCGGCCTCACCACGTCCATCTTTGCCCGCTGGCCCCAGACCAACTCCAAGTCCAAGCGCGGGTCGCTCAAAGTCGATCCATCCGCATTCGAGGAGCTGCTGGGCGAGCGCAAAGGTGAGCGCGAGCTATAAAGCGCGTCGCGCCCGCCGCCGATCGGCAAGCCTCCGGAATGGCGGCCGGGGGCGGGGCTAAATACACACTCCTCCTCCGCCCGGTGGACAGGGAGGAGAATGCAGGGGATAATTCCCTTTCGGCGCAAACGTGCATGGGGGGCGCCTATAACTGAGGAGGGGGGAATGAGCATTTCTCCAAACATACCGAGCCCGCAGGAGTCGTTTCAGTACGAATCCGCGGGTACGCCGCGATGGATCGCGGTGCTGTTTGGCATCGTGATCGCCGCGATGGCCGTGCTTGGCTATGCCGGCTATTCCACGGAGTCCCGCCTGAACCAGGAGCTCTCCGAGCAGGAGAAACAGAATAAAATCCTCACCGCCCAGCTCGACCAGGCGAATTCACGCATCGCCGATTTGAAGAGCAAGATGGAAATCACCACGCAGAGAGTCGGTTTGACGCAGTCAGAGCTCGCGCAGGCCAAGAGCCGCGCCGAATCCATCCGCAAGGAACAGCAAGCGTCCGATGAGAAGATCACCGAGCAGCTTGGCCAGGTCCAGAAGGAAAGCGAAGAAAAGATCGGCGCGGTGGCTACCGAAGTGGGCGGCGCCAAGAAAGACATCGAAACCACAAAAAGCGATTTGGAAGCTACGAAGGGCAAACTCGATCGCAGTTTGGGCGACATGAACGTCATGAGCGGCCTCATCGCGCACAATCGCGACGACCTCGAAGATCTTAAACGCCGCGGCGACCGCAACTACTACGAGTTCACTCTGCAAAAATCCAAGACGCCGCAGCGCGTCGGACCCGTCCAGGTCTCTCTCAACAAGACCGATCCGAAAAAAGCAAAATACACGGTAACGGTCATCGCCGACGACAAGACCATCGAAAAGAAGGACAAAACTTCCGGCGAGCCCGTGCAGTTCTATGTAAAAGGTAGCTCCCGCATGGCCCCTTACGAAATCGTAGTTTTCGACGTCGGCAAGAATCAGATCACCGGCTACCTGGCGACCCCCAAAGAAGCCGGTGCCGCGGCTCCTCCGGGCGCCGCCGCGACGCCCGCGCCCGCCCCCACGCCCCCACAACCCTAGCGGCGCGCCGCGGCCGTTTAGAGCGGAGGCGGATGAAAGACCGCGCGCTCTTTTAAAGTTTTTGTCGTAATTTGCAATGCCAGGAAGCCCTGTTCCCCGTTGTGGAAACTCAGCGCGGGACAGGGCTTCTGTCCTTTCGCCCGCCGCGTTAGCATTGAAAAGTTAGTCCTTTCCTTTGACCATTTGTTGTGGAGCACTCCGATGAAAGTACTGAGCCTTCGCCTTCTCTTGCCGATTGCCGCTCTCCTGGTGGCCTTCGGGCCGAACCCGGCGCGCGCGCAAGCTCCGCTCGAGCCGGCGCAAATGTCCCCGCGCACGGCGTTCTATTTGATCTGGCACGGGGTTCCGTCCCCTGACGTTCGAAAGGCCAACTCCCTCCTCGCCCTCTGGGACGATCCGGATTTTGCCCCCGTGAGTTCGGCGATGGTTTCGAATCTGATGGGCTCCTCGGCGGAAAAAACGCCAAAAGAAAAACTGATTGCCGACGAGATTCAGCAATATGCGGCGCTTCTGGAAAATTCGTTCACCATCGGCTATGTGAGCGAACCTCAAAGACGAGCCGCTTCGAATGCCGGCGGCTCCCTGAATTCGAAACCGGCATGGAACGGGATGTTTCTTGTGTATGATCGCACCGGCAAAGAAGTTTTGCTTTCGAAAGCAGTTCTTCGCTTGCGCACGGAAGAAAAGGAGGCGCCCCGCCTCTCGCAAGTTACCATCGGAGGCGCGCAGGTTCTCAAGGCTGAAGGCAAAAGCGGCATCAGCTATTGGGCCGAGCATGGCAAGTACGCCGTCAGCACCGGTGAACGCTCGGTCATGGAAGAAATATTGGGCCGCCTCGATGGCAAACTTAGAGGAGCGGCATCACTAACTCAGTCGGCCGCGTATCAGGAAGCGCAAGCGAATCTCGGTAGCGGCTTGATCGAATTTTTTCTGCGCATTCCCGACCTGGAGAATCTTGCGGCCGATTCGAAGGCAGGAACTTTTCAGGTTCGCCCACTGCTCGATGCCGCCGGGGTCGCCGCTTTGCACTCTGTCAGCGGCCACGTCTCGTTCGAAGGCGCGAAAACGCACGTGCAGGCCGCGCTCCTGGGCGATGCCGCTACAGGAACGCCCTTTGACGTCTGGGCCACCGGACAGTCCTCGCTTGCTTCTCTCTCCTTCGTACCGGTGGATGCCGTCTCTTACACCTCAGCGCAACTCAATTTCCTGGGCATCTACAACACGGTAAAGCGCGTGGCTCGCGCCGCGTTTCCGCAAGCTCAGCAGGGCAACGCCGATTTACTTGACACAATCGCGCAGCACAAGCTGGGAATGCCCGCGGCGGAAGCTCTTGAACTGCTCACCGGAGAATTCGCTTCAATGCAAACCAGCGCGTCGATGGACTCCACGAAACAGGTCTATTTTCTTGGCATTCGAAAGAGACCGGAGACTCTAAAACTCATGCGCACCGTCTTCAGCGATCAGATCACTTCGGAGCGCAATGAAGACGATATTACTTTCCTGAAGATCTCACTCGGGGGAAAACAAGGCAGCACCCAGTGGAATTCCTTCAATCTGGCGGTCGCACCGGACATGATTCTGGGTGCCAATCGCGTGGAAACCCTTCGCGAAGTGCTCGCTCATCGCGCGCACGCTTCCGCCGTCGAGGGCCTCGCCACCGCGCCGCAGTTTCAGGCCGGCCGCGCCAAATTCCCCGAACATCTCAACGGTCTTAGCTATTTCGACTTTCAGAAAGTCGATTGGCAGGCACTGAAGGACCGTTGGATTGAAGAGGCGAAGAAGAGCCCGGTCGCAAGAACCATGAACTCTTCTCAAAACGTCGTGCCGTCCTCGGCCCCTGACTGGCTAGCGCAGTGCAATCCCCAAGTCTTCTCGCGGCATCTGCACTATTCTGTGAGTGTCTCGTGGAAGGATTCGAAGGGCATCCATTGGGACCAGTGGGTTGAATAGCGGAGCGATGAACTTTTCTCGCCTCGTGGCGGCGGCACTGCTCTTGCCTGCCGTGTCTTGCGTGTGTTCCTTTGTTGAGGCTCAGGAAAACCCGCAAAAGCCAACCATTCGAGTCGGCGTTGACCGCGTCAACGTGGGAGTGATTGTCACCGATCATAGCGGTCATTTCGTCGAAGGCCTTCGTCGCGAAGATTTCCGTATCTTCGATAATGGGATCGAGCAACCACTCACCGGCTTCGCCACCATCGAGGAGCCGGCGCAGGTTCTCTTGCTCATCGAGTCGGGCCCAGCCGTTCTTTTCCTGGGGACGAACCATGTTCGTGCCTCGAAGGCACTCTTGAACAACCTCGCTCCCAACGACCGCGTGGCGATCGCCAGCTATTCGAAAAACCCGGAACTGCTCCTTGACTTCACACCCGATAAGCTCACGGCGCGGCTCGCGCTGCAAAGTTTAAATTTCACGCTTGGCTTTGCCGAGTTGAACCTGTCCTCCAGCTTGGCGTCAGCCATCGATTGGCTCGCGCCCTTTCCCGGGAAGAAAACCGTGGTTCTGCTCTCCACCGGTGTCGATACTTCACCACCGGAAAAGTGGCAAGTGATTCAGCAAAAACTCAAAACTTCCGATGTTCGCATCCTGGCAGTCTCACTTTCCGGCGATTTCCGCAAACCCCTGAAGGACCGGAAACTCTCTCCTCAGGAGCGCCAAGATCGAGTGTTCGTAAAGCAAGGGTTTGCTCAGGCCGACCAAGCGCTACACGCGTTCTCACAGGCCACGGGCGGACGCGTCTATCTCCCGCGAAATGAGAAGGAATTCGATCGCGCCTATTCTGAAATCGCCCAACTCGTCCGGCACGAGTACAGTATTGCTTTCAGCCCGCCCTCAAACGATGGGCAGCTTCACACGATGCAAGTCAAAGTGAGGCGCTTCTGGTGCCGCGTGGATCATCGCCAGGCCTACCTTGCCCCCGCTCACCGTTAGGGGTTCAGATTCCGGTCTGGCCGATCTACGGCCAAGGGACACATGGAACGATGCCCCTTCAGAAGGGACTTTTCCCACGCTTTGTTTGGCTCCTCGTCACGATCCGCATACTTTGCAAAGGAGGCTGAGAACCAGAGCGACATTGTTGACCTCTAATGAATCTTCCGACCCCTGGCGAGCGCAGCAAACGACAGTGATCTCCAAAAAACGCCTTATTCGGATGTGCGTGTTTCGCATGTGCGCTGGCCTCAGCGGGGCACGGCGCTCCGTGTACCCTCCGATCCAGCGGGCGCGAACTCGCCACCTGAAACACGCCATTCGCGGGGCCATTGTCAGATGATTGGAAGTTCGGACGGCAAAAGGGCTGCTGTGACTTGGAGGTATTACGCGGCTGCCGGAGACTGACCCACTGGTGGCACTGGACAGACCTTGAAAAACAGAACTATGGCCCGAAGGCCGGTGGCGAGAGCGAGCTTATTTTGAGGCTATTCGAATTCTTTCAACATGTGCGCCATGGTGTGCAGCCGCTCATCGATCATACCGAGCACGGTCCCAGGTTCGAACTTCCCGTCACCGTTTTTCTTTCCCGCGGCAATTCCGGTCAGTATCTCGATGCCTTGTTCGACCTTAGCCACCGGCCAGATGTGAAATGTTCCAGCGGCGACCGCTTCCAGAACATCTTCACGCAGCATTAAATCTTCCACGTTGGACTCCGGCATCATCACGCCTTGCGTTCCGGTGAGCCCCTTGATGCTACACACGTCAAAGAATCCTTCAATTTTTTCATTTACGCCGCCAATCGCCTGAATGTCGCCCTGCTGGTTGATCGAGCCGGTCACCGCAATGTCCTGCCGGAGCGGCAAACCGGAAAGCGCCGACGCCAGCGCATAGATCTCTGTGGAGCTGGCGCTGTCGCCATCGACTCCCGAGTATGACTGCTCGAAGCAGATGCTTGCTGCGAGCGAGAGTGGCTTGTCCTGCGCGAACTGGCTCCGCAAGAAACCGGCGATGATGTGCATCCCTTTGTCGTGGAAGCGTCCGCTCAAATTCGCCTCGCGCTCGATGTTGATCAATCCCGTTTTTCCAAGAGCCGCCGTGGCGGTGATGCGCACCGGCTTGCCAAACGAGTATCCGCCGATTTCCAATACGCTCAGCCCGTTTACCTGGCCGACGCGCATCCCTTGCACATCCACCAGCAGCGTACCTTCCTGAATCATTTCCCGGATGCGCGTCTCGATCAGGTTGTGGCGCTCCATTTTCGACGACAAAGCACCGCGCACGTGTGCTGCGCGGACCACGGATTCTCCTGCGGCCGCCGCGTTGTAGTGCGCCTCGCGCGCCAGGTCAGCGATTTCGATAAAGCGCGCCGTCACCTTGTTTCTTCGCCCCGCCTGGCGCACGCCGTATTCCAGCATCGCCGCAAACGCGCCGCGGTCGAAGGGATACAAATTTTCTTTTTCGGACAGCGCACGCAGACGTCCCGCATATTCCGCGATGACGCCGTCGCTCATGGCCATCTCTTCATCGAACTCCACACGCACTTTGAAGATTTTGCGGAAGTCTTCCTCGTATTCGTACAGCAGCTCGTACAAAGAGCGGTCGCCGATGAGGATCACCTTCACGTTGATGTCGATGGCTTCTGGCTTCTGCGCGCTTCCGCCGAACGGATAGAACATTTCCAACGGTTGAATTTCTAACCGGTTGTGGTTCAGCGTGCGCTTCAAAGCGCGCCACACGCCGACTTCCGACAGCGCTTCCAGCGAATACATGATCAGGAAGCCGCCATCGGCGCGGAGCAGCGACCCGCCTCGCAGGTCCATGAAGTCGCTGGTCCAGCCACCTCGCGTGTCATAGGCGCGCTGAATGGTCCCGAACAGATTGGCATACGTGGGCGTGGTCTCGAAAATAACTGGTGATTTGTCTCCGTCGCTATGCGCGAGAATGACGTTCACGCCGTACACGCGGAAGGGATCGCGCTCCGGACCTCCCTGCGCCTTGGGCAAACCGTCCGGTGTCTCTTCGTCGTGTTCGCCTTCGCCCTCGCGCTCCTTGAAGGGGTCGAGATTATCGAGAAGATGGTGGCGCACTTCTTCGAGGTATTCGGCGATGCTTTGGCCGGCGTATTTTTCCTTGAGTTCCTCGATGACGCCATCGACCAGCACCGATGCTGCCTCTTGCTCCAGGTAACTCAACTCGCTGGCCAGTTCCCGCGATAGCGTCAGCGTCTTCCGGTACACCACCGTGAATTCCTGCCGGAACTGTTCATACTTCCGCTCGATATCTTCCGCCACGGGGCTTTCGAGTTTTCCCTCGTGCACCATCTTGGAGATGTCCTCGATCGGTACCATTTGGCCTTCCAGCACGGGAAAAATTTCGGGCAGTGCCACCGCGCCTACCTGCATGTGGCCCAGCGCAAATTGTTCGCGCGCGATCCTGCGAGTGAAATCGTCCATCAATTCTTTTTCGCGCACGGTGAAGCGTTCCACGATCCGCCCTTTTTGCCGCTGGAACGGCTCGCCCTCGAACACTTGTGGAATTCGCCGACGCAGAAAATCGATTCCCCCCTGCATGTCTTTCTTGAAGGCATTTGCTTCCCCGCGCGGCAGCGCCAGCAAACGGGGCCGGTCCGTCAATTTGAAATTATTGACATAGCAGCGATCGAGCGATTCTTTCGTCGGAGGATGAAGCTCTTCGACCATCCGCGCGATCGTTCCGCCGCGGCTGGTCCCCGCCAGCCCGCATACAAAAACGTTGTATCCGGGCGCCGAAAGCTCCGCGCCCATCTTCAGTGCGCGCAGCGCACGTTCCTGTCCGATGAACCCTTCGCGCAACTCCGCTTGCGCGGTTGTTTCGAAGGGGATGCGCGAGAGCTCACATCTCCACCTCAGTTTCACCGCGGGAAGCTCCGTGGGCTTCAGGGTCGGTTTAATGGTCATGAATTTCCTTCGAGCGCGTTACTCTAGCACACTCAAGTCACGCGCCCACGGGAAGACAAACGGCGTGTTATCGAGCCGTTATGGGCGGATTCTGCGGCCGCTCCAGATACACCGCCAAAACCCCCGCCGCCGTGGCCACCAAGACGGGACCCAGCACCAGACCCAGCATTCCAAATAGGCCGACCCCGCCAACCACACTGATGAAAATCACCAACCCGCTCAATTCGGTTCGCCCGCCGAGCAAGAGCGGCCGCAAGACGTTGTCCACGATGGCAGACACTCCTGCGCAAATCACCAGCAGAAGAATGGCCCGCCCCCAATGCCCCGTGAATCCCAGCCACAACGCCGCAGGCACGAAGATCAACCCCGAGCCCACCACCGGCACCAGCGAAAAGAAAGCCATGGCCACGCCCCAGAACAGCGGCGCCGGCAACTTCACGAGCACGAACCCAAGTCCGCCGATTCCCCCTTGGATGGCCGCGAGGATAAGGCTGGTGGTCACGCTTGCGGAGATGAGGTCCCGCGTTTGCGTCATCATCGTGTCTCTATGTTCGGCATCAAAAGGCAAGATACTTCGGACTCCCTGGATAATGCGATCCGCGTCGCGAAAAAAGTAAAACATCGCGAAGATCATCACAAACAGGTCGAAAATAAACGCCGCGATGTTCCGCAGTACCGTGCCGAGGCGCTCCGCGAGATACCCTGCCTCTTTCTGAACCCCCTGGGACAGCATCTCCAGCGCGTCGGCGTTGGGATCGAGGCCCGGGACGTGTTGCGCGATCCAGGCCCAGCCTTTCGCCAATTGGGGCGCCTGCTGCACCAACAAGGTATGCTGCACGCCCTTTGAAACGGCAAACGCCTCGCGGATGAACAAGGTGGTCACCAGGATGGCCGGCACGATCAGCAGGAAAGTCACCGCCAAGGTGCTTAAGACGGCCGCCCTGCTCCCGGAGAAACGCCGCAGCAGCCAGTGGTGCATGGGATAGAAAAAAATCGCCAGAATGGCCGCCCAACCCAGCGCCGCGAGAAACGGTTCGTAGATCCGGAAAACAAGGTAGATCAGGAGCAGCAGCACGCCGTAGGAGAGAACGGTAGTCAAACGGTCACTGGTTGTCGCATTCGTGGAAAGGGCAGAATTCTTAGTCATCATATAATCTTGAAAGGCTGAGCAAAGGCTGATAACTTCCGGTCTACGCTCCACCAGGTCACGCGCGAGTCACCGAGCCAATTCAGCATGTCTACGAAGTCCATTCCGCTCACGTCTTACCAGATTCGTCTCCTTGCTGTACTTGCTTTGATCAATTTTGTCAACTTCGCCGCTCGCCAGGTGTTCGTCCCGCTGATTCCGCTGTTGCGCGATCATCTCCATGTTACCGACGCCGAGCTTGGCTCATTGCAAACCTTTCTCCTCGTGGTTCTCGCCGTCGGCAGCGTACCTTTTGGCTTCTTCGCCGACCGCTTCAGCCGCAAGGCCATCATCGCTATCGGTATCCTGCTCTGGAGCGTCGCGACATTGGCAGGCGGTTTCGCCTCCACTTTTCTTTTCTTTTTGATCCCCAGGGCCATTGTCGGCCTCGGCGAAGCTGCTTACGCGCCTGCGGCGCAGTCCATGATCTCGGGGGCGTTTCCGCAGGAACGCCGCGCCATCGCGCAAGCCATATTTGCTTCCGGTATGCTGCTGGGGGGCGCTGCCGGCCACGCTTTAGGTGGCATCATTGGCCCGCGATACGGCTGGCAGGAAGCCCTCTTCATCGTGGCTTTCGCCGGGATTGTTCCCGGTATAGCTCTTTTCTGGATTGCTGAACCGCCGCGCGGCCCGCGCTCAGAGGTGGTGCCGATCGCTCGACTTCTTCGTGTCCCCGCCTTTGTCTCCATGATCTTCGCCGGGATTTGCATTACTTTTTCCAGCGTCTCGCTTCTTACCTGGGGAACGGACTTCGCGGTCAGCTATAAGGATTTCAGTTTGCGTCAAGCCTCCGTCTCGCTCGCCGTCATCGCTCTCGTGTCTGCCGTTTCGGGCGTGCTGATGGGTGGGTTCATTGCGGATCGGGTGCAAAGAACCTTCACCTACGGACGCATCGTTGCCGTCGCCGCCGCATTTCTGCTCGCGGCTCCGTTTCTCTTGCTGGCTATCCAGTCGGAAGAGAAATCAACCGTGCTCGTCGGACTGTTTGTTGCCGGCTTTTTCATGTCCTGGTATCACGGACCCGTCACTGCCGTTCTTCATGACATGATGCCGCGCCGCGCGCACGCCACTTGCGTCGGCGTCTACATGTTCGCCACGCAATTGTTTGGCGGTCTCGGACCGCAAGTGGTGGGGAAAATCTCCGATCTTCACGACTTGCAGCTCGGATTGCAAATCGCGGTGGCTGTTATGGTTTGCGGCGCGCTGCTCATGCTTCTCGTCATTCACTTCATTCGCCGCGACGGCCTCCGCCATCCAACCCTGGCCGCTTTCCACGCCGAACCCGGCGACTAACAGCCCAAAACAAAAGTGGCGGAGCGAACCCGTCTTTTACCAAGCCATGGTTGATGATTCCTACCGCATGCCGACCTGGGCGATCAGGCGCAGCACCTCGTCCTGTGCTACGTCGTACACCGGCCGCACGTCTTCTTCTTCGAGCCTCTCGCGCAAATACTCCGCAGCGACAAAGCTCGCCTCGCGATCGGTCAAGTCGCGCTTGGCCTTCTCCCGGAACTTCACAAACGCTAGGTGCGCTAGACCGACAACATGCGCCGCGCCATCGACAAAAAACTTTGTGTCAATCGTATCCGCGTGACGCGTCGCGATGCCGTTCCACATGTGCGAGAAGCGGCACTGATACGCTTGCCCGCTCAATTTGGAAGTGACTTCGAAAGCGCCGACGAACTGGCTCATGGCACCGTTATTCGCGAGTACCGGGCGTGTCGTCACGCACTCTCCTTTACTGACTGCTCGTTTGGCAGCTTGCGCCGAGATACTTCGCCAGCATGACCGACGGTGTCGTCAGCCCAGCTAGCTAGCGGCTAACAGCGGCAGCGGTCTCCACTTGCGAGTAACTCCGAATCGCCGCTCCCACTCCGGCGCCGCTAGGCACGCGGAATCCCTGATCGAGCAAGCACTTTTCCAGCGCCGCCAGGAACAACAATACGAAAGGCTTCTGGCTGCAGTAGCCCATCAACCCCACACGCCAGATTTTGCCCTTCACCGCACCGAAACCGCCGGCGATCTCGATGTTGAATTCGTCCAGCAACTGATTGCGCACTTTCCCGTCGTCAATGCCACCTGGAATCATCACCGCGGTGACCGTCGGCAAGCGGTCCGCCGCGTGTTTCACCAGTAGATCCAGACCCATAGCCTCGATGCCCGCGATCAGCGCGAGTTGATTCACGCGATGCCGCTCCCAGCGCGATTCCAGTCCTTCTTCGACCACCAGCCGCATCGCTTCGCGCAGCGCAAAGATCAGCGAAATCGGCGGAGTGTGATGATACAGCCGGTCTTTGCCCCAATAATTCATCGCCGTTGTCAAATCGAAATACCAGCTCTGCACTTTGGTCTTCCGCTTTCGAAACACCTCCTCGGCGGTTGGGCTCACCGTGATCGGCGACATTCCCGGTGGCGCGCTAATCGCCTTTTGCGATCCGCTGAAGCAAATATCAATGCGCTGCCTGTCGACATGGAGCGGCACGGCCGCAAGGGACGCCACGGTATCCACGATCAACAGCGCACCCAATTCGTCCGCCACCTTTCGGTAGGCGTCGATGCCGGTGACCACGCCGGTCGAAGTCTCCCCATGCGCGAAGCCTATGATCTTGATCTTTTTGCCCTTGCCCGCCCGGCGTACATCTTCGGCATCCACCGGCTTCCCACAGGGCGCCTCCACCTTTACGATTTTCGACGACGCCCGCGTGGCAATTTCGTACATGCGCTCGGAAAAAACGCCGTTGACCGCCACGATGCCTTCATCGCCTTCTTCCAGCGAGTTCAGCACCGACGCCTCAATCCCGCCCGAACCCGAAGCGGAGAGCGGCATGGTGATCCGGTTTTCCGTCTGAAATAACTGGCGCATCAAGATTTGCGTCTCTTCCATACACCCTTTGAACCACGGGTCCATGTGCCCCACCAGCGGCGTGGCCATCGCGCGATAAACCCGCGGATCGATAGAAGACGGCCCGGGCGTCAGCATCAACCGAACCGGAGCATGGAGTTCGCCAACGTGTTGCGTCATGACGTTTGCCCTTCTTTATTCTTGCGCTTGATTCTCGTGTTCGAATCTCGAACCGCCCGCGAAGGCGCTCTCGGGGACTTTTCCTGCCACGGCGAGAACCCTAATTTTCGCGCAATCCCCACAACCGCGCAACCGACAATTTGGCTGGGTCCGCGGCGCTTATCTCCAACGGGCACGGAGTTTGGGCAGCTACACCGTCCCGAAGGAGCCGCGTGAGGTAACTCCTCTAACTCTCTTGCTGGCGCTGGCCTGCTGGCCTTTTGCGCGAGACATTTTAATTGCAGCGACTAGAGGTCCGAGAACGAAAAACCGCGGGTGCCAAAGACACCCAAGTAAGCCCCCTGCCCGGCAGCAATTCTGGTTGTCTGGTTGAACGGTTTGATCCCCTAACAGTGGTAATCTGAATTTCCAAGGTTCAAGCCGCTCCACTATTCTCCCCGCCGACTTGAGGTAAGATAGCAACCTGTGACGGCGCTACCGCCCAACGAACAACTAAAGGACCTGCGCTCGCGGCTGGGCATAACTACCCGCGATGTGGCGGAATTCAGCCTGCGCATTGCGGAAGCGGAGGGCAACCCGGAATTCCAAATCTCCAACGCCTGGCTTACGCAAATCGAGAATTCAGACTCCGTCCCGAGCATTTTCAAGCTGTACAGTTTGAGTGCCATCTATCGGATGAAGTTCACCGACCTACTGCGCCTCTATGGGCTGGACCTGCAGAAGTTGGGGTTCCATCAGCTGGCTGCCCCGCTACCACACACCCACCTAACTACCCTGGAAGTCTACGATGCGGACCGCACGGTTTCTTTTCCCATTCGGTTTGACAGATCCTTCGATCTGGACAACACCAACCTTCTCTCGCGCATGGTGGAACTTTGGGGAGAAGTGCCGATAGCGTTGATCCAGCACCTGGACATCCGGCACAGCCAATACGGCTATGTGGGCCTGCAGGATTACACCCTCTATCCGCTGCTGCGCCCAGGTTCCTTCGTACAGATCGATTCGCGCGTGCGGAAAGTGCAGCCTCTTCGTCGGCGCACCGAATTTGACCGTCCCATCTATTTTGTGGAGCTGCGCGACGGCTACGCTTGCTCTTGGTGCGACCTTCTGGACGACCAACTCCTGCTGCTTCCTCATCCCCTGTCACCCTGCAACGCGCGAAAATTCAAGTATGGTACCGACGCCGAGATCGTCGGGCAGGTAACGGCTGTGGCCATGAAACTGAGCGACGTTAGTGACTCTGCTCCTGACGGAAACGCAAAATTGCCAAAGAGAGTCTGAGGTTGGACGTAAAGAGCCGCGCGACGGTGAGATTCACTTCCGTAGGAATGGTGACGCGGTACGGCTCCAGCTTCTGCCAAGCGCGCAAAAACTCCTGAGGGTTCTCCCGGGAAGAACGCAGATAAACCTCTAGGTCGCTGGCTAAGACTTCCAGCGAAAAAGAGGAAACCTTATAAAAGGCCTGCCGGTGGGCGATTTCCAGCGCTTTGCGTGCAACCTCCGGGCTGAAGCGGCTGGCCAGTCCCTCGTGATAATAGTTTCCCGTATTGTAATCGCGAGTCGAGGCCAGATAGATCAGGCGGCCAAGATCGCAGGAAATCCTGGATAGTGTGCGGTTCAAGAGATCGTCGTAGGCTTCTTGCACCGGCACGAGTTTGACCGCGACGCTCATACTCACCCGGCTCCCTCAACCGCAGACGCGATATGGCTCAGGAAGATCACGCACCATCCATTTCGCGCGTTCGAACTCCGGATTCGAACTCCCTCAGAACATTGCCGATGCGCTGCGTAAGTCTGTCCGCATACAAGGCGATAGCGTGTAACTTCTGCGGGCCGGCCAGCCCGATCAACAGGAAAAGAACTGCGCAAAGCAACCTAAGCTTGGCGTACTGGAGGAATATCCTGGCCTCCATCGCGAATTCGATATCTGCACTCAGGCGGCTGGCCTCCAAATGGCGCCGCATGATTCGGCGGATGACCGCCGAAGTTTGCTGGACCCAAAAGAGCGCCACGGCGTTGCGCTCCCGGAGGAAATGTCTTTTCAAATCGGGCGATTCCAATCGCAAAATGAATGCGAGGTCTTGCCCTGAAAAGATTTGCGCGACAAACTCCGGCGGGCATACCTCCGCGGCGTCGTCCTGGTCAGGGGACCAGGTGTCTAGAACGGAAGGCAGACGCCGCGATGTGGAGTCCGCTCTGATCCACACCAGTATCAGCACGAGAAACACGACGGCGCCGATCAGCGCGCTGGAAGTCCCTATCACGAGCGCACCACCTTCGCCAGGTAGCCGCACCCCGCTCGCAATTGCCGGCTCGTCGCCGCCGCCATTCTTTGGTATTGCTCTTCCAGGCGCACTGCTCTTGTTGGCTCAGGATTCGGAACATAGGACCACAGATGCACGGCCCAGATTCCGAGAACAACGAAATAGGAAGCGGGGTGGACGTGCGACCAGAATTGGCGAAACTTCTCTCCGCCAGAGGAACGAAACGTTAACCAAATGATGCTCTCGCCAATGAACAAGCCGTAGCCCAACAAAACGCCTCTGAGATTTCTGCCGAACGGTATCGAATAAAATAAAAACAACACCACCAGCGCAACGATGGCGAGGGCCTGCGCCATCCGTAAAGAGCGCTCCAGATCGATGGTGGTGGCTATCAGCCACCAATGGGGGTCATTCCAGGTCTCCACGATCGCTTTGGTAAACGGCAGGACGAACGCGAAGGCCAGCAGATTTCGAGCCATTCGCGCCGTCCCGCGATAGGCGGCCAGCCCCACGCGGTAAACCTCGAAGACCACACCGCACCCGACCAAAATGGCTAGCCACTCGGTGATCCAGTAAACGGATGAATAAAGCTGCGGGCGCAGATGGTAGACAGAAAACCGTAGGAGAGACTGCAACCAGACGAAGAGGATATACGAGAAGAAAGCCGGATAACGAGACAGCAACTGGCCTCGAAATCCTCGAACCAGCAGTAGAGCTTCGACTGCGATGCCGCTCCACCAAATGGCTTGGCCGAGCATTTTCCTCCCACGCCGACCTGGATCGATCGCGCGGAGCCAATCCTAGCATGCGGGAGGGGAAGGACGCAGGCGACCCGCCCCTCCTTAAGAATTCCTTCCTAGCAAGCTACCCCAAGCCATGGCAGTGGTTTTGGCGGCGGCACTGGGTCCGTTCCATCGGCGGTCAGGGTGACCACGCCGTGGGACAGCATTGCGGGCAGATTGTGCTTTCCTGCGTTCAAAAATGGAACTGGGACCACCCCCGAAAAAACAGCCACGGCAGCGGCCACAACCACCATATAAAGTGCGTTTTTGATGCGCAGTTTAGTCATTATTTATCTCCTCGAAGGAAGTAGGGACGATGAAGGCTTGGATCGTGCCGCCCCATTCGCGCCCCACACTAGCCTAGGAGGGAAATCAGAAAGGCGGGCGGCCAGCGGTCATCTGGTTGGCATCCCAACCAGAACTCACGCAGTAAGGTCTTGCCAAGGTAGCAAATACGCGGGATGGCCAGAGAATCGCGAAGAACTGCAGCAGCGGAAACACAATGCAACTGCAACGTACACGAAACCGTAACATCGAGAGGCCACGTGCTCATGAGCGTGCTCCCGGTAACACCCGTCAGGATTTGCGATTGGGTCGTTTTTGCCTGAATATCGTGGGTTTGCTATCTGGCACTCGCCGCCGAGACTTTTCTTGGCTTACACTTTTAGTAAATATTTAATCATCTAGAATCGATTCCAGGAACATTCCGGGGCCTCGGCGACAAACCCGCAATTCCCGATTGACTTCTTCCGATTGCGCCTCAACGGTTGTAATCCCAAGCGTGCCGAAATTTGTGGGCGTCCAACTTCCGTCCCGCACGAATACTCCATCATGGATGCGAAGAGCCACGGCGGTAAACGCTTCAGGCATCCACGGCCAGCCCCCAATTTACCCCTCGTTTGTGGTTCCACCAGCGGCACGGGCATCGCGCGACAATGCCAGACAATAATTCGCAAAGGAGGACGAATCATTATGCATATCCGAAAAGGAGAGCAGTAGCGTTGTCAGAATCAGGAATGCCGGAGGAAACCCTATGTCCGGCCGGAACTAATACTTGGTGGTGCACCGCAGTTTTCAGACGTGGGCAAGTTAGCCATTGGACAAGCCCTGGACCCTTCGTGCGGAGGGAGCACGAAGGCCGGTCGCCTATACCGCCGGAGGGGAAGATCCTAACATGAGGGTATTCAAGGGTTTCGCGATTTTTCTTACGGTAACGATGATCTCCGTCGGAATTTTCATGCTCTACGACTCCCTGGCACAGCGGAGCGCAGCAGCTTCTGACAGCGTGATAGCCGGCGCGGTGCTCTTTTCTCTGGCTCTTACCTTGCTCTATTTCCTCTCCAGGCCGGCAGCAAAATGAACCGGCAGGAACCAAAAAAGCAGGAGGCCGCCGTCGGGACGGAATGCCGGGCTGAATTCATTTTTTATGCGCGTAATCAAACGGGCAAGTTGCGCTCCGTGGAAGTCCTCGGAGATTACGCTTGTGATTTCAGAAGGCCGGACTGGGCGCATCGATGGTCGGACTGGAATTTCGGCCAGAACCCCTACCTGAATCTCTTCCTGTGCGCCAAACACGCCCGCGAATTCGGTCTGATGTGAACGATCACCTGGAGCAAAAAGGACCAACTATGACCATGCCTGGCCTGTCAGCTGGCGTCCACTCGGCACGTAGCAGTTCTCCAAGCGGCGGCGCGAAAACTTTTTGATTGCGGCACGATCGCTGGCGTCCGCTTCATGACGCGCGGCCACGATGTTTCGAGAATTCAGTCTCGGCGCCTATTGTGGGCAACTTCCGAACTGAAGTAGGAATTCAGGGCTTGGTAGTACTGCTGAACCCTGGCTGGATTCGATTCTTCTTGGATCATGGTTGCCAGGATGGGTTCCAGGAATCGGCCGTACATCTTCAGTGTCGCGCTGTCGTGCGTGACTAGCGCTCCCTCGACCGCCTTTTCCGTCGCGCGGGTAACGATTTCAAGCCGTCCAACGAAGACGCGCACGGTTTGTGAAGGAGCTGGATTGATCGAAAGTGGCAGCACGCCATCCACAAATGCGGTGGGCACGATGTACAGTAACCGGCTGCCTTCTTCGAACCAGGAACCGCGCCAGGTTTCCAGCATAGCGTGCGCTTCATCCTGGTAGAGGCCCTGGGCAACGAGCATTCCTTCCACATCTCTGCCCAAATCATCGATCGTGGCGGTAAGCTCCGCTGCACCGAGAACCACATCCTTCCGCAGCGCGCCGCCGATGCGATAGCCCACTTGCTCTCCACGCCGCTCCACGAGAATAGTATTGGGAATCTCTTCCTCGCTGCGATTTTCGACCAGCAATTTACCCGCGGCGGTGAGCTTCGCAGAAAGGGGGACGGGAAAAGTGGATACGCCGCGGTAGAAAAGAAACTTCTCTTGTTGCTCGCCGGCGGGTGTCTTCACGCGAAGGAGCGTCGAAGAGGTCATGCGGGCAGCATAATAGCGGTTGTCCAGATTTTCGCGCGGGAATTCCGCTCTCAGACTGGGCGAGACGGTCACGGAATCCCATGCAATGCTCCCGTCGGGGTGTGGCTGGTAGAGAGTGCCATCAAAAATGTTGGCGGCAGGCTCGACGCGGCTGGCGCGAGGATACCACTCGGTGATGACGCCCTTGGAGAAAGCCACCTTAACCGAGACGGTCTCTTCCCGCGAGTCATAGAGATAGAGGACCGGAGTTTCCATGCGCACCGTGCCGCGCAAGCCGAGCTTGAAGCCGGCATTCCGAGAATGCTCCACGAAGGCGGGCAGGTCCGTGGACCCGGTGAGCGGTGACCATTGGGCTGCCCTGCCGGTGCTGTCGGCGATGGATGTAAAGGTGCCCCACTCATGCGCTGTGAGTCTAGAATAGAGCGGCCGGGTTCCCCGCCCAACGTATGAGGCAAGAGGGCCAAGCAGCAAGTAACCAGAGTGCAGAGCGGTAAGAGCAGTGGTTTCCGTGGCATGGCTGGCCTTCCTGGCACCGTCGACGTTCGTTGATCCGACTACGTCCAGCCAAGACGCCAAGCGGCCCAGAAGTGTTAACCAAAGCTGGAAAGACGCGCGCTTGAAGCCGGCAGCCTAACCATCCCGATTTCAGTGATAGACCGCTTCATCGAATAGCATCCTCAGATCGCGACCGCTGGCTTTTTCCATCGCCTGTTCGAAATCTCTGGAGTCCACTAGCCGGCGCGCATTACCGGAGGTGTACAGAGCGATCCCTTGCCAGAAAACCTCGTCGCCCAGCTCCATCCTCAGACGGTCCAGGAACAAAGCTCCTTTCACATACGGAATTGGCCCCAGTGCCTCATGGGCGTCCTTCCACTTTTCCCAATGCAGCGGGCGATCCTTCCCTGCTTCGCGCAATTTCCTCATCCGCTCCCGTAATTCCGTGAGTTGCTGGTCGTACGCCGCGCGCCCCCGGTGCTTCTCGATATACGCGTCAGACATAAACTCCGCAAACCCTTCGTTCAACCAGAAATCGGACCACGAGCGGATGCCCAGCGTCACGCCCCACCATTGATGAGCCAGCTCATGGGCCATTAACTGCACGTCATCTTTGGCCGCCAGATCGGCAAGGTCGTCCTGCGACATGAGCGCCATGCCGGCGGCTTCTTGCCCCATGCTGGGTCCCGGCAAGAACGCTTGTGTGTAGTGCGAGTTCATCATATCCACCGATGCTACCGCCCTCAGAAACGCATAGGCATCGGCCGTCTTGGCCAATGCCGCCTTATGTGCATCCACTCTCTGCGCGTAAATCGAAAACCTGTCATCGACCGCAACGGCAAGCCGCGCAACGGCAAAGCTAAGCAAATACGTTTGCACCGGATCGCTCTGCTCAAAAACAACGTGATCGCCATCGCGGCCGTGCCACTCTTTCCCCCGGCGCCCGGGTCCCACCGCCCGGAATCCGTTTGCACCGCGAGCGGGCGGCGTGAAAGGAACGGCAATCTCCAGCTGTAGCGTGGCGCGCTGGCCAGGCGAATTGTCACAGACCATCCATGCCTCGCAGTAAAATGCCGTCGCCAACCCTGCGCGGTCCGCAAACCACCGGATGCCTCGCCCTGCAGCCGCGGTGTATTTCAGCTTCAAACTGTGTCGGCCACCCGAACGCAAGCGGACGCGCACGGCGTGCTCGGCCACCGTCACCTCTCCAGCAGTAACGTCCGCGCTGAGCACATGCAAACCCGCTTGCTTCTGCCACTCGACTGCGCCCGCCTCGACCTGAAACTCGATGGTTTCATCACCCCGCAAGAGTTGGCGCTCGAAATCCGGCGCCAGCTTTACAGAGTAATGTGTAGATTGCGCCGCCGCCGCTAAAACGGAAAAAGTGCAAAAAATGCAGTACCAAGAACCAGTGCTTAACAGACTACGGAGAGGCATGCGCGAAAGTATATCGCGGAGAGGAGATGCACAACCGATGTGGAACTAGATTACGGTATTTATAGTATTAAAATGGCTTTGGTGGTGGTGGATTAGGCGGCCAGTCGGTCTTGGGTCAACAAATGCGTCGGGACTTTGCGCAGATCCCAGACGATGCCGAACCAGGAGAGAATCTTCAGGGTGTAGTAGGTGATATCGATTTCCCACCAATAGAAGCCCTGGCGCGCCGAAGCCATAAAGTGATGATGGTTGTTGTGCCAGCCTTCGCCGAGGGTGAGCAGGGCGAGGAGCCAGTTGTTGCGGCTGGTGTCGGTGGTCTGGTAGCGGCGCGAACCAAAGAGGTGCGAGAGCGAGTTGATGGTAAACGTATCGTGCCACAGCAGCACCGTGCTCAGGCAGAAGCCCCAGACAAACAGCTGCCATCCGCCGATCAGCCACAGCACCACGCCGAGTGTGACCGGCGGCACCAGATGGTACTTATTCAGCCAGCGCAGCTCGGGAAACTTTGCGAAGTCGGCGATGTATTCGATCCGCGTGTCGTTGTATTTATCGGAAATGATCCAGCCTACGTGCGACCAGAAAAACCCGAAAAGCGTCGGCGAATGCAAATCCAGTTCCTGGTCGGAATGCCGGTGATGGTGGCGGTGATGCGCCGCCCACCAAAGCACGCCCTTCTGCGAAGAGGTCATGGCCATGAAAGCAATCACGAACTGGAACACGCGACTAGTTTTGAACGAGCGGTGCGAAAAATAGCGGTGATAGCCCGCCGTGACGAAGAACATCCTCACGACCAGCAGGCCGAGACATGCCACCAGGTAATACCAATGAAACGGCATGAAGAAAATTAGCAGCGAAGCGATGTGAATGAGCGCAAAGGGCAAGGAAAGAAGAACGGAAATCCGCGAGCCGTTCGGGAGTGGTATAGACAAATAGCGAGAAGCTGAAGCCATCCGACAAAATCCTCCGCGTCAGGGTGCGACGCTTATAAATACATCTTTCCGCGAGCGCAAGAGGTCCAGCCGGAACTTCGCGCCACGAATCAACAATTTCAGTGTACGGTCGCGCGGAAGAACGGTCAAGGGCAGCGAAGTACAGGTTGCCTTAGTGAAGACGCCCGAGGGTACAGGTTGTTGGTAAAAAATCGCAGATTCACTGTCACTAACATAGGCCGGCGCTGCGAGCAGTCTGCGAAGAATTCTTTCCAGGGATTATGCTATCGTCCCTGTGCACCGATAGAGTCAGGAGCATCGGCCCCTGAACGGCATGGGGGCCCCACAAGAAATGGCCGAACGCCCGGTACTCGTTGGACTCATCCCGCAAGTCGTGGTGATCGATGAAAGCGACCAAGTCTCGTGGATCTCCGACGCAGGCAATTTGCGCGTCGAATTCGATGTCAACCGGTGTCCGTTTTCATCGAATGTTTTTCAGGCGCCGGCCGGCATGCGGCTGCTTAGCGGCCCGCCGCGCCCCGGCAGCAAGGCAGCTACGTACAAGTACCGCTTATGGCTGAACGACCAACTCGTGGGCCATGGGGAAGTCATCCTGCGTGAAAAATGAACGTTCGAGAAGCGCAGAAGCAATATCGCGCACCAAAACGGCTGGAGAACGTCCCTGCTGAAATGCCCTTCTTATTCTTTCTTGCCGGGCGGTAGCCCACCTTAACGGCAGGGCTCGCGTCACGTACTTCCTTTTCCTGGTCTTTCCATACCACCTTGTGCCGGGCCGGTGATACCAGACCGTGCCCGCGAGCAAAGCGACGTACAGACTCTTCGCGCTTTTCATCTTGGGTTATCGCTCCATCTACGGCGGCTGATCGGGTATATTCGAATCGAGGGCCTTAGACCGGCGGCCGGGTGGCTTTCCGGGGCGCGCCGCAGGTTTACCTCGGTGCCATGAGCGCATGTATCTTTGTGGGAAGTTCGTGCGGGAACTTTAGTGTCGTTCTTGAGGAAACTAGGAAGTAGAGGAATTATCGATGGCCAGAAGGGTTGGGTGGCGTTACTTGGACGCCTGGTCTTGCGTCTTTAAGGATGAGAGGGTAGCTATGAGTATGGTCATCATGTTGATGCGCGGGAAGCCATTCTTGCGCTTAAGTTTGCTGTTCTTGCTGGCGGCAACGGCCGGCCGAGCGCAGGCGCCCGCGCCGGCCGCAGTGGGTCAGGAACCGGGGCCCCCAGCGGCAGGCCAAAGACCTGCACCAAACGAGGGCCAGGGCCGGCCGTTGTTTGGAAAGATCACGGCGGTCAGCAAAGGATCGCTGGAGTTGGCCAAGCCGGACGGCCGAACGGTGGCAGTGAAGATTACGGATAAGACGGAATACCGCAAGGACCGCCAAAGCGCGAAACTCGAAGATTTCAAGGTTGGCGACATGGTCTTCGTCCGCGGGGAGGAGAATGCGGATCACAGCGTGACCGCACAGATGATCGGCGGTGGGACCGGCGGGATAATCGGTGGCCGAGGGTTCGGCGAATTAGGAAAGGATTTCGTTGTGGGTGAAGTGAAATCCGTCGACGCACCGAAACTCACGGTGCTGCGCCCGGACAACGTCACACAAACTCTGGAGTTGAATGAGGAGACCTCGCTGCGCAGAGGACGCGAGAGTATCACCATGGCAGACATCCAGCCGGGCGATCACGTGGTGGTTCGCGGGGCCGTCCAGGATAATGCCTTTGTTCCGAAAAATGTAATGGTCCTTTCTCCCGAGCAATGGAAGCAGATGGAGGAAATGCGAAAGATGAGTGGAATGGCTCCTGCCGGGAGTGCGCCAGCCAGTAATCCTGCGACCGCACCAAAACCGCAGCAATAGTCCACTCGGGAGACCAAGATTTGAAGTCGATTGCTCGGGGCATCCTCATACTGCAATTCGTGGCGATTTCTCTTGCGCCGACCTTGCCTGCGCAGGAGGCGGCGCCACTCCCGACGGCGTCGTCCGCGACGGCTCCCGCCGCAGCGCCAGCCTATGAAATCAATGGTTCGGCGCGAAGCGGCAAGACGCCACTGCCGGGAGTGACGGTTACCGCGGCCAACACGTTAACGGGGAAGAAGTACGCTGCGGCGACCAACTCCGAAGGCAAATTCGGGTTGTCGGGCATGACCCGCGGGCGATATGTAATACGCATGGAATTCATGGGATTCGCAGCTTTCACAGAGGAAGTGGTACTGAATCCGGAGAACCCATCGGCGAAAGCGGACGCCGAACTGATTCTGGCTTCTCGCCAGCAAGATCAGTCGAACAATAACAACGCGGCAATTGCGGCGGCGGGCCGGGGATTTCAAAGTCTGGCGATGGACAGCGCACTCTCTTCCCTTGCCGGTGGAGATTCCGGCTTGGGCGGGGCGGGTGGGCCGAGCGGGGGCCCGGGCAACAGCGATCTTTCGAGCCTGCCCCTCAATGGCGCGGGGGCCGAGGGGCCGACGGAGTCGGTGAGCATCAGCGGCGCACCGGGACGGACACAGGACTTCGGCGGAGGCAACGAAGAGGATGTGCAACAGCGGATTCAAGAGTTTCGCGATCGCATGCAACGCGAAGGCGGTGGTGGCGGCTGGGGTGGCGGCTTCGGCGGACCTGGCGGGGGGACCATCGCCCTGGGCAGGATGCCCAAGGGCTTCAACATCAATCAGCCTCATGGGACGTTGTATTTCTCTGACGATAACGCCGGATGGGATGCTCGATCGTACTCACTGACCGGAATTGAATCACCGAAGGCCAATTACAACCAAGCTCATTTCGGCGTTAACATCGGTGGGCCGCTGAATATCCCTAAGATCTTCAACGGGGGCAATAAATGGTTCTTTTTCGGCGGATGGAACGGGTCGCGCGGGAGCAATCCGTACGATGCCTTCTCCACCGTGCCGACACCGGATGAACGCCACGGCAATTTTGCCGGGGCCACCTACAATGACGGTAAGCCCGTCCAGATTTTCGATCCGCAGAGTGGACAGCAATATCAATCGAACGGCTTGCCGAATGGGATCGATCCGTCCTTGATCAATCCGGCAGCGACGGCGCTCCTGCAGTACATCCCGTTGCCGAACATTCGGACGACCACTTCCGGCCAGAACTTCCATTACGTGACCTCTGCGGACAGCAATTCCGATTCGGTGATTCTCAGGCTGGTCCACAACTTTGGTGCAAGCAGTGGTCCCGGATTCGGTCGGTTTGGCAATGGGGGCGGTGGAAGCGGCGGGGGCAGGCGTCGTTCGCAGAACAATATCAATTTCGGGCTGAACTGGTCGCGCAGCTCGAGCAACATCGTGAACCCTTTTCCTTCACTCGCGGGAGCAACACGAACCCAGGGGCTCAACGCCAGCGCAGGGTGGACCTATGGGAAAGGCCGCGTCACCAGCATCTTGCGGGTGAACTACAACCACAATCATGTCTCCACAACCAACTTGTATTCGAACGTCACTGACGTTTCCGGACCGAATGGCGCAAGGATCGGCGGGATTTCCGACGATCCGTTTGACTGGGGATTGCCGGGAATCAGTTTCACATCGTTCGGCGGTCTGAGCGACCCGACACCTCGCCGCGAGCTCGACCAGACCTATTCCATCTCGGAAACGGTTTCGTGGAATCGCGGAAAGCATAACTGGCGTTTCGGCGGAGACTACCGCCGCATCTTGCAGAGCTTTCGTTCGGCAAGAAATGCGGAGGGCAGTTTTGTGTTTACCGGGTTCGCGACATCGCAATACTTGACCGGGAGCACTCAACCAGTACCCGACACGGGTTCCGATTTTGCGGACTTCCTGCTGGGTTTCCCGCAACAAACTTCGCTACAGTCCGGCGCAAATTCCTACAACTTCCGCGCCAACGCGTTTGATTTCTTCGCGCAAGACGATTGGAGATTCCGTTCGAATCTGTCGTTCAATTTAGGGCTGCGCTACGAGTACAACGGACCTTATACCGAGGCCGAGAATCGCATCGCTGATCTGGACGTGGCGGCGGGTTTTACAACTGCCGCGCGTGTGCTGCCCGGCAATGCCGGGCCCTTCAATGGAACATTTCCGGCTTCGCTCGTCCGCCCGGACCGCAATAATTTCGCCCCGCGCATCGGGATTGCCTGGAAACCGCAGAAGCAGACGGTGGTCAGAACGGGCTACGGAATCAACTACAACCTGGCGCAATATGCGAGCATGATTCAGAACTTCGCGTTTCAACCGCCGTTTGCGAACACCGCGACGAACACCACCGATGTCAACGGTCTCATTGGCACGACGAGCCGCTTGACCATCACGGAGGGATTTCCCAATTCCGGAAGCACGGTGACCAACAACTTTGCCGTCAACCCAAACTATCGTCTTGGCTACGTGCAGATCTGGAATGTCGATCTACAGCGCGCGTTTCCTGGTGGGGTGGTGATGCATGCGGGCTACAACGGTGCGAAGGGAACGCGGCTGGATACCGAGCGCGCGCTGGTGGTCTCCGGCGGCCAGCCATTTATTTACGAATCGTCAGAGGGAGATTCGATCTTGCATGCGGGCTCCGTGCGCGTGCGCAAGCGTATGGCCAAAGGGCTGGGGCTCGGAGCGCAGTATGTGTTTTCGAAGTCCATCGACGACGCTTCATCGATCGGAGGCGGGGGCAGTGTTGTGGCGCAAGATCCATTTGACATCTCCGCGGACCGCGGGCTTTCCAGCTTCGACCAGCGGCACAAATTCACGGGAAACTGGATTCTCGATCTGCCATTCGGTGAAAACCGGCGGTTTGTTAGCAAAGGTGCCGGGAGCCACATTCTCGGGGGATGGCAGTGGAGCGGTGACCTAACGGTTGGTTCCGGACTGTACTTCACACCACGCGTGCTAGGGGGAGGGCTGGACATCGGCCGCGGGGTGAGCGGGTCGCTTCGCGCCAACGTCATCGCCGGACAATCCATCTCGGTAAGCGATCCGACCGTGCTCAAGTGGTTCAATACAGCCGCGTTCTGCGCCCCCAGCGCCCCCTGTGTGAACGCGAGCGGTTCCAACTTTGGCGACGCGGGACGAAATATTATCGAGGGGCCGGGACAAGTTTCGATGAACATGTCGCTCAACAAGACCATCACCATCAAAGAATCCCGCGCGCTTGAGCTGCGCATCTCGGCGAACAATGTCTTTAATATCGTGCACTTCACCTCCATCAATACCGTTGTAAATTCATTCACTTACGGGGAAGTCACGGGGACGGGCGGCATGCGGCGGGTTACCTTGCTGGCGCGCTTCCGGTTCTGAAGAAAGATGAATATGCCGCTTCCCAGAAAAATATTTTCGATCTTCACCGTTGCGGGGCTGTGGTTACAAGCGACAGCGCCGGTGATAGCCCAGCAGAGCGGACCAGCGGGGATCAATGAGGCACGCATTCAGGTTTCGAGCGAACTCGTGCTGGTGAATGTCGTCGCGCACGACAAGAAGGGGAACCTCGTTCGGGACTTGAAAAAAGGAGATTTCACGCTCCTGGAGGATGGGAAAAAGCAGGAGATTTCGACTTTCGATTTCGAGAATGTAGACGAACTGGCGACCGCCGGCCCGGCGGAAGCGGCCGTATCGGGTGTTGCCGGGGGGGCGCTGCTCGGTGCTAGAAAGCAGGCCGAGCCGTCGCTGGACGCGCGCGACCGGCGATTGATTTTGCTCTTTTTTGATTTTTCGGCCATGGATCCGGAACAGATTAACCGCTCCGTCGATGCCGCGAAGAAATTCGTTGATACCAAGATGCAGCCCGCTGATTTGATGGCGCTCGTGTCGCTGGCCACGAACATGCGTGTGGACCTGGATTTCACGGATGACAAGACCAAATTGCTGGCGGCGCTGGCCGCATTCAATTCCGGACAGGGCCAGGGCTTCGAAAACGGCAGCACGGGCAGCGCGGAGGGGGCAGCAGAAACGAGCGGAGCGTTTTCCGCTGACGACACCGATTTCAACACCTTCAACGCCGACCGCAAGCTCCTGGCGCTGCAGTCGCTGATGCAGGCGCTTGGCAAACTCCCGCAGAAAAAGAGCCTCATCTATTTCAGCAACGGAATCAGCCAGTCGGGGGCGGACAACCAATCGGCGCTGCGCGCCACGACCGCGGCGGCGGTGAAAGCGAACGTATCGATCTATTCTTTGGATATCCGCGGCCTGCAGGCGTTCCCTCCAGGAGGAGAAGCACAATCGGCCAGCTTGCACGGGCAATCGGCTTATTCGGGCCAGTCCGTGCTAAACGATCTGAGTGGAAACGCCGCTTCGCAGGAAACGCTGGCAACCCTTTCGTCGGACACGGGCGGCAAGGCGTTTTTTGATTCGAATGATTTCAGCGGCGTATTTTCCCAAGTTCAGAAGGACAGTTCCGCATATTACGTCCTCGGCTTTACGAGCAATAATCCGCTGAAGGACGGAAGATTCCGCCGGCTGAAAGTGCAGGTCAACCGCACCGACCTGAAACTCGATTTTCGCGCGGGTTACTACGCGGGACGAGATTTCGAACACTTGAACCGCGCCGACCGCGAGCAGCAGCTGGTGGACGAGCTGGACACACAACTGCCACGGGTCGACGTGCCTCTTTATGCCGGAGCAGCGTATTTCCGGCAGGACGCCGCCCACTATTATCTTGCGGTTGCGCTCGTGATTCCCGGCTCGCAGATACCGTTTGTAACGGAGAAGGAAAAGGATAACGCTACCATCGACATCATCGGCGAAGCTCTGGAAGGCGGGAAGCTGCGTGTTGGGCAATTGCGCGACACCGTGAAGCTGGCCGTCCAGAGCACGCAGCAGGTTCGCCGCAAGAACGTGCAGTACAACACCGGCTTCGTACTGGCTCCCGGCAGCTACCACCTGAAATTTATCGTCCGCGAGAATCAGTCAGGCCGGATGGGCTCTTTCGAAACGGACGTGCAAATCCCCGACCTGCGCAAGACGCCGTTAAAAATGAGCTCGGTGGTACTGAGCAGCCTGCGCGCTCCCGTGGCGACCAAGAAAAACGGAGCGAATCCACTGATTCGCGACCAGCTGGAACTTGTTCCGAACGTTACGCATGTCTTCGCGCCCGACCAGCATCTCTATTTGCAGTACGAAGTGTACGATGCGGCAAAAGGAAAAAATCCGGCACCCCTAGGGGCCAATGTCCAGAGCCGCACGGCCAAGGGTGCGCCGGCGGCCAAGCCAGCGAAGGATAGCATCCGCGTTTTCACCAGCATCGAGTTCTTGCAAGGCGCTACAAAGATTTACGAATCCAAGCCGGTGGTGGCGAACGAGGTGACCGCTCCGGACCGCAAGGCGGTCATTTTCCAGATGGATTTGTCGCTCGAGGCTTTGAAGGCGGGGCTATACCTGTGCCAAGTGAACGTGATTGACGACGTGGCGGGAAGCTTTTCCTTCCCCCGGTTGCCCCTGCTGATCCGCGCATCGGCACCGAGCAAGCCTGCGGACTACCGCCCGGACGGGAACGTGCCCAGGCAGAGAGGCGATTCAAAATAAGAGACTTAGGATCAGTCGCCAGCGGCGGCACTACGAGACATTTCGCGAGACATTTCGACCGATTCGGCCAAACCCCGGCGCATCGGCCCCAAAACGAAGGCCGGCACTTGGCGCTCGGGAGTCAGCGACACGTTGGTGGCTTTGCGGGGGAATTCCGTGCGGCGGTCCAGCCGTAACCCTGCTTCTTTCAGAAACTCAGCCGAAAATCCCATGTCCTCGGCGCGATCCACACCCCAAAACCAGAGCTTCTCTTCCTGACGCTGGAGGAAATCCAGAGCCTCTTCGAGTTTTTTCATGGCGCGATCGAAGGATGAGGCCAGATAGTAGATGCCCAGTGTCCAGGCGTGCCGGGGGTAGTGGACCTGGATGCGCACGCAGTATTTACCCGATTGGTTGCGGTCGATGCTGCAGCGATAGTCGTTGCGGGCGGCGGAAGTGCGGGCTGTCATGTTGGTATCACCAATCCGTGGAGTGCTGGCGCTGGGTGGCCATGATTGCTCTGCTCCGAATTCTGGGTGTTAGCCCCGGAACCCCAGCTCCGCAGAGACCACAGCGTAGCGGGTCGAATCCGGTTTCAAGGAAGACCACTATAGGATATCGGGACGCGCGTGGAAACACAAGGGCACCGTTCCAATTGAATAACTAGTTTATTTTGTGTAACTTAGACTAGCCTAGAGTGCCGAAGCTCTTCAGTTTCTCGGGCATGAGTTTCAGTTTGCCTTCCTGTTTTAAGCGCGTGTCCAAGGATGTCCGAAAGGCCTCAAACGCCAAGCTCCGCTTGGACTGCAGGAGCTCTTCGGTCAACTGCTTCTTTTGTTTGTCGAAATCGGCCGGGTTGGATTCTGTTTTTTCGGCCACGCGATAGACCAGCCAGCTCTGTCCCAGGCTCAAGGGGGCGGGCACGTCGCCCGTCTTCAGATGGAAGGCCACGGCGACCTGCTTGCCGCTCGCCGCGCCCGGGATGGACCCATCGTGCGCAATGGGATCGCTCGTTTTCGGCTCCAGGCCGAGGGCTCGGGCTGCGGCTTCGAATTTCTCGCCGGCCTTGACGCGCCTGGCTAGTTCCTCCGCTTTACTCTTGGCCATCTCGGCGGACTTTTCTCTCTTGAGATCGGCAATGACACGGTCGCGGGTTTCTTCAAGCGAGCCCTGGTGTGCCGGCTGGATGGACTTCACGGACAGAACCACGTAGCCGCGATCGGTTCGAACCGGCGGGTTCAGCTCACCGATGCGCAAAAGGAAGATCGCATTCTTGGCGTCCTGCGAATTCGCGAGCTCCAACAGGGGGTCTGTCGCGCTGATGAGCCGCGTTTCGCCCACCACCAAGTGATGTTGTTTCGCCAGATCGTCCAGGGAGATCTTGTTGGACTGGCGGATGGCAGCGGACAACTGGTCCGACGTGTCGCTAGCCAGCTTATCGGCTTGCGAGAGCAAGAGCGGCATGCGCAGCGATTCTTTCACTTCTTCGAACGGCTTGGTGTGAGCGGTCTCTTTTTCCAGTACCTTGATTATGTAGATGCCAATCTGCGTGCGGACCAAGTCAGAGATAGAGCCCACGGGCAGGCTGAAGGCCGCCTTTTCGTATTCGGGCAAGGCCTGTCCCTGCCCGATCCAGCCAATGTCGCCCCCCTTGTCCTTGGCGGCATCCTCCGAGTATTTTTTGGCCAGGTCCTCGAACTTTCCGCCCTTCCTGGCCTGCTTTAAAACGTCCTCGGCCTTCTTCCTGATCTCCTCGACTTCGGCGTCCGTCTTTCCGCCGGTCATAAAGAGAATGTGCTCCAGGTGCACGCGGTTCGGCACCTGATACTGCTGAATGTTGGCCTGATATTGCAGCTTGAGCACGTCATCGGAAACCTGGATGTTCTGGCGGAGTTGATTTACATCCACAAGCGCGTAGCGCGCCACACGCCGTTCGGGGACCTGATATTTCGACCTGTTCTTTTCGTAGGCCGCGCGAATCTCCGCCTCATCCGGCGAAATCTTGCTCTCCAGGTCTTCCGGCTTGATCAGGGCATAGTCCAGCTTGACTTTTTCATTCTTGTAGCGGAACTCCTCCTGAAGTTCCGCGGGCCCCACGCTGACCCCGTCGGTCACCAGCTTGCGGAATTTTTCCTCCAGCAGTCCCTGACGGATCAGCTCTTCGAACACCGGCACGGTCAGCTGGAAGCGCGCCTGGACTTCGGCCGAATAGCGGTCCATGCCGACAAACGTACCACCGTTGAATGCCGTCGGAACGTATTGGCGAATGCGGTCTGCCCGCTCCTGGTCGGACACGGTAATTCCGAGACGCTTGGCTTCATATTCAATCTCTTTTTCAAATACGAGTTGCCTCAGGATCTGCTGGGCGTAAAGGGCCTCGAGGGGCTTCATGTTCTGATTGCGCTGCTCGATCTGGTTGAGCTGCTGGCGCACATCCTGCACGCTAACCGACTCGTCCCCGATCTGGGCCACGGTTTCGGTGGAGATCTCGCCGCTGACCGGCGACTGCGGAACGAGGTAAAGCAGCATGCTGCCTCCGAGGACCAGGACGACGACCCCCAGAAGGATGCGATACCCCAGCTTGCTCTTATCTTTTGCTCCAGCCATCCGATGAATCTCCCGCGTCCGTAGACAAACTCAACATTATAGGAGATATAGGCACGCGCCTCAAATACAATCGTATTTGCCGTCCCGACCAGGCAGATTCCAGTTTTTCCCCGCCCGGTCGGGGAAGCCACCGGCAAGAACAAGAAATAGTAGACTTTGAAGGAGCGAGCCACCGCAGACGGAGGCCGCGCATCGAAACCGCATGCCAATTCGCGCCAACCAAGAACTTCGTATGTTTCTTGTTCTGAGCGGCGCGCTGTGGTCCCTTCTTGGGGGGCTGCGCGGATCGTTTGCGCAGCAAGCTCCCACAGGGAATCCCCCGAGCTTTTATCGCGATGTGCTGCCCATCCTCGAGCAGCATTGCCAAAGTTGCCACCACGCCGGGGGCATCGCCCCGATGCCCTTCGAAACGTACGGAGAGACGCGGCCATTCGCCAACGCCATCCGCCGCGCCACGCAGCAGAAATCCATGCCCCCGTGGTTCGCTGATCCAAATGTAGGAAAGTTTTCGAATGACCTATCGCTGCGGCCGACGGAGATCGAGACGCTCGCGGCGTGGGCTGAAGCGAAGTCGCCCGCTGGGGAAACGAAGGATGCGCCGCCGGCCCGGCCCGGGGTGGAAAGCTGGAGTAACCGTAAGGCGGATTTGCTCCTGAAGATGCCACAGGCGGTGCCCCTTCCTGCGAGCGGCGACATCGAGTACACCTATGAAATTGTTCCCACAAATTTCAAGGAGGATCGCTGGGTGCAAATGGCGGAGGTTCTGCCGTCGCTGCGTTCGAACGTGCATCACGCGGTTGTCTATGTTCGGCCGCCGGATTCGAACTGGCTACGGCATGCGCCTGTGGGTGTTCCGTTTACCGCTTCGACGTTGACGGATCCGGAAGACCGTCGCGGCGCTCACTGGACAGATAGCGACGTCTTGCTCGTCTATGCGCCGGGCAGCTCGCCGGATGCTTGGCCCGAGAAAATGGCGAAATTCATTCCTGCCGGCTCCGACCTTGTTTTCCAGATGCACTACACCGCCAATGGCCGCCGAGCCTCCGATCAATCAAGCATCGGACTGATTTTTTCGAGCCATACGCCCGAGCAGCGCGTACTGACGCTCCAACTCACCAACGACCATTTCGTGATACCGCCAGGCGTGCCGGATTACCGCGTGGAGGCGCGCGGCACGCTTCCTCATGACGCCACGCTGCTCAGTTTTCTTCCCCACATGCACTTACGGGGAAAGTTATTCGAATACAATCTGATCCGCAAGAGCATGGGCACCGAGGGCAAGCCGGATTATGAAATCGAGCCGCTGCTGCGCGTCAACTATCACTTCCACTGGCAAATGAGCTACCGGATCTCGGAGCCGCGGTTCCTAAGAGCGGGAGCGGAGCTTCAAGCGGTAGCGTGGTACGACAATTCGAAGGGCAATCCGCATAATCCGGATTGGCAGGCAGAGGTGCGCTGGGGCGAACAGATCCACGACGAAATGATGGTGGGTTTCTTCGACGTGGCGGTTCCCGCCGGCGTGGACAAGCAGCATTTTTTCGCCCGGACGAAAGAACCACAACAAGTTCAGTGACCGACCTGTACGAAGGGACAGGCCAAGCGGCGGTTGGGCCGGGTGCGGCTGTGCTATTTGCAATTTGACTACGCGCGACACCGCAATTCAGTCAAGGGGAAACCGCTGTGCTACATTGAAAAGTTGGAGCTTTCCGAGCACCACTAACCGTGACGACACAAGCACCCATCGATCCGAAATTCGCCCCGGCCCACCAAAAGGCGCCGCGCGTGGAAGTGTATTGGAAAGCGGTTACCTACAAGACGGTGATAGGTTACGTGCTATTGGCCCTGGCGATTGTTTCCGCAGGGCTCTACCTGGCCAAACCGGACTTGTATCAGGTGCTCATCAAGAAGCTCACGGAGAAAACCAGCGATCCCGAAAACGAAGCCGTGGCCGCCGATCAGAGACACGCCAAATTCGTCAATCTCGACGGCAAAGTCCAAGTGAAAAAAGTAAGTTCGGTGCAGTGGGTGGAAGCAGACTACCGTACCGTGCTGGATAAAGGCGATCTGGTGCAAACGGGCTCGGAGGCCAACGCGCGTATTACCTTTGCGGACGGCACGATTTACACGGTAAAGCCCGATACGCTGGTGACCGTCGAGGAAAATACCACGGAGAGCAACAAACCGACCAGCGTCGCCGTGCGTATTAGCATAGGCCAGGTCGATCTGGTAACACCGAACTTCAGCTCACCGGATTCCAGGGCTGCCGTCAGCACCGAGGATGCCAACGCGCAATTGCGATCGAACAGCCGCATGGCGGTGAAAAATGACCCCGACAAGAAGGAAAGCGAGATCGTGGTTTCGGCCGGCAGTGCGCAGGTACAGCGTGGCGCTGAAAAGATAGACCTCGCGCCGCGAGAAAAAATCACCATTCCCATTGGCGGGCCAATTCAAAAATCAAACGTGCTGGGACCTCCCGAACTCGTAGCACCGCTGAACCTCGCGCCGATCGTCGTGGAAAACCCCAAGACCTCCCCGCTTCGATTCGAATGGAAGCCCGTCCAGGATGCCGTATCCTATAGGCTGCGGATCAGCACCACCGCGATGTTTACAAAAACCGTGCAGGAAGCGTCGGTCCGGGGAACCGCCGTGGAAATCACCGGGCTCGACCCCGGCGACTACTTCTGGAATGTCACGGCCACGGATGGAAAGAAACAGACCAGCGAAGTCAGCGAGAATTTTAAGTTTACGCTGGTGGCGCAAGGCAAGGCGCAGGCCATGCTGCTGGAGATTGACGCCACCCAGTTGCATGGCCACGTGGTGGAGATCGTGGGACATACGGAACCAGGAGCGGCACTGATCGTGAACGGTCAATCCGTGCCGAACGTGGCCCCGGATGGAGCTTTCCGGCACTTCACCGAGCCGCTCGATCCGGGCCAGCACACCATTTCAATTATCGGATCGAATCGCCGGGGAGGAACGGCGATGAAGCAGGTGCCCATCGTGGTTCCGAAGTAAGAGAAGACCCCAGCGCCTTTGCGCTGGTCGTGGTGTCCGGAGACAATGGTTCGCGGGGCTGGCCAAGGTAGGGTCAGCGTTATTGCCGGCCGGACAGCGGAGCGTCTTTCTCCGCAGGGGGACGTAGGGATGAACAAGAACGGTTACAACATGAGGTCGGTGTTCAGTTTGTTTTCTTCTGACCTCGCCATCGATTTGGGCACTGCCAATACGCTGGTGTTCGCGCACGGCAAAGGCATTGTCGTGAATGAGCCTTCGATTGTGGCTATCAACAAGTCCACCGGAGAAGTGGTGGCCGTGGGCCGCGAAGCGAAAGAAATGCTGGGGCGCACGCCGGGCAACGTCGTGGCCATTAAACCGATGAAAGACGGCGTCATCGCCGATTTCAAGGTCACCGAGAAGATGCTGACCTATTTCATCCAGAAGGCCCACAACCGGCGCGTGCTAGTGCATCCGCGAATCGTCATCGGCGTGCCGAGCGAAATCACTCCGGTGGAAAAGCGCGCCGTGCAGGACTCCGCGTATCGCGCGCGCGCCAGCGAAGTTTTTCTTGTGGAGCAAGCCATGGCCGCTGCGATTGGCGCCGGACTACCAATTGAAGAGCCTTCCGGCAACATGGTGGTGGACATTGGCGGCGGCACTACGGACATCGCGGTCATTTCCATGAGCGGCATCGTCTATTCGCGGTCCGTGCGCGTGGCGGGCAACGAGATGGACGAAGCGGTCATGCAGTATCTGAAGCGCAAGTACAACCTGCTCGTCGGCGAACGCACGGCGGAGCAGATTAAGATGGAGATTGGCTCCGCGTACCCGCTGGAAAAACCGCTTACCATGGAAGTGAAAGGCCGCAACCTCATTGAAGGCGTGCCGCGGACGGTAACCATCGACGACAGCGAAATTCGCGAGGCCCTGAGCGAATGTGTGGCGACAATTTTGAACGCCGTGCGTGTGGCCCTCGAGCGCACACCTCCGGAGCTTTCCGCCGACATCAGCGACCGCGGTATCGTCCTGACGGGCGGCGGCGCGCTGCTGAAGAATCTCGACAAGCGCATTCGCGAGGAGACCGGCTTGCCGGTATCGATTGCCGATGATCCGCTGGCTTCGGTGGTGCTCGGCACGGGAAAGATGCTCAGCGACTTCAAATTGCTGCGTCAGGTTTGCATCGACTAGGAAACAGTTTTCAGTTTTTGAACTTTGGGCGGAGGTTGCGGTTCCCAAGGGACGAGCATGGCGGAACGATTCGCCGCCGTTAGTTCGAATCGAACACGCCGGATCACGGACACCACCAGCCACCAGTCGCTGGTCGCCGGCGCTCCAGCAAATACTAAAGAGAAGACTGCCCTATGGTTGCCATTCCCTCTCGCCACAAATCGCTGGTCCTGCTCGCAGGAGTCATCGTGCTGCAGGTGCTTATGCTAGCCGTGCAGATCAAGCGCGACTCGGAGGGACGACTCATTCGCGTCTGGACCGTCGGCGCCGTTTCTCCCTTTGAGCGGGCCGGCTCCTACGGCTTCGGCTGGATTCGCGACATCTGGCGGCACTATTTTGCGCTGCAAAACACCACCAAGGAAAGCGAGCAGATTCGCCGTGAGAACGATGCCCTGAAACTGCAAATCACGCAGCTTCAGGGCAAAGCCGCGGAAGCCGACCGCCTGGCGGCATTGCTGAATTTCCGCCAGTCGCAGGCCAGCGTCCCCATGATTGGCGCGCGGGTGATTGGCACGGGCGCGGGAACCGCGAGCCTGACGATTCAACTGGATCGCGGAGAGCGCGACGGCATCCGCAAAAACATGGGAGTCATCACTCCGGATGGCGTGGTTGGCAAAGTCGTGGAAGCCTATCCGAATGCCTCGCAGGTGCTTTTACTGACCGACAAGGAAAGCGGCGTCGGCGCGATGTTGGCAGATTCCCGCGTGCAGGGCCCGGTGGGCGGGCTGGGTGAGCCTCTGCTGGTCATGAAATATGTGCCCAACGACGACACCGTCAATTTGGGAGAACGGGTCATTACCAGTGGCATGGACCGCATCTTCCCGCGCGATCTTCCGGTGGGTACCGTCTCAGAAATCAAGCCCGGCAATCAGTTCAAGCAGATTCGCGTCAAACCGGCTGCCAATCTCGAGCGTCTGGAGGAAGTGCTGGTGCTTCTTTCGCTTCGTTCCCTGGAGATGAAAAATGAAGAAAATACTGGGGATCCGCAGCCGCCCCCGCCCGGCGCGCCGAATCCGCCACGGGCGGCAAAGCGATGAACGAGGCGTTTGATATCCGCGGCGAATCGCACATCGAAGTTCACAAGTTTCGCACCGGTGCGATCATCATCGCCACTTTGCTCGCGCTGGTGATCCAGGCATCGTTCCCGATTCATTTTGCAAAGACCGCCGTCCTCGATTTGCCTTTGTTGGTGACAATTTATTTCGGCCTCAGCCGGCGCAACCCTTCCACCGGGCTTCTCCTGGGCATGGTTGTCGGTCTTCTGCAGGACAGCCTCAGCGGCCCCAAGGTTCCGCTGGGACTTTACGGTATCGCCAAAACCATCATCGGGTATCTCGCTTCCTCCATCGGCGCGCGCTTGGACACCGAGCATCCCGCCGCGCGGTTCGCGCTCACCGCTACCTTCTTCGTGGCGCATCAAGGCCTGATCGTTCTCACGCGGCGCATTCTGCTGTCGCAACCGGAGCCGTGGTTTAGCATGCACCTGGTGGGGGCCGCCCTCGCTAACGCGCTCGTCGCCGTCTTCCTTTTCCTGCTCCTCGACCGCCTGCGCAAAAATTGATGGGCGGGCAAATGCCTCAAGATTAACTCGTCAGCAGGAATTGCTTGAAGTCGTCATAGGTGCTCGATATTGGCAGAGATAACTTCTCGCGCTTCAGGTAGGCCGCGAGGCGATCGGGCAACGGCGGGGCGGGGCCGATGGCTTTCATCACTACGTCGGCGAATTTCGCAGGATGCGCTGTGGCCAGCACCAAACCCTGTGCGGGATCGGGATGTTCGCGCTTGTAGGCTTCCCAACCAAGAACGCCGACGGCGGTGTGCGGATCGGCGATATAGCCGAACCTATCGTGGAGCATCTTCATAGCGGAGAGCGTTTCTTCGTCCGTCGCACCGTGGCCCCAGATTTCCTTTTGCAGGTATTCCAGGCGGTTGCGGCACAAATCGAGCAAGCGCGGAAAATTATTGGGACTGCCGACATCCATGGCGTTCGAATAAGTCGCCTGCGCCGCGCGGGGATGAAATTCTCCGGTGCGCAAATATTCCGGCACGACATCGTTGGCATTTGTGGAGGCCACATACCTCGCGACCGGCAACCCGATGCGCTTGGCGAAGATTCCCGCCGTAAGATTGCCGAAGTTTCCGCTGGGCACGGAAACGATCAGCGGCACCGAGGCCACCGGCAACTGCCGGTAAGCCGCCACGTGATAAAACATCTGCGGCAGGAGCCGTCCGATATTGATGGAATTCGCCGAAGTCAGCCACACGCGCTTGTTCAGCTCCGCGTCGGAAAAAGCTTGCTTCACCAGCCGCTGGCAATCGTCGAACGTGCCCGCCACTTCCAGTGCGGTGATATTTTCGCCGAGCGTAGTGAACTGTTTTTCCTGCGCTTCGCTGATGCGCTTCGAAGGATAGAGAATCACTACGCGAATGCCCGGCACGCCCAGGAAACCATGCGCCACGGCGCTGCCGGTGTCTCCCGATGTTGCCACCAGCACGGCAAGCGGCCGCGTTTCACCGCGCACAAAATAACCCATCAGCCGGGCCATGAAGCGCGCTCCGAAATCCTTGAACGCCAGCGTCGGCCCGTGAAACAGCTCCAGAATGTGCAGTCCCGGCGAGAGCGAAACGAGCTTCACGGGAAAGTTGATCGCCTCGCTCACGACTTGCCAGAGCACTTCCTCCCGAACATCCGGAGTGGCAAATGGCCGCACCACGCGGAAACAGACTTCCGTGAACGGCAGCCTACGAAACTCCTCCAGTTCCTCCGGCGAATGCCGCGCAATCTCCACCGGCATGTACAGCCCGCCGTCGGGCGCAAGCCCGCGCAGCATCGCGCCGCGAAGCGAGGTGAGCGGAGCCTTGCGCAAGGTGCTCCGATATCTCAATGAATTTCGCTCATCGCGGGCTTCCCGTTTTGCCCCGGATCATTTTCAGGAACGACGGGGCGTCCAGCGCTCCATCCCGCAAGGCGGCAACTTCGAGCGTGCAATGCGCCAGCGCTTCATAGCTTTGACGCCGCGCGGCAAGCAGCGCCGGGTAACATCGCGCCACCGTCTCAAGTGGCTTTTCGCCCGCCTTTGGTTGAAACGCGCCCCGCCATAACACCGGCTTTGGATCGTTCAAATATCTCTCCGTCAGCAGCTGCTGCTCTTCGGCGGAAGCCGCCAGATACACGATCGTCACCTGGCGGCGCAAGCGCATCAGCAAATTGTTCCCGGTGTAAATGACGCTTCCGGTGGTATCGAGCACCAAGGATTTCTCAGGTTGCTTCTCTAGTTCCGTCAGGATTTCATCCAGCGTATGAATCTCCTCGGCCAAGTACTCTGACTCGTGCCGGGTGTAGGTGGTGGAATCCGGCCAGCCCATCCATGCGGCCACGCCGCTCGTGCCTCGGTAGCCGCCGGCGGCCAGACGGGGGGCGAGCTTTTGCTCGATCCAGTCGTCACAAGAAACAGTGGGATACTGGATGGCCGCTAACTTCTTTGCCCAGAACGTCTTCCCGGCACCGGACATGCCGACGAGCGCCAGCCGCAGGGGTCTTTCCTGTTTCGTTTCCATGATCCTGTCTGAATGGCTACCATAGCGTGATACCCATAGCTACGGCAACCAGGGTCCCACGGGGTCCCACCGTGAGCGGGCCAGAAAACCAACGCGTTCTTCTTGGAACCTGTCCTCCGGGACGGCTTGCGGCCCGCTCCACCAGGTGGTACGTTTAAAAGGACTCTTGCTGCTTCGGGCAGCTTCAGTCCGGCGGTGATTCGGGCGCTCCGGGAGATTTTTTCGGTTCCCAGGTTCGAGGAAATTTTAACGGACATTTTCGGCGTGACCCTGACCGGGTCCCCGAGCAAGTCGGGGCAGACGGGGTCAACTCGAAACCCGCGCTGTGAATTTTTTCGTGACGCGAGTTTAGTCCGGCCAGTTCAGTCAAATTAGGCCGGACCGGGCTGAAAGCCCTGTAAAAGTACTCGCGCGCGGGGTTTTCGTGTCGTACTGGTTCCGCAACGACAATCGATTGCCGCAAGGGCGGCTGGCCGTGGCCTCCTACATCATCGTGGGAATGGTCGGCGTGTTGCTGCTCGGTTTCTGGAAACTCCAGGTTATCGACGCCGACAAGTACAGCTCGCTGGCCGAACGCAATCGCGTGCGCTACATTCCCGTGATTGCGCCGCGCGGCCGTATGCTCGATCGCGATGGCCGTGTGCTGGTGGACAACCGGCCGTCCTTCAGCGTGCTCCTGCTTCGCGATGATCTGCCCCTGGTGGAAAAGCATCTCCCGGGCATCTCCGACGGTCTGGGAATCCCTATCGATGATTTGCGCGAGCAGCTTAACAACACGAAAAATCTTCCGAAATTCCAACCCATCATTATCAAACCCGACGCCTCGCGGGCGGATATTGATTTCATCGAATCGCATCGCGCGGACATTCCGGTTCTGGAAATGATCCCCGTCTCGCGACGGCGTTACCGGCCGGGCGGATTCCTCGCTCATGCTGCCGGCTACGTCGGCGAGGTGAGCGAGCAGCAAATCGAAGCCAGCAACGGCAAGCTGCGCCCCGGCGATTTCGCCGGGAAGACCGGGCTGGAACGCCAGTACAACGACTTGCTCCAGGGCACCGACGGCATGCGGCGCGTGGTCGTCAACAGCATCGGCAAGGAAGTGGAGCGCCTGTCCACCCAGGAAGCCATCCCCGGAAAACAGATTCAGCTAACTATTGATGAAGACTTGCAGCAGGTTGCCGAGCAATCTCTAGGTGCCCGACCAGGTGCGGCCGTGGCACTCGACCCGCGCACCGGTGAAGTGCTGGCGATGGTGAGTCATCCCGCGTTGGACCCCAACGATTTCGCAGTGCGCATTTCGGGGGATGACTGGAAGAGCCTCAACGAAGATCCGCTGCATCCGCTGCTCAACCGTGCGATTCAAGCGCAGCTCGCGCCAGGATCCGTATTCAAGATCGTGACCGCTACGGCCATGCTGGAGGACAAGAATCCTCCGGAAAGTTTCACCACCTTCTGCCCGGGCTACGCCACATTCTACGGCCGGCAGTTCAAGTGCTGGGTATACGGGAAGAGTTCTCACGGCGTGGTGGGCCTGCACAAAGCCATCCTCGAGTCTTGCGACGTCTTTTTCTACAACGTCGGCATGCACCTGGGCATTGACCGTCTTTCTTACTACGCCACCAAATTCGGCCTGGGACACAGGACGGGGATCGATCTGCCCTCCGAGGAGCCCGGGCTGATGCCTTCCGCCGAATGGGTGGAACGGGTCTTCCACCGCAAGTGGTATGCGGGTGAGACCATCTCCGTGTCCACGGGTCAGGGCGCCGTCACGACTACCCCGTTGCAGCTCGCTCGGCTGATCGGCGGAATCGCGATGGGCGGCGTTTTTAAACAACCACACCTGCTTAAGGACCCGCCGAGCGTCGGTGAAGAGCGATTCGCGCTTTCTGAACCGACCGTGGAAAAAATAACCGACGCGATGTACGGCGTGGTGAACGAGGCGGGTGGCACGGCGCGAAACGTCATGCTGCCGGGAATTGAAGTAAGCGGAAAATCGGGAACGGCGCAGGTTATCGGTTATGCAACCCGCGAGCGGATGGGCAAACAGAAAAAATTCGAGGACAACGCCTGGTTTGTAGGCTACGCGCCGCGCCGCAACCCTGAAATTGTTGTCGCCGTCCTGATTCAAGAAAGCGGAAAACATGGTGGCGAGGCGGCCGGGCCGGTAGTCAAAGACCTCATCAAGGCCTACTACGACAAGAAAAACAAGAAGACGCAGGGCCAGTACACCACGGAGAACAAGAGCGAGCCACCTGGGAAGGGCTCGGCTGCGGCTGCCATTGCTCCGCGGGCGGCCGCCAAGCCCGAGGACAGCGCCGCCGTAATGCCGGCTCGCGCCCGCACGGAGCCGCAGCGTTGAAGGATTTCATGGTCTTATCTGAAAACAGG
>Ga0209158_1000245_pt1 | contig 42440 bp, 35 predicted proteins | sample GraSoiAngelo_140_FD_185897 | JGI IMG/M metagenome (GOLD analysis project Ga0209158, IMG submission 185897) | Grasslands soil microbial communities from the Angelo Coastal Reserve, California, USA - 14_0929_12_30cm (SPAdes) (version 2) | ecosystem: Environmental > Terrestrial > Soil > Grasslands ...
TCACGGACACCAACTCCGCTGAGTCCTGGTGCGATCGCCAACACCATCACCCGCGTAGCCCGCCGAAAGGGAAGCCACAACCCTCAAAGAAGTCGGTCGCGCGTGGACCGAGTTTTCGGTAATCACACGATGCGGAGATACAAACGCTTCATAGCGAGCGATTCGTGACTTCATTTGGCTTCGCAGTCCTTAATTACTCTATGATGGCTCGAATCTCACCGAGAAAGTGGAGAACGCCGGAAATGTCCTCGCCCGCTACACGCACAGTTCAAACGTTGACGAGCCATTGTCCGAGTTGCGATCTGGTACTACGAGTTACTACCAAGCTGATGGGCTCGGTTCGACTACTTCCCGGAGTAATTCCAGTGCCGGCCTTTCCAACACCTATAGCTACGAGTCGTTTGGAAGGCCGGTTGGGTCCACGGGCACACTCGCCAATCCTTTCCAGTACACCAGCCGAGAGTTCGACTCCGAAACTGGTCCAGTACTACTACCGCGCCAGATACTACAACCCGTCCATAGGCCGCTTCATCAGTGAAGACCCTCTGGGGTTTGGCGGCGGCGGCGTGAATTTCTACGCGTACGTTCGCAACAACCCAATCAACCTTGTTGATCCCTCAGGCCTGGCTCCCGGTGACAAATATCCGAGCGCGAGATGCACTGGGTACAATGCGGAAAATGACTATGATCCGATATCTAGGCGTCGGAACCTAGAGTACGGAGGGTTCATTTACCAGAATGGTGACGGCACGTTTTCGTACACCGATCCGAGCGCAAATAACCACGCTGGCATAGGGACAGCAGACTCACTTCCAAACTTCTGGAATATAACGATTCCGGGAGGGACACAGCGCGCAGGTTGGTATCACACGCACGCTGCATTCGACCCAGGCATGAATATGTAAGGCAATCCGGCACCTGGACAGCCTGGTTACAACTGGCACAATGATGGGAACGAGGCCTTAATTCGTTGCAACCCCTTTTCGGGGCACCTGCTGGTTTTCTGCAATCGCCGCACCGACCGCTTGAAGATTTTGTACTGGGATCGCGATGGCTGGGCGATTTGGTACAAACGGCTCGAGGCCGGCACTTTTCAATTTCCTTTTTCAGAGACTGGACGGAAGGAAATCGCCGCCTGGGAACTGGGGCTGCTGCTGGAAGGGATCGATTTGAGCAAAGGCCAGCGAAGGAAACGCTACAGCCTGCCAGCGACGGTGGCGCCCCAGGAAAGCCACTCAACCGGTGAAGCGCCGGCGCGTTCCTGAAAACTTCCTGCCCCACTCACTTCGTCCTGCACTGACCCGCCGGATATCGCAGCGTGGGGTTCTTCTTTGCAAATTCCTCATCAACTGCGGCGCGAAAGAGCTGGTAATGCTTTTTGAGGCGCTGCGCATAACCAGGAGACTGCAGGACCCACTTGAACAGATCCAGAAGCGCGGGCGCGTAGGAGGTCTGCTCACTCAGGGGATCGAGCTCCGGCCCCTGCCATTCCGAGCGGTCCGATGCGGGAGCTTTGGCCCATTTCTTGTAAAACTCCACGCTTTCCCAGCCGTAGTTGATGACGGCCCAAAACTTCCAGCCCGTCTCGGGCCGGACCACGACCACCACCACGCGCCGGCAGTCACAGTTGGGTTCATTGCAATAGAGTTCGAAAAAACCATACTCTCCGCTCGGTAACTCCTCTTTGTCCGAGACGGTCACCGACCGGGTCTCACTCGCTCCCAGTTCAGGAAACCTTTCCATAAACGGGGTCATGGGCATGGCGGAATTGTATCGCGAATTGCCGTGGCAGCATGCGGGCGCTCGCAAGAACGGAGGAAAGCATTTCAGGAAAGTTGGAGATTTTCAAAGAAAGTGTTTGACAATATCCGATATCATTATAATGATATCGGATATGAAGACCACGCAAATCGCACACAAGATTGCGCAGCTAAAGCAAGAACTCGCTGAGCTCGGGCCCATGCATCCGGGCAGCTTGAGCGAGCAGTACAACGTATGCGGCAAGCCGGGCTGCCGCTGCAAAGATCCGAAGAACCCGCAGAAGCACGGACGTTATTACCAGCTCAGTTTCACCTGGCGCGGTAAGGGCCGTACCCGTTTCGTGCGCGCCGAACACTTGGCCGGGATACGCGAGAAGATCGCCAACTACAAGCGTTTTCGGGAACTGACCGACGAGTGGGTGGACTTGGTCGTGGAACGGGAGCAGCGGGAACGGGAGCAGAACCAGTAGAGCATGGAAATCGATCCTCAAAACCTACCGTCGGAAGTAAATGTTCTGCCGCAGATCGTGTTGCAGTTGCTGTAGACAGTAGAGGACAAAGACCAGCTTCTGGCGCGCGTACAACACCAACTGGCACAACTGCTGCGCTATCGCGACGGGCAGAAACGGGAACGCATAGACGAAAACCAGTTATTCCTGTTTGCCGCGCAAATCATTGCTGCCAGCCAGCGAGCGAGCGAGCGCTGCAACTTCCAGCGCAGAGCCGGCGGTAGATTCTTCTCCCCGCGCTAACAGCAAAGAGAATAAGGAGAAGACTGAGCGCCGTGGTCATGGTCGCAAGCGACTGCCCGAATCACTCGAGCGTCGGCGGGTGGTATTTGACTTGGAGGAATCGCAGCGGCAATGCCAGCACTGCCAAACTCACATGCAAAAGATCGGAGAAGATATCAGCGAGCGGTTGGAATTTGTTCCTGCGTCCTTGCAGGTCATCGAAGAAGTTCGCCCCAAGTACGCCTGTGCGAAAGGGTGTGGCGTGGCGGCCGCGGAGAAACCGGCGGCGCCCATCGAGAAGGGGCTTGCCGGGGCCGGGTCTGTTGGCGCAGGTGGCCGTCAGCAAATATGGGGATCACCTTCCGCTGAACCGCATGGAGTCGATTTTTCAGCGCCACGGCGTGGAGCTGTCGCGGAAGACCATGTGCGGCTGGATGGCCGCTTGTGCCGAGTTAGTCAGTCCGGTGTGGGAAGCAGCGTTGTACGTGATAGACGCGCCCGTGAGCTTTCATTGGGAAGGGACACCGATGCTCTTCGACCGCTTGTGGCATAGTGTCAGCCTGTTGTTTCCGGCTGTTGCTTGTCTGGCTGCGGCAGCTATCACCGCGCGACTGCAACGTAGCAGCGGTGCTTCTCCGCATGCGGTGCCCCAATCCGCGCCGTGATTCCGGCGCGATTCGCAGCCAGATGTTGTCTCGATTCCGGGGTCGAATCTTATCGGGGCGGAGAATTTTTTCCTGAGTCGCCCTGATCCTGACCGGTGAGCAGAGTACCTGCCGCTGGCGTTTCCCGGCCCGCTAGCGTACGCATTCGAGAACGGATGAAGGTCAAGCACCAGGCCCTGCTCTGTCGCCTTTGGAAACAAGGAAGGAGTGCAAGCAATCGAGAACCAAGCCAGCGTGCGATCGAGGCCGTGGTGGATTGATTCGTGCTTCGTCATTGTGGGACTAGGCTGCGATTGGTATCTCACGTTCCAATGGTTCTCAGGGCGATACTCGTTCTTCTCTGAGCCTGTCCTTCGCAGATTTAGTTTGATCGTGATGCTGTGCGCGGTTGTTGCTCTCCTTGGTGTTGGCATAGTACGTCGAGCAAAGCTGCGAGATGCTGTGGGTGTCTTCTTCGCCGCGTCGTTGCTGGCACTCGGAAACATGTCCATCTGGTGGGATGCCCACCGATAAGCACGACCAGGTTCTCGAACGGCCTCGCCAGGCCGGAATGAATTTTTTCCTTAGCCGCTGACCCATCATTGAGGGGGATAAGGGCCCTGCCGATCTGAGGCGCGGCCCTTGCCGTTTGCGCTGGCAATCCGACCCTGATTCCGGGGTGTTGTTGCCTGGCGATCCGTGCCGTGATCCGGGTCGGTTTAGCTGCCTGATGCGGTCCCGAATCCGGGGCCGATTCTCCGATCCGCGCCGTGGTCCTGATCCCGGCTGAGGGTTTTTCCGAGGCTTGGCGGGGTCGGTTTGGGCGGTTCCTGTGCGGTATCCGTGAAGTTCAAAAGCGCGCTGCCTTCGGCATCGGGAGTAGGGGTGAGACGTCACCCCGGAACGGGAGCTGCACGGCAACCTGCGGTTGCTAGCTGCTAGGGATTTGGGGATTTGGTCCGCACTCAGAGAGCAATGTGTCTGATCAGTTTCGCAGAGGTTCGGCAGGCAAATTGGGATGGGTGGTTTCGGCTTTGGATTCGGCCCGCAATCGTCGCGCTCGATTTGCGCTCTGTTTGACGGTTTAGCAGGAACATTTGTAGCCTTGCGTGTCATCCGTGGCCCTGCATGTCATTGAAATTACGTTTCGTTGTGGATTCGATTCCTTCAGCGCTCACCAAATCTTTTCAATGATTTACCGCTGAAAAAGCCCGCACGGAAGCACTTTTGACGCGGAATTGAAAAGGCTCGACTTAGCTCACAGCGGCTCGAAGCGTACGGCCCACCGAAGAACTGCGAGTGTGCCAATTTAGTTTGTCTCAACCGAAGGGTTCACCCCAACCCAGTCACCCCACCGAAGGGTGCCATAAACGTGCCATACGCTTCGACGCGATATGCGCCAATACGAGTTTTTTTGCTACTTGGGCAAAATGCTTCCGTTCGGGCTTGGTCGTGGTCAAGCGACGGGGACTGTTTCGCATGACGCCGTCGAATGCCTGCCGCACTCGCAGGCGGACGAGGTTTTTGGGGACCATAGGCGTGTGCAGTTGTCACAGGTGCCGGTGACCCGCGTTACAGCTTTGTTGTAGTAGGCGACCCACAATGTCTCCTGCCCCACACTTATGCGCCGTGGTCTGGGTCGTGGTGGGAGTCAGAATCGGGCCATGCCGGCCGGCTGCCGCAGCGTCATGAAACTCCTTTATCGGGCATTGCTGTTCATTCTCGTAGCCAGTTCCGTTGTTCACGGCGCACCTCCCCCCGAGGAGGTGTCCGGAACGCTGATATTTCTGGAGTCTCCCGATATCGCACATCTCGAAACTCAGAAGCTCACGACATGTCTTACCTGGCTGGTACGCGAACTGGGACTTGAAGGCAAGGACTTGCCGCTCATCGTCGTCATGCATATCTCCGAGAGGGCAGGAAAGGCGGCGGGAGTGGCGGCGAGCAGCATCCGCCGCAACTCATCCGGAAACCGGGGCGATGTCTATTACGAGTTCTGGATCGTGGGACAGGGCAGTGCGGCGGTTTATGCTGTCAATCTGGAGGCCGTGCTCGAGCGGCACTTTGTACTGAAGCTGACCGACGCCGAGCACGCCGACGTGCTGAAGCGCGTCGTACGCATGCTTAACGCATCGGTCAGCGTTAGGAAGCAATAACCTGCACAGGCCGCTAGGGACGCCGCAGCAGCAGTTTTAGCTCGATTGCGCTTTTGCGAGCGAAAGCAGCGTGCGGCGAACCACCGTCTCAGTCAACGGAAGCTTGTAGCGATTCTTCGCCAGCGGATGAGCGTGTTTAATGGCGGCTCGCGCCGCGTCGGCCGCAAGTTCCGGGGTGATACGCCGGCCGGTGAGCATCGCCTCCACGTCGGGCAGACGCCAGGGAACGGGCGCGACACCCCCGAGCACGATGCGTGCCGCACGGCAAACATCCTGATCCAGTTCCAGAATAATGGCGGCGCTGACCACCGCATGCGTCCAGGCTTCGCGATCCATGACTTTGTAGTAAGTGCTGCGCGCGCCGACGGGTGCCGGCGGCAGATAAATTTCGGCCAAGATTTCGTCTGGTGCCAGCACGTTCTCGCGGACGGGATCAACTTTCGGCAGCGTGAAGAATTCCGAAGCTGGCACTACTCTCTCGCCGGAGGGGCCAACAATCTGAAATTTTGCCTCGAGCGCGACCAGCGCAGGCGCTGTGTCGGAGGGATGCACGATGTAGCTGGGACCTCCGCCGAACATGGCGTGGAACTGGTTCTCACCCACAACTGAAAAACAGATATTGCCGCCGTTTTTGAAGCAGGGGAAACCGTTGCGGTAGTACCAGCACCAGGGACGCTGACAGAGATTGCCGGCGAGTGTGGCCACATTGCGGATCTGTGGCGTGGCCACGCTGCCTGCGGCTTCCGCCAAAACGGCATATTTCTGGAGCACGAGCGGATCCTGGCTGAGCGTGTCGAGGGTGATGAGTCCGCCGATATGCGCGCCATCGGCGTGCGGAATCGCCTGATTGTGCAACGGAATCGTTTTCAGGTTCACCAACACGTCAGGCGTGACCAGGCGTTCCTTGATCATGCCGAGCAGGTCGCTGCCCCCGCCCACGATGGCGGCAGTGCGTCCCTTGGCCACGGACTGATTGAGTAGCGCCGCTGCATGGCGGAAATTGCGAGCACTGGCATTGGCAAACGCCTTCATGTCACGCCCCCAAGAAGCTTTTCGCGGGTGATTGGAAGGTCCTTAATGCGATGGCCTGTGGCATTAAAGATGGCGTTGGCGATGGCGGCAACGGAAGGAATGATCGGTGGTTCACCTAGCGTCTTGGCCCCGAAGGGTCCATACGGGTCATCGGTTTCAACGAAGATGACTTCCACCTCGGGTGCGTCCAAGTGCGTCATCACGCGTGCCCCATAGTAGCCGGCGTTGAGAGGCACGCCGCTGTCCGGATCGTAGAGCAGTTTTTCGTGCAGCGCCATCCCGATACCCATGGTGGCGCCGCCTTTCACCTGGCTGGTCGCGGTTAGAGGGTTCACGATGCGACCGCTATCGTGGACGGCCACGTACTTCAGAACCAGCACTCGGCCCAACTCGGTATCGACTTCGACCTCGGCGAAATGGGCTGCGAAACTGTAGCGCGCGACGCCATTCAGCTTGGGATCGGTGGTTGAGGTGGCCGCCAGCACCTGCGAGGCTTGCGGCAGACCTTTCTCTGCGATCTGCTGTTTCAGGTCGCGAGCAGCCTGGATTACAGCCCAGCCGGTAAAGTTCGTCGTACGACTGCCGGACTCTCCGACGGAATAAGGGCACGTCTCCGTGTCACCGCTGATGACTGCCAACCGCTCCAGAGGGACGGCCAGTTCCTCCGCCGCGATCAGCGCCATCGTCGTCTTGGCGCCGGTACCAATGTCGGTCACGCCGACGTGCAGGCGGTACTGGTCGTGGGAATCAAGGGTGATGGTGGCACTGCCGCGCCCCACGCGGGATGGGAAACTGCCCATAGCCACGCCCAGACCACGCTTGACAGGGCCTGCATCGCTCGCCGGTGGGTGCCACCGCTGCTTCCATCTGATCGCTTCCGCGCCGCGGCGCAGACATTGCTCCAGCCCATGGCTGCTGTATGGAAGCTCGTCGTGATACTTGCGCGTCAGGTTCTGGAGGCGAAACTGGACGGGATCGATCTTCAGCTCGGTTGCGATGTGGTCCATAAGGGACTCGATCCCGAACACGCCTTGCGGATACGCCGGTCCCCGGTAATTCGCAGAGACAGCCATGTTCGTGTACACCGGATAAATGGCCGACTCCACGTTGGCGCACTGATAGAGTTCAATCCCCGCGATAGCGCCGCTGCCCTTACGATAGGGTCCCATGCCGCTGTAACCGCGGAGCTGAATGGCGGTGAGCGTTCCATCACGCTTCACACCCACCTTGTAATGCTGGCGCGTGGGCCAGCGCCCGTGCACCGCGGTGTAATCCTCCTTGCGGGTGAACTCAAGCCGCACGGGAGCCCCGGCTTGCTTGGCGAGTACGGCCGCCATCAGATCGAAGTCGTGACACTGGTTTTTGTTCCCGAAGCCGCCGCCCATGAATGGGCACACGACGTGGACCTTCTCCGGGGAGAGCTGCAAGTCCCTGGCGAGATCCGCCTGGCAATTGGAGATGCCCTGAGTTGAGGCGTAAACGGTGAGCTTGTCGGCTTCCCAGTGCGCCAGGCTGACGCGGCGTTCAAGTTGCGCGTTGTTGACGTGGACTGAGGTGTAGCGGTCCTCAAAAGTGAAGTCGGCCGCGCGCAAGCCTTCCTCGAAGTTTCCTCTGCGATAGACCTCGGGCTGATGCTCACCGCGCTCGTTGGGCGAAAGATTGCCGCCGGGTTGAATTTCCACCGCTCCGGATTTCAGCGCCTCTTCCGGATCAAGCACAAACGGCAATTCCTCATACTCCACGCGGATCAGCAGGAGCGCCTCTTCTGCGCTGTGCGGCGTATCGGCGGCGAGGGCCGCCACGGCGTCTCCCCAGAAGCGCACGGGATTATTGAAGAGGTAGCGTTTGTTGCGCGTATCGCCGCTGGACCACACGACACGACAGTTCTCGTGTGTGCTGACCGCTCTGACGCCCGGGAACCTGCGGACGCGCGAAAGATCGATGCTGCGGATTCGGGCGTGAGGGTAGGGACTCCGGAGCACACGAGCATGCAACATACCTGGCAGATGAATGTCGCCGGCGTAGGTGGCCTGCCCGGTCACGCGCTGCACAGCATCGATCCGCGGAGTGGCATGTCCAAGGTTTTTCAGCGGGTTCATGATTTGAGCGGCCCCGCGGTTTTTCCGGTGGCGGCCAACACCGCCTCAACGTAACGGTTGTAGTTGGAGCAGCGGCAAAGATTGCCGGTGAGCGCGGCGCGTACCTCGCCAGGGGTAGGATGGGGATTGCGCGTCAGCAGCGCCTTGGCAGACATCAGTTGCCCGGAGGTGCAAAAGCCGCACTGCGGTCCGTCATGCTCGATGAAAGATGTTTGTAAGGGGTCGAGCTGACCGCCGCGGGCAAGTCCTTCGACAGTCTCGATCTGCCGTCCTTCAGCCCAAACCGCAAGGGAACTGCAGGAATAAATGGCTTTGCCGTCCAGCAGCACGGTGCAGGCGCCGCATTCGCCGCGATCGCAGCCGATCTTGGTGCCGGTGAGCCCCAGCTGATCGCGCAGGACCTTTGCGATCGTCCAGCGGTCTTCCACTTCCAACTTGTGCGCCACGCCGTTGACGGTGAAACGCAGGGTAGTGCGCGGAACTGTTGCCGTTGCGGGCTCGGCTGTCACCGGCGGAGCGGTTGTGGCTGCGCGCAGCCCTTCGGGGACCGTGGCTGCGACCACCAGGCCGGCGCCGGCGGTTTCGAAAAATTCCCGCCGCGAGATCTTGGTCATGGCGTGCTCACCCCAGGCGTAGGCGCCTATTCTACTGCCGGCCGGCGCGCGGTGGCGACGATTCTTCACTTTAGAGGCGGTGCACAGCAAGAGGTTATGGCAACTACTGTCCGTCCCGAGCCTGTGGCGAAAATCCGCCGCGGGCTGCGCAACGAAAAAATTCGCGGGGTGACGGGATGAAACCCCCGGCTCGTCTCTCATCCCGTGTTTTTGTTTGACAGTGAACTCCGCTTTTCAATAATATTTTCCGCCGGGACTTTGGTCTAAGGTTTATAGGTCATACCTAATGTATTTTCCGGGGGCGGTTACGTGGGATACCCGCCCCGCACATCAAGCGAGCAAGTTCGTTAACACGACAGCAAAACCATGGCGCAGATGAGGTCCGGCGCAGCCCAAGACGCTGGCGTCCAAGCGAGCCCGTTGATGCATCGTGCCCTAGCGTGCGTAGTCGAACTCAACGATCCACTACATTCCTTTTCCCGTCCCGCCCGAGCCAATCGCGCGGCCGGTGCGTACCGGGTTCGGACCCAGGGAAAGAAAACTTTCGGGGGGAGGCAGGTTATGAATACTCGCGCCAGGCAAGTGCTGGTGAGTATTTTCGCGGTGGTCGTGTGGGGGCTGCTGAATGCGCCCAAGGCGCACACCCAAGCGGTGTTCGGTACGTTCCTGGGTACCGTCCAGGATCAGCAAGGTGCTGTGGTTCCGAACGCGCCGGTGGCAGCCACGAATTTGGAGACGGGAGTGGTACGTTCGACGATTACCGACCGCAGCGGCAGTTACCGCATTGCTAACGTGCCGCCGGGGTCGTATCAGGTAATGGCTTCCGCCCCCGGCTTCAAGAAAGAAGTGCGCAACGGCGTGGTCCTCACCGTCGGCGCAGAAACGAAAATGGACTTTGTGCTTCGAGTGGGCGCTGCCAGCGAGGAAGTGAGCGTCGGTGGAGAGCCGCCCCAGATCAACACCACCAATGCCAGCATGGGCGGTCTGATCGAGGAGCGGGAGGTCCGCCAACTCCCGCTCAACGGGCGCGACTGGCTACAACTGGCCGAACTGCAGGCGGGAGTGGTGGGTGGAATCGCCCAGCCTTCGGCCGCGAGCTATTCCAACTCACGCGCCGCAAGGGGTAACGGGACGGCGCTCGATATTTCCGGCAATCGCCCCACGGGGAATGTCTTTCTAATTGATGGCTTGGTGGTCAATGACTATGCCAACGCCAGTCCTGGCAGCGGGCTTAACGTCAATCTGGGCGTGGACGCGGTTCGGGAGTTCCGGGTGGTGACCAATGAGGCCACGGCGGAATACGGGCGCTCCACGGGAGGCGTTGTGACCGCAGTGTTCAAGTCGGGCACGAACCAATTCCACGGCAGCGTGTACGAATTCCTGCGCAACAGCGTGCTCGACGCCAGGAATTACTTCGACGTCCGGAAGCCCCAGTTCCAGCGCAACCAGTTCGGCGGCTCGGCCGGCGGACCGATCGTCAAACACAAGACGTTCATCTTTGGCGACTACGAGGAATTGCACGAAATCAAGGGTATCCCTCACCAGTCGGACACGCTGTCGCCGGATGCGCGCAACGGGCTGGTATGCGAGAAGGTGGGATCCGATCCGTGCGGGACGAAGGTAGCCGTGCCCATCGCCGCTGACATCCAACCGTATCTTGCCTTCTTCCCTCTGTCCAACGGCCCCATCAGCGGCGACAGCGCCAAGTACATTTTCGCGGGCAAGCGCATCGGATTGGAACGATACGGGGTGGGTAAAGTGGACCACAACTTTTCCGATAGGACCACGCTTGCGGGAAGCTACCAGTTCGACAACACCGACGAGTCGCAACCGGACCCCTACAATCAGAAACGGACCGGATCGCCCTCGCGCCATCAGAACGGGGTGGTCACGCTGCAGCACATCTTCAGCCCGCATTTCCTAAATGCTGCGGTGGGCGGAATCAGCCGCACCCATGCCACGGACTCGCTCGACGTGTCGGCCCTTGATCCGATTGCAGCCAATACATCACTGGGCTTCTTCCCCAATTCGCCGGCAGGCACGATCGTCGTGGGTGGACTGACCGGAACACAAGGAGGTTTGGGAGCCTCGGGCGCTGACATCCTTAATTACACCTCGTTCCAAGGAGGCGACGACGCCTCCTGGATCAAAGGCAACAGCACGTTCAAATTTGGGGGGCGTGTAGAGCGTATTCGCTACAACAAAAACTCGTTGGTGGGTGCTCCCTTGGGCGAGTTTGACTTCGATTCGGTCGCCCAGTTTCTGCAGGGAATACCCAGCCAGTTTACCGCCGACGTCCCCGGGACCAGTGACATTCGTGGATTGCGGCAGACCTACGAGGGCGTGTATTTCGAAGCCAGTATCGCGTTGCTTCGTAACCTGCAGATGGAGCCTGGACTGCGCTACGAGCACGTGAGCCCGATTACCGAACAGTTTGGCCGGGTAGCCGTCCTGCCCACCTTGGCGTCGCCCACACCGCGGACAGGCGGTGCCTACTTCGACACCAACACCAAAAACTTCGCACCGCGTCTGGCGTTCGCCTGGGATCCCTACGGCGACGGCAAGACATCCATCCGTGCCGGGTTTGGCATGTTCGACGTCCTGCCTTTGCCCTACCTGATGGAAAACCGCACCAATAGCGCCCCGTTCTTTGAGGAAGGGACGGTCACCACTCTCCCGCCCAGCGCGTTTCCCACTGGCGGGCTGGCGCTGCTCACGCCCAGTACGCTGCGGGGGTCTTACGTAGAAGGGCATCCAGGGCGCGCCTACTCGATGCAATGGAACCTGTCTGTCCAGCGAGAACTGGCCTCCGACATGGTGTTGACCCTCGGCTACGTGGGATCGCGCGCCAACCACCTGCCGCGAAGCATCGAAGATGCCGACCAAGTTCCGCCAAACCTGGTAACGGTTTCCGCCGATGGACATCTCGTCTTTCCGACCAACCCAACGCTGAAGAAGGGCGGGCCAATCCCCAAAGTCAATTCCAACTTCGGCCGCATTGCGACCACCTTGTGGGACGATTTTTCCACCTACCATAGCCTGGTGGCGGATTTCGACAAGCGCTTCAGCCACGGGTTCCTTTTGAAGGCGGCGTACACCTGGTCTAAGAGCATCGACGAGGGTTCCAACACCTTCAGCGACAACGAGACCACCAACACCTCGGGCGTGGCCTACTCATTCTTCCCGCAATTGCAGCGGGCCGTGTCGGATTTCGATATCACACAACGCTTCGTGCTGACCTACAGTTGGGCAGTGCCGACCCCGGACTCTTTCAGTGGCCCGACCAAGGCGTTGCTGGCGGGCTGGGAACTAGGCGGAATCTTCTCGGCGCAAACCGGGCCGCCATTTACCGTTACGTTAAAAAATGATCGGGCGCGCACGGGAGACAGCCGTGTGGGTAGCAGTTCCGGCGGGCAGCGGCCGGATTACAATCCGGCGCCGGGCTGCAGCCCTAATGCGGTAAATCCCGGCAATCCGCTCAACTACATCAAGCTCCAGTGCTTCTCGTTCCCCGCTTTGGGCGAATTGGGTAACCTGGGCCGCAATACGCTGCGCGGGCCAAGGTTGGAGGATTTCGACATCTCGCTGTTTAAGAATTGGCCGCTATGGCGTGAGCAAACCTCCCTGCAGTTCCGCGTAGAGGCGTTCAATGTCTTGAACCATGCGAATTTCCAGGAGCCGAAGACCAAGATTTTCGATGGCAGTGGCAATTCGATTCCTGTATCCGCACAGATCCCGTCACCGACGGCGACGCCAGAGCGGCAGATACAGTTTGCGCTCAAGCTCACCTGGTAGAGCGTCCGCTCAAGGGTGAAACAGAACCGCGCGTACCCTTCATCGACCTTATCGCTGGTCGGCGGAATCCCAGGGTGGGGCAGGCGCGAACCACAGTTGTGCTTCCGATCGTCGCACCTGGTCGATCTGCCGGAATGCAAGCACCATCTGCTGGCATTGGCCGCGATGGAGGAGAAGGAGCCTTGAGGGAATTAGTCCGAAGCTATCTGCAAAATGGAATTACCCGCCGGGGGTTTATCAAAAGGATGGTGCAGTCCGGGTTCAGTGTCGTGGCTGCGGACTCGGTGCTGGCCGCGCTGCCGCCGGCGTCTGGCCAAGCACAATCGAGCGAAGAGACCAACCCATTCACACGCCGGTTCCGCGGCACTGGAGGCGAACTGCTCGCGGAACAGTTGCGCGACGCGGGGGTGGAGTACGTGTTCATCGGGAACGGCACCGGTGTGAGTCCCTTGTGCGACGCGCTGGTGGATCGTCCGGATCTGAAGCTGGTGCTGGCCGTCCACGAACCGCTTTGCGTTGCCATCGCGGACGGTTATTCACGGGCATCGGGGAAAACCGCGTTCACCATGTTCAGCAGGGTAGGAGTGCCGGCGGCTTCGTCCAATATATACAACGCGATGAAGGACCGCTCCCGTCTGGTCGTCGCCAGCGACCGCATCGAGTCAATGGCCGCGGGGCGGGATTCGCACGAGGACTACGACGACACCCTCGAGCCTGTGAAGCAGTTCACGAAATGGCGCTGGAACATCGACTCCCCTACGCGCATTCCCGAATGGACGATGAAGGCGTTCAAGCTGGCGGCGACCCCGCCGGGCGGACCGACCTTCCTGATGTTCCCCCGTGACATGCTGGTGGCCCGTGAGGTGGAGGCAGAAATCTTCCGGCCGGGAACATTTGACGTTCCCATGACCGTGCGCCCGGACGCCGCCGTCGTTGAGAAGATGGCGCACGCGTTGATCCAGGCCAAGAGCCCACTGATGCTGGCCGGTACTGACGTGTGGCGTTTTAACGCCGTTCCCCAAGTTGTCGAACTTGCTGAACTGCTCGCGATTCCTACTACCAGCGGCGAAGAACGCGAAGGCTTTCGCATTTCGTGCAACTTCCCCACCAATCACCCGCTCTTTTTGGGAGGGTATTCGTCGCATATGCGCTATCCGCGCAGTGTCGACGTGCTCCTCAACATGGGCGGCAAGCTGCCGGATCCGGGCGCGGGCTCACCCCAGATTCCACGTTCCGTGAAGATTGTTGACGTGCGCATCGAGGCTTCCGATATCGGCACCGACTACCCGTTGTATATGGGGGTTGCTGCTGACGTAAAAGAGGTGGCGCAGGACCTCGTCGCAGCCATCAAATCTATGGTTACCCCGCAACGCCTGAAGGAAATCCGAGGCAATCGGCTGGAGGAGACTGAACAGTTCGTCGCACGGCTGCACCAAGCCCGGTTACAGGCCATGAAGGCCGACTGGGACAAGGTTCCGCTCACCTGGGAGCGCCTGACCTCCGGCATCAACGAAGTGCTGGAGCGCGACGCTTACGTCGTCACCGAGTTCGGCACCGAAGGTCCGAAGGCGCTGAAGTGTTTTACCTTCGCGCCAGGCGAGAAGACGCTGATCGGCCGCACATCGGGCGCGGCGCTGGGTTGGGGAGTAGGCGCGGCGACCGGCGTCAAGATCGCCCAGCCGGACAAGCAGGTCGTGTGCCTGCAGGGCGACGGCGGATTCATGTTTAACGGCCAGCCGCTGGCTCTGTGGACCATGGCGCGCTACCAGATCCCAGTGATCACGGTTATCTACAACAATCGCAGCTACAACGAGACGCGGGAACGCGCCTTCGCTGAAGAGGGACGTCAAGCGCAGACCAACAAGGACATGCTGAGTTATCTGGGCGATCCGGATGTGGACTTTATCAAGTTGGCGGCTGCCTTTAGCGTCCAGGGCGAGCAGGTGACGGCGCCGAATCAGATCGAACCGGCGCTGAAGCGCGCCGTTCGGGCCGCGCAGGACGGCAAGCCGTTCGTAATTGATGCCCTGGTAGGGCGGACCGGCCACGGCGCCGAACTGGCGTCGTACCCAAAGCTCTCAGTAGCGGAGATGCGTAAACGGAGAGTTTGAACGACGGAGGGCCCATGAGACGTGAGGGTTGCCTGGTGGTGTTGGTGGGCCTGCTGGTGGGTGCCGCCGCGCAACAGCCAGTGCCGAACGGAGATCGCTTGTTGCCACCCCTGCCTCCGGGCGAAGGAAGGGATCTGGTGCAAACTGACTGCGTCGGTTGTCACAAGTTGAACATGATTTTTCAGAACCGCAAGACGAAAGCAGCTTGGGCCAAGGAGGTCAATGACATGATCCAGCGCGGGGCGGCAGTTTTTCCGGAGGAGATCGAGCCCATCACCGCTTACCTGTCCAAGAACTTCGGGTCGGATATGCCACCGCCGATCAACGTTAACACGGCCGACCGTGCAGAGCTCGAGAAGCTGCCTGGCATTAAACCGGAGATGGTAGAGCGTATTCTCAATGCGCGCGCCAAGGCAGGCTCATTCAAAGACCCCGACGAGCTTCGGCGGGCGCTTCGGTTGGACAAGGATGAGTTCGCTAAAGACTTTTACCTACTCAAATACAACTGAGGGCCGAGTCCCTTCAGATTTCAGGCTTTGCCCGCGGAGCCGAGCCAAAGAACCTCTGCGGTGCAGTATTGCAGCCGGTGGGCGGAACCCTCCTCGCTTCAGGTTACTGCTTCACGAACAGGAGAAAATAGTAATCAGGCAAGATGGTGATCTCCTTCATGAATTTGAATCCCGCCTGTTCTGCCTCGGCGATCGCTTCTTCGCGCGGGACAAGCTGGTTCGGCGGGTGTGGCCTGCGAGGGCTGTCAGGCGGGTAATCAATAATGGCCATGTATCCGTGAGGCTTGATGTCCTTGATCAGCGTTTTGTAATAGCCGACGCGATTTTCGAGATGGTGAATCACATCGCAGAAGAATGCCAGGTCCATGGAAGCTGCCGGGAGCAGGGGGTCGGCCCGTTGTGAAACGATGAACACAATATTGTTAAGGTGTTCCTGTTTTGCGCGCTGCTTCTGGTAATCAATCACGTCGGCAGCGATATCCACTGCATAGACCTTGCCATTCGGGGCGACCGCGTGGGCAAAGCGGCGGGTGAAGTACCCAGTCCCGGCGCCAATGTCGGCCACCACTTCGCCGTTTTTCAGGTTCAGCGCCTTGATGACTTCGTCGGGCTTTAGATAGTGGTCGCGTTCGGGGCGTTCCTGGGAACGGATGCGGTCGGCCAGAGGCCGATCCTGGGTGCGCGGCGGCATCTCCGTCTGCTGCGCCCAGCCCACTCCCGCCAGCAACAGGAGTGGCAACACTTTCCGGAAAAACGAAAGTAGAAGCTGCCTATAATTCATGATCCCTCCGCTCACCAGCATCAGGTCCATCACTTTGCCCTACTGGACAAAATCCGCTCCACCTCGGTGCAAGCCAGGTGTAGCGATTTCAGCTTGGCTCCGTAAGCGGTTAGCCCCAGCTTACCGGGCGTAATCTGGTGGCACTCGCTGCAGCCAAACCGGTGGAAGCGCGCAACCTGGTGCTTGTCATCGCTGGTCCGAACGCTCTCCTTGGTTTGGGCGATCACGTTCATCGAGGTCAGAAGCGAGATGCAGCCTTCGAATCCCTTGCCTATTTGTTTCCCTTGCTCGGTGAAGCCAAGTTTCCCACCGCTGCCCAGGGTGTGACAGTCCTTGCAGCCATGATTCTGGAAGATGTAGTGGGCCAGTTGATCCGAATTCATTTTCGCCATCTGCGCGTCGGTCAATTTCTTCGATGCCGGCGGCGCTTGTTTTTGAAATGAATCTTCCATACTGAGCACGATAGCCGACGTTGCGAGCGCGAGAACAACGACGGTCACCAGGAGGCTTGCCATCGTGCGGATTGCCGTGTGCTGTTTATGCCCCTGAAGCATTTTTTCTTCTCCTCCCTCACCCGTGTTTGTGATTTAAATGCCGCTACTCGGGAAACAAGAACCGCGCCAAGAAGCTGAACAGCCCGTTCCGTACACTATCGGTGGCAAATACTTCTCCGTGTTTGGGATCGTACGTCACACCTGCAGGATGAACCAAAAACGTGTTTGACCCCTTGATTACCGCGCGCGGCGGAACGTCGCCGTTATCGTTGATGTCCCACAGTCCGATAAAGCCCAGGGCCCCGGTCTGCCACGGCGAGGGTATGTCCGTGCCAGGCGGCAGGCGGTTGCGTGGCCTTTCCAATTCGTACGGAGGATGATTCTCATTGTTGATGGCGGCGACAAAAATTCTGCCTTTCACAGCATCCATCGCCAGCTGCCAGGGCCGCACAATGCCGGTGTGAGGCCCGGCAATAACCGCCTGCGGCATGACATCTCCCTGATCGGTTCTCTTGAAGATGAACAAGCCGGTCCGTCCCCCCGGCACCGAAGATGTGCTGGCGGCCACGATGCGAGCGTGCACTGGGTCTACGGCGACGCCAACCACAAACAGCAGCCCGGTCTTAGGACCTTGGATTACCCGCTTAGGTGCGACATCGCCATTGGCGTCCAGCGGGAAGGCCAGCAGACTGCGGCCGCTGCTGTCGCCGACAACGATCTCATCGTTCTGCTCATCCACGGCCACGGTATGTGGGCGCACCAGTTGCGTATGCGGACCCTGGATCACGCGAATCGGCGATTCTGCACCCGCTGCTCCTCCACGAAAGACGAGTACGGCGGCCGCCAGCGCTACTGGCACCACGATCTCGTCGTGCTTGGCCTCGTAGGCAATACCGTGCATGGTGCGGCTCAGATGGGTCGCTTGGCCGTAGATGATTCGCACCGGATTCGAATTGCCGTTTGCCAGCCTGGCAAAGACCGCAATCCGCGGCTGGCTGACTCAATTAGGCACCAGCAGCTCGTCACGCTTGGAATCGTAGGCCACCGCGTATGGGTTGCCGAAGCCTGCAGTAGGCGTTCCCTCAGGCGCGTTACGGATGATTCGTTTCGGGGCGATGTCACCGCTGGTGTCCCGGGCAAACACCAACGCGGTATGATCCCCGTAATTGGCAACCCAGATTTCCTCGTGCTGACTATCAATGGCAACCGCCATCGGGCTCGAAACACCCGTCTTTTTCCCCCGGAGCACACGGAGGGGCGCCACATCTCCCTTCGCCGTCCGGTCAAAGATCAACACCGAATCGTCCCCGTTATTGGCCACGGCGATCTCGTTGTGCACGTCATCTAGGTCAATGCCCATCGGCCAATTCAATTGCGTGTGCGGCCCCTGGATGGTGCGCAGCGGCGGGACATCGCCTTCGGAGTTCTCGGCGAAAAAACTGATGGATGGATCCAGGAACTTGCCACCTCGGGTCTGAGCCAGATTCGCGCGCGTGAGATCATCGGAGGAGTAGGCGGTAATTTCGGACGCGTTGCCGTGGTTGGCGACTGCGATCTCATGATGATCTGCGTCCCACCGAATACCGTGCGGATCGGCCAGGCGGGTGTGCGGCCCTTTGATCACGCGCAGAGGGGCTTCCAGACCGCTGGCCGTGCGCCGGTAGATGCTGATCGCGCTGAGCTGCTGGATCGAAATCGCGATCGCGTCCTGAGCCGCGTTCAGCGAGATTCCCCAGGTCTGGTGAGGAGTATAGAGATGCCGCCTGGGCATGACGTCGCCGTCGGCGTTGTAGTCGAAGACGGCAATGCGATCCTCGGTGTCATTGTTGGCCACGTAGATTTCTTTGCGTTCTGGATCGAGTTCAACGCCGGCGACGTAACCAATTTCCGTATGGGGGCCAAGAATTTGCCCCATCGGCTCAGTGGGCGTGATCGCGTTGCTGCCTGCGCCGCGCGGAAAAGTGAGTAGGCTCTTACGGTTCTGGTCGCTCATTACCACGCGATCATTTTTGACGTCGAGTGCCAGGCCGTTGAAGGTAGGGTAGGGATCCACAATGTAGCGCCGGGCTGGCAAATCTCCACCTGCGGACCTGACGCTTGCCGCTTCGGGAGGATCGTCGAGCGCAGGCGAGCACAGGTCTCCCTCTGCCATACTGGGTAACAACTCAGGTGGCGGTGCCGGTGCCGGTGGTTCGCTGCCCCTGGCCGCGGGAGGTCCCTTTGTTCCTGCCAGGAACGCGAGCGTGATTACCGAGCCTGCGATCAGTTGGCCGCATTTTCGCAACCACTTTCGACGTACTTTCATTGTTGTTCAGACCGAGGCGGCAGTCTGCAAGAGTCCACTGCGAAGTAACACCCCATCCAGGACCTTGCTGCGTTCGCTGTCGAGTGGCACCAGTGGGAGCCGCAACTCCGGCGTCGCCAGTAGTCCCATGCGCCACATCATGTACTTGAGCGGAATGGGATTTGTGTCAAGGAAGATAGCCCGGTTCAACTCGAATAACTCGAAATGCAGCCGACGGGCCGCTGGCAGGTCGCCTCGTTGCACTGCGTCGTAGAGCGCTGCCACACGCGCCGGCGCCAGGTTGCCCACCGCGTTCATCAGTCCGCATGCGCCAATCGACAGCATGGGTAAGCTGAGGGCCTCCAGCCCGCAGAAAATGCGAAACTCCGGACCCAGCTTTGTCAGCAATTCGGTGACAAGATCCAAGTCCGTGGCCGCATGCTTGATGCCCACCAGGTTCGGCACCCGGTCCGCGATCCGTGCCACCGTTTCGCAGGTCACCGTAACTGCGGCGCGCCCAGGAATGTGATAGATCATCAGCGGAAGGGAAGTGTGCTGTCCCACCGCCGCGAAATACTCGAGCAGTCCCTGCTGCGACGGTTTGATGTAATAAGGCGTGACCACAAGCACCGCATCGGCGCCCGCTTTTTCGGCTTGGGCTGTGAGCGCGAGCGTATCCGCCAGCGATTGCGATCCGGAAGCAGCCACCACCGGAATACGCCCTTTGACCGCGGCTACCGCAATCGTTACCAGCTGGGCGCGTTCCTCGAACGTGAGACTGCTGGGCTCGCCAGTGGTTCCGGTCACCAGGATCCCGTGCGAACCCTGGCGAACCTGCCGCTCCAGCAGCGCGGCGAAATTTTCCAAATCCACCTCGCCGTGGCGGAACGGCGTCATGACCGGCGAGTACGAGCCGCGTAAAAAACTTTTGTCCAAGGACATCATGAGAAAGTTCCTTGTGTTCGCCCTCCTTCAGCGCGTGGGCACGGCTTGCGCCTCGCGGTTGGTGGAAAAACCTCCGGTCATCCCGAGCGATTCGATTGGCTGATCGAGGCTCTCCTGCCACAACAACGAACCCATCCAAATGTTCAGTGGGCTATCCTGAATCGTGAGCTCGTAGACGTCCTCGCCGTAAGACGCGTGATGGTGCACCGCCCAACCCGGTGCGGACAGCATCAAATCACCGGCCTTCCACTCGTAGCGCTTGCCTTCAACGATGCTGAATCCCGTTCCGGCAAAGTAGTAGTTGATCGCGGCGGCGACGTGGCGGTGCGGTCGGTCCACAATATTTTTCGGCCGCACGCACATGGTGGCAAAGAAGCTTGCAGTAGTACCGTTAGCATGCGCCGTCGCCGGATTGTACAGAAGATAGAGACGACGTCCAACGTAGGAACTGCCCAGAGCAGTCAATTTATCGAGTTCCTTCTTGACTCGGTTCCAAGGGAAGTGCAGTGGCTGGTGCGCGACCACGTCGGGGCTTATCAGCTTCTCGTAGGTCATGAGCTGTGCGCCATCTGACGAAATTCGAATCGTACCGAAGGGATCCGCAGCGCGACCTTCGCCGCGGCCGTTATCGGATTCGTGCGCCGGACTGGTCGGCTTGGGACTTTCCTCAACGATGTGCACCTTCATTTTCTCGAGCAGCGGCGAATTGCTGTAGGTGAGCTGAACCTGCAACTCCGACGCGTCGTTCCCGTCCTCATACACAGCCCAAGCGGGCGTATTCCATACGTCGTATTGTTGATATCGAATCGTCTTTCCATTGATAGCAGTCGTCCCGCTGCCGCGGATGCAGAAATTCACTTGGGAAGAATTGTGGCGAATCGGCTGTCTGTGCTCGCCGGGAAGGAGAACGGAGATGCTCACTCTGATGCCAGGCGCGAGGCCATCGCCGACACCCGTCGCCGGATTCACCACGTATGACACGCGCCGGCCATTCGCGGGCCGCGGCAGCGAAGCCAGCCGTTCGACCTCCGCTGCGATCGCCTCGCCGGGAATCACCACGGGCGAGATCAGGTCTACAGGTTTTGCCGCGGTACCGGTACGGTCAACGAATTTGTATTCACTCTGTTCCATATCATCCTCCGGCGTGACTTGGAGCCATTTGGGTGGCTTGCAGTTTGGGAGAAACTTTGTCCGGGTGAGGGAACTTGCGTCCCATCCCCGTGTCGGCAGCCTTGCGGTAAATGTCGATTGCCAACGCCAAGTCGGAAATGCCCATACCCAGCGACTTGAAGAAAGTCAGATCATCGCTGGCTTTTCTGGCACCCTTGCCGACGATGAGCGCGGCCAGGGACTGAACCGAGTTCCACTTTGTCTTGTCTGCGCCCAAGACCTCGATGAGCTCGCGCGAAAGTTTCTGCGCCTGCGCAACGCTGTCGGCGACGATCTGCGTAGCGCGCGCGATCACATCGGCCGCGAACTCAGCTCGGTTGGGAGTGATCGCACCTACCGCGTTGATGTGCGTGCCCGGGTCCAGCATATCGGCGGTGATGATCGGATCTTTTGCCCGGCTAACGGCGGTTACGATAGCCGCGCCTTGAACCGCCTCGCGAACACTAGACACGGCTACCGCGCTGATTTCAAACTCCGCCCGCACGCGTGCCACAAATTTGTTGCGCCGGGCTTCGTCGGGACTGAAGGCGCGTACCTGGCGAATCGGCCGGACCGCCAGAATAGCCGCCAATTGTGGGATCGCCTGCTTGCCAGTGCCGACGATGGCGAACTCTTTGGCACCGGGTGCGGCGAGCCGTTCTGTCGCCAGCGCGGACGCAGAAGCGGTGCGCATCTGCCCTAGGGCAAACGACTCGATCACAGCCTTCAGCTCGCCGTTGTTGCTGTCGTAAAGGACAATCAAGGGGGTTGCACCGCCGGGCGTATGGGCCCAGGTTTTGGTTCCCACAAAACCCGCGGCGGGGAACGCGGCCCCGATTGCATGGAGCGTTCCGCCACCCGGCCACTCGACGTGCGTCTTCACCATATTCAGCGCATTCCCTGCCGCTTCGGTTAGCAACCCGCTTTCCAGCGCAGCGATGGCATTGCGCATCTCCATCAGTTGGACCACATCGGATTCTGATATCCACAGCGGCATTTCCGTCCTCTAATCTAACCCTTCAGGGGAGACGGCACCGGTCGTGCCAGATTGAGTGAATTGACGATCAGAGCGTGCGTCACGTAGCGGCCAATCAGCATGAGCACTGCGATTGCGCTCGAACCGCCGATGGCCGCTGCGACGGCATCCAGTTCTTGGCTGCAGCCGTGGCCCTTGCGCGCAATGGCTGCGAGAACCAGCTGCTGCACTAGCGCTTCATTCTTCCCGAGGACATCTCCCGCTTCCGCCTTGAGCGACAGGACCTCGCAAACCCAAGCTTCGCCGAACCCAAGCTTCAGTGACAGTCTCTCGTGCTGTACCTGCTCGTAGGCGTTGTCCATGATTTTCGCCACCGAAAGCGCGACCACCTCGGTCAGCCGATCGGGCAGAGCATGCTTCAGGTCTTCAGTAAACTCCAGGAACGACTTCAGCGCCTTGGGTTGATGTGCGGCGTACCGGAAGAACTCGCCCAGATAGCCCAGCCGCGCCACTCGCGGGCGCAGCATGGCCATGACATCCGGTGGCATCTCGGCTTCTGACAAAGGCATGAGCTTGCCCATGAGGCCTCATTGCAGCTGCGCTGGTGTCCGCCGCCGAGGATGTCGCTGTGCGAGGTAATCGGGGGGGACTTCCGATGATTCGCGTGGGAGTCTCGCCCCCCAGATCTGCCATCCTGAGTGGTGCATAATATAACGCCGTTATTAGGTAAGACCAAAGAAAATTTTTTGTCACGGAGCGCCGATTCCTACGCGTCTGTCCTCTAGCGCTGGCGCGTCGGACACGGGCGGGGGCAGCACGGTATCCGGCTGGCAAAGATCCTGTATTGACAAACAAAAGGTCTGATGTAATACCAAAGATTCTCGCGTCCAAGGGCCACCTCCCCGGTGAAGAGGGGCGATTGATCTAGGCTTGCACTTGGCAGCAGAGGGAGTCATTATCTGCACGCGTTGCGCCGCGCTTCGCCGACCTCATTTCTACGGAGCGTTGGCAAGGGATGTGGGTGCCGACGGAACGTTCCTTCGCCATCGGGCGGGACATTCGAGGTGGTATGCAAGAACAGGCGAAGCGCTGGACGGCTTTAGGCAATGCAGTGATATTACTGGCCGTCCTCGGCGCCGGTCAGCGCCCACACGCCTCCCAGTGGCTGACGGGTATTTCCTCTAGTTCGGTCGGCAACGAGGAAGACGACGATACCTGTTCGGGATCGCTTCTGTCCGCAGTCCAGGCTGCAGCACCTGCAACCGAGGTGCCCACGGGTGGCGATATCGGTCCCATTCGCATGGTTCAGGATCCCTACCCGAGCCTGCACAGCATTGCGCTTGACGTCGCCACGAACCAGGTGGTGATCAGCGATTCCAACCGCGGCAACTTGTTGTTCTATCCGCGTACCAGCGGGAGCCTCTCGCCATCGGTGGTCGTTCCCGAACGTCAGATTCGGGGTCCCGCGACCGGCATGATGTTCATTGCCGGCGTCGCGCTAGATTCCGCTCATAACGAAGTCTTCACAGTCGACAATGATATCGGCGACCGAATGTTGGTGTTTTCCTACGGCGTCGAAGGCAACGTCAAGCCAAAACGCGTGCTGTTCGTCCCGCACGGTTCCTGGGGTGCGTCGCTTGATGCGGCCCGCGACGAGATTGCCATCTCGGTTGAGCACATCAACACTGTGGTTGTGTATCGCCGCGAGGCCTCAGGAGCGGAAGCACCCTTGCGCGTCATACACGGAAACAACACCGGCCTTGCCGACCCCCATGGCCTCGCCATCGATACCCGTGACCATCAGATACTGGTCGGCAATCACGGCAATTGGGCGCCTCTGACTCGGCTGGAGGCGATGCAAGGAGCATTACGAGGTGGGCAGTTCCAACTGCCTTCGGTGGCCGCCTTCGACGAGACCGCTAGCGGCGACGTCAAACCGTTGCGCACCTTGCAGGGCGAGCACACCCAGCTCAACTGGCCTATGGGTCTGAGTCTCGATCCAGTGCACAACGAGTTTGCCGTAGCCAATTACGGGAGCAACTCCATCCTGATCTTTCGCCGCACGGATCAAGGAGATGTTGCACCGGTGCGCGTGATTGAGGGCAATCGCACGGGAATTCTCGGTCCTATGGGTGTTGCCATCGATCCACAGAATGACGAATTGTGGGTCACGAATTACCGCGATCACAGCGCGGTGGTCTTTGCGCGCACCGCCGAGGGGAATGTCGCTCCGAAACGTATTCTGCGCAATGCGCCACTGGATACCCCCGCAGTCGGCTTCGGAAACCCGGGCGCTGTCGCGTATGACTCCAAGCGTAAAGAGATTCTCGTCCCCAATTGAGTGAGCGTACCCAGGATTCTGGTGTTTGCCAGGTTGGCAAACGGAAATGTTGGGCCGGTAAGGGTGATCGAGGGCCAGAAAACCAAGTTGAGCCGGACCATGCATGGTATTGCCTACGATGAGCTGCACGATGAAATCATCGTTCCTGTCCACCTTGCCGGCGCTTTGCTGGTATTCCGTGGTGATGCGGAAGGCGAGGATCCGCCGGTGCGTGTCATCCAGGGGCCGCATACCGGCCTCCTCCGGCCCGAGACGGTGGCGCTCGATGTGAAGCATAACGAAATCCTGGTCGGTGAGGACAGCGGCCATGACGTGCTCGTCTTCTCTCGCGAGGCCCACGGCGACACCGCGCCCCTACGGGTCATCCGTGGCCCCAAGACCGAACTCGATGAAGTCCGCGGCGTGGCCGTGGACCCGGACCGCAATCTGATCGTTGTGTCTAGTCGCAGCAAAACATTTCCCACCGGCATTTGGGTTTTCAATCGCACCGATGATGGTGACGTCGTCCCGCAGGCAATCATTGCCGGCCCAAAGACGGGCATCGTTCGCATCCGCCAGATTGCGGTGTACGACGGCAGGATCTTTGTCGCGGTCAAAAACAACAAAGACTCGTTTGACGCAAATGCGGCGGCGCCTTCGCCGTGGGACCCGGACGTACCTGGGTTTATCGGCGTCTGGAACATTGGCGACAACGGCAATGCGCCACCACGTGCCTGGATCAAAGGTCCGGCAACCGGCTTGATCTGGCCTGCTGGCCTCGCCCTCAACTCCGCGGATCGCGAGATCTATGCAATTGATAGCGTCCGCAATGGAATGTTGACGTTCTTCATGCCGGAAGTGTTTGGCAGCCGCGGCAACGAACCGGCAGTGGGCAACGAGCAGGGAAAGGAATGAAGCGGCAGATTATCGGCGTCGTGGTCGCGGGGATGGCTGCCGCCCTATGCAGTTCGTCCTACACCTCGGTTCCGCGCCAAGCGAGTTCCAAACCCTCTCCCACCGACATTCCCGCGGCGCGCATGATCGCTGACCCATATCCCGCCTTTAATGGAATCGCGGTCGATCCGGTCAACAACCTGGTGGTGGTCAGCGATCCCAACCGCAAAAGCCTGCTGCTCTACGATCGTGTGCGCGCCAACAGTCATGGTGAAACCAGCGATCCGGTGCACCAGATCATCGGTCCCCAGACCTACATCGGGATGATCGCCGGGGTTGCTCTCGACCCTCAACACCGGGAGATCTACACGGCCAACAACGACATCGAAGACACGGTCATTGTCATGGCGTACGGGGCCGAGGGAAACGCAAAACCGTCGCGCGTGTTTTCGGTTCCTCATCAGGCCTGGGGTCTGGGCCTCGGTTTGCAAAGCAACCAGATCGCGGTCAGTGTGGAAGTGCAAAACGCGCTGGTGTTCTATCGCCGCCAGGCACACGGGGTCGAGGCGCCGGTGCGCATAATTCGCGGCCCTAACACCAGACTCGCCGACCCCCATGGAGTGTCCTGGGACGAGCTGCACAACGAAGTTGCCGCCGCCAATCATGGTAACTTCCGCGGTCTGATGCGCAACACAGGGGGCGGCTGTATAGCGAACCAGCAGGTGGGAGAAACCGCGGAGGAAGGGAAATTTCAGCCTCCTTCGATTGCTATCTTCCTCGCCAACGCCCAGGGCGACGCCGCACCCCTGCGGGTTATCCAAGGTGACCATACCGGCCTCGATTGGCCCATGGGCATCGCCGCCGATCCTACACACGACGCCATCGTAGTCGCCAATAACGGCGATGACTCAATCCGCATTTTCGACCGCACTCGCGGCGGAGATGTGCCACCCGTGCGCATAATTCGCGGCCCGCACACCGGCATCCATCGGCCGATGGGCGTGGCGGTGGACGCCACCAACGGCGAGATCTGGGTCTCCAACTGGGGTGATCATTCGGCGCTGGTCTTCGGCAGCGTGGCCAACGGCGACGCGTCGCCGCGGCGCATTGTTCGTGGAGCGCCGGCTCACACTCCGACCCCAGGCTTTGGCAATCCCATGGCGCTGGCCTACGACTGCAAGCGCGGGGAGTTGCTGGTCCCGAATTGAGTAACTCAGCCGCGAATAGCGGCGTTTGCCCGGGTGGCGAATGGAGCGGCCGCACCAGTGCGAGTCATCGCAGGCCAGGTTACGAAATTAGGGCGCACCATCCACGGTTTGGCATACGATCCCATCCACGACGAGATCGTTGTGCCCAACGCACTGGCCGACGCCATTCTCGTTTTTCGTGGAGACGTCAGCGGGGCCGTGGCCCCCATTCGAATCATTCAGGGTTCGCGCACCCAACTGGTGACGCCGCATGCCGTCAGCCTTGACCTGACTAACGGCGAGATTCTGGTAGCGAGCCTGACGGGAAAGCGCATCAATATCTTTCCCTGGAACGCGAACGGCAACACCGCGCCGACGCGGGTTATCAGGGGGCCGAACACGGGTCTGGGACACATCGTTGGATTGGCGGTGGATCCCGTGAAAAATCTGCTGGCGGTGGCGAACTCGGACAACATCGAGATCTTCAATCGCGTCGACAACGGCGACGTTCGACCTCGCGCTCGCATTGCCGGTCCTCATGCAGGTATTGGTGACGAACCCTGGGGCATGGAGTTCTACCAAGGAAAAATCTTCGTCGCCGCGTCCCATCACTTCCATGAGAATCTTTACACGGGCGTTGCCTTAAAGAGCGGCGCAATAGACGTGCCCGACGACCCCTGGTTGAATCCAGACCTCGGTTTCGTCGGCGTGTGGAACATCACCGACGAGGGAGATAGAGCTCCCCGCGCGATGATTGGCGGCCCCTTCAGCGGCCTGTTGCACCCGGTAGGGCTGGCGCTGAACCCGGCTGCCGGTGAGATCTACGTGTCCGATAGTGTTCGCAACGGGGTCTTGAGCTTCACGGTTCCCGACTTTTTCGCCGAATCGAGCAACGGCTCGGCCGACGCCGATGCGGCACAATCGACTAATCGAAGCAAAGGAAAACAATGATGGCAACGGTTGGGGGAGCCTCAGCGCCTATCGGGGAGGCCGGTTCACCCCACCTTCCGGTTCGCAAACTCACGGGCGCGATTCTCGGCATCGCTGTGCCGGTCGCTATCTGGATGGCACCGCTCAATTTCGGCTTGAGGGAAAAGCATGCCCTTGCCGTATCGGCGTTCATGATCATTGCCTGGATCAGCGAGGTTTTGCCCCACGCTCTGACGGGCCTGGTGGGCTGTTACCTATTCTGGGTTTTGAGAGTGGTTGGCTTCAACATTGCCTTCGGGGGATTCGCCGACCAGACACCCTGGTTCCTTTTTGGCGCGGGGTTGTTGGGAATGATGGCGGCCAAGTCGGGGCTGGCACGCCGCCTGGCCTACCTGGTGATGCGGCAAGTGGGCGCAGGTTATTCGCGTCTGGTTTTGGGCCTGATTCTCTCATCCTTTCTGCTGACCTTCCTTGTGCCGTCCGGCATCGCCTGCGTCGTGATCATGGCTGCAGTCGCTCTGGGTCTGATGGAAGTCTTTCAATTGGGCCGGGGCACGAGTGTTGGGAGAGGCATCTTTATTACCCTGACCTACACCGCCGGGATTTTCGACAAGATGGTGATTGCCGGGCCGGCCTCGATCCTGGGCCGCGGTCTGATCGAGAAGGGCACCAACGCTCATATTTACTGGAGCGTGTGGTTTCTGGCTTTTCTTCCGTGCGCGCTGGCGACGATGTTTGTCACCTGGCGGCTGGTGCTTTGGCTCTATCCACCGGAGAAGGAGGCGATGGTAGGTGGCCTTGCCTTTCTAGACAGCGAACTGAAGAAAATGGGCTCGTGGACAAGGCTGGAAAAGAAGTCGCTGGTGCTGATGCTGCTGGCCATCGGACTGTGGGTCACCGACCTGCTGCACCACATCTCGCCCGCGATCATCGGGCTTGGGGTAGGACTGCTGGCGGCGGTTCCACGTCTGGGGGTGCTCGACGAACAGGACCTGAAGCGTTATAACTACCTGCCCATCATTTTCGTTGCCGCGGCGATCAGCATGGGCGATGTGCTGCTATCCACCAGCGCGCTGCACCCCTTAACCGTGATCATGTTTGACTGGATGCGTCCGCTCCTCACGAACGTCTTCGCGCTGGCCACCGTTCCATACTGGACGGCGTTCGTGTATCACATCTTTCTCGGCAACGAGATTTCGATGTTGGCCACGTCCGTGCCTCCACTCATGAGCTTTGCCAAAGTGAACGGCATCCATGCCGTGCCGCTGGGGCTAGTGTGGGCCTTTGCTGCCGGCGGAAAAATTTTTGTCTATCAATCCGGCGTGATGGTCACAGGATACTCCTACGGTTATTTCGAGATGAAGGACATGCTCAGTATCGGAATCTGTCTCAGCATTTTCGAGTCGCTGGCGCTGTTGGTCCTGGTGCCGTTTTATTGGCCATTGATCGGAATTCGCTGATTCTTGGATTCAGGAACGGAACGCGGGTTAGGATTCGGAGAAAGTCATGACCAAAACTGCCACCCGGTTGGTCGTAGGGATCAGCGGCGCAACCGGCTCTGTTTACGGGGTGCGCCTGCTGGAGTTGTTGCACAATACCGGGGTGGAAACGCACCTCGTGCTCAGCAAGTGGGGCGCGCGCACTCTTATCCATGAGACGGCTTACTCGGTCGAACAGGTTCAGCAGATGGCGACTCACTGGTACGCCTCGCAGGACGTGGGCGCTCCCATTTCCAGCGGATCTTTTGTTACCGCGGGAATGGTAGTTTGTCCCTGCAGCGTCCGATCGCTAGCCGCCATCGCACATGGCCACGGTGATACGCTCATTCACCGCGCCGCTGACGTTACCCTTAAAGAACGCCGTCGGCTGGTGTTGGTCGTGCGCGAGGCTCCGTTCAACGAAATCCATCTTGAAAACATGCTGAAACTCTCGCGTATGGGGGTGGTGATTTTCCCGCCCGTACCCGCGTTCTATAATCAACCCCAATCCATTGCAGAGATTGTGGATCAGAGCGTGATGCGGATTCTCGATCAATTTTCGATTCATCTGCCGGCGGGCAAGCGCTGGGACGGCAAGATGTCCACTGGCCGCCGCGATTGCGTCCCAAAGGAAAAGGCGAAGTCGGCACCGTGAGCTCTAGTCGCCTGGGTGCCCATCTCCAGAATTTCCGAACGTACGTGGCCAACCGCGAAGGTCACGTCCGCATCTCGCTCGAGGTCAGAAACGTTCGGGGCGAAATAGCCCGCCAGTAGGAGTGCCGCGTTACCGGACGGAAAAAAGCGCTTGACCCCGAAATAACAGCCGGGGATAATACCCGACGCACTTGGCCGTGGGGGCCGGTACCCGCGCTTGCGGCGGTCGAAGGCCGCGCTACTAACCCAGTTCCGATCGTGGGGAGAAATGCATTACCAAGAAACAAGGCGCGCCAGCTTAATTAGGTCTGACCATTTAAACAACAGACCTATGGTATTTCCGGCTACCAGCACGATTCTGGCCCCTCATTGGTATGCGCTGCATACGCGGTCGCGCGACGAAAAGGTGGTAGACCGTCTGCTCCGCCACAGTGGTTTTAGAACATTTCTGCCGTTGATAGTCAAGCGCTCTCGTTTAAGCCTGCGGCGCATGCGCGAAGCGGAGCTACCTCTTTTCCCTGGCTACACCTTTGCTCAATTCGCCCCATCCCGGGAGAACCTTCGTGTCATTCACGCCAGCGCCGGAGTGGCCGGTATCGTGGGGAGCAATTCGGGGCCGGCTTTCATTCTCGACGCTGAAATCGAAGCGATCAAAAGGGTGCTGGCAAACCACATTGCTTGCTTTCCCGGTGACGAGTTGTCGGTTGGGCAGCGCGTGATCGTGACCAGTGGTCCGCTGCGAGGTGTTTGTGGTGAGATTGTCGGCCGCAAAAGCCAGGAAGTTTTTGTTGTCAAAGTCCGTCTGATTCGGCGCTGTCTGCAAGTGGACCTGAGCCCGGATGACTTGCAGTCGGTTGCTTCTCTGGCGGCCTGAACCAGTTATTGCCCGTTTGTGTAAGGCTTTGAAAGTCATAGCATTACGAGGAAGCGAGAGGGGCGAAGTGTAGACAAGACCGGATTCTCCCTCTGTCAGCAACCGGGCTCACCGGGTTTCGGCTCGATTTTGATCTCTAGGTCGTTCCTTTCCTTTCGGACTCAATCCGTCAGCTCATGCGCCGCTTTGATGGTGCGTGTTTCGGTACGCTTTATCTGTTCGCTGAGGAGGAACTATGAAGGAGTCAAATGTAAACCGGTCGGTAGAACCGCGTTGGATTGCCTGGGTGAGCGTTTTCATGCTTGTCATGAGTGCGGTGGCTGGATGGGCCCAGCAGCAATCTGCAGCGATCACGGGCACCATCAGTGATCCTTCTGGCGCCGCCGTCACCGCCGCCATTGTGAAGATGACAAATTTGGAGACCGGATCAACGCGAGTGGTGAGCACCGACACCGCCGGGTACTACCGGGCGCTGGCCCTCCCCGTTGGCCACTACGAGGTGCGCGCCGAGAAAACGGGCTTCAAGGCGATGGTCCGAACCGGAATCGAACTAGTTGTGGGACAACATGCCATCGTCGACATGCAGATCCGGTTGGGCACGGTTCAGGAGACGGTGACGATTTCCGGCGAACCTCCATTGGTCAATACCAGCAGTGCTTCGACCTCGGGCGTGGTGGAGGAGCGACAAGTGGAAGAATTACCCCTCAACGGCCGGAGCTTCGACCAGCTTATTTATTTACAGCCCGGCGTCAACGTGGCGACTGCGGCGGGCAGTAGTCCCAACCAGGGGCGCGGCACGAAGTTCTCGGTCGCGGGCGCGCGCCTGACCTCCAACGTTTTCATGTTGGACGGCACCGACATCAATGACTCGCAGAACTTCACGCCTGGCGGAGCCGGTGGACAGCTTCCCGGGGTGGAGAGTATCCGCGAGTTCCAAGTCATTACCCACAACGCCAGCGCCGAATTCGGCCGCTCCATGGGCGGCATCATCAACGCGGTCAGCAAATCGGGTACCAACTCGCTGCACGGGGACGTATACGAATTTCTGCGCAATTCGGCACTCGATGCCAAGAACTTCTTCGATGACCCGAACCAGCCGATTCCCCTGTTTATCCGCAACCAGTTCGGCGCCTCCGCCGGCGGTCCCATCAAGCGCGACCGACTCTTCTTCTTCGGCAACTATGAGGGCCTGCGGGAGCGGCTCGGCGTCTCCAAGTTCGCGTCCGTTCCCGATCAGGACGCACGCAACGGGGTGATCAACGGCAAGCAAGTCACGGTGAACCCGGCGGTCATTCCCTACCTGGAGCTCTATCCCATGCCTAATGGTCCTAACGTCGGAGCGGGTGTGGCGACGCTTCAGTTCAGCCAGACGCAGCCTGCCTCGATTAATTACGTCACCGGCAAGATCGACTGGAACGCGAGCAGCAGAGATTCCGTCTTCGGTCGCTACACGATTGATAGCAGTAGCAAGCTCCGGCAGGACGCTCCCGACCACGTGCTCGGCCTATTCGCCGAAGACGAAACACACAAGAATCAGTACGTGACCCTGCAGCACACGCACGTGTTTTCGGGGAGCACGCTGAACACAGCGCGCTTCGGCTTCAACCGCTCGGTCGCCCTGGTCAATCTCTTCAACCAAGCCGGCGTCCCGGCTTCGCTTTCGTTTATTCCCGGCCAGCCGTTCGGGCGCATCAATGTTGGGGGCCTGTCCACCATGGGCGCCACCATCAACGACCCCCGGTTATTCCGTATGAATTCTCTCCAGCCCTCGGACGACTTGAGTATCACCCGCGGAAAACACACCTTCAAGACAGGCTTCGTCATCGAGCGCTTTCAGTGGAACACAGCCAACTTCAACCGCATTGGCGGCGACTACTCCTTCGACAATTTGACTAACTTCCTACTGGGTGCGCCCAAGTCCGTCACTGTGCCTTTCCCGGGCAGCGACCCCAGCCGCGGCATCCGATCCATCTTATTCGGGACATATTTCCAGGATGATTTCCGCGCCGCCTCTCGCCTGACGTTAAACCTGGGCCTCCGCTACGAACTCACGACCGTTCCAACGGAAGTCAACGGCAAGTTGTGGTTTCTCCCGGATCCATCCGCGACCGCCATCCAGACCACTCAGCCCTTTGCCGGCAACCACAAGAACTTTGCGCCCCGTTTCGGCTTTGCGTGGGATCTGTTGGGTAACGGCAAGACCTCGGTCCGCGGCGGCTTCGGCGTGTACTACGACCAGATTCTGCTCAACCAGTTCCTGAACTTGTTTGATCGCAACCCGGCTCCAGACCTCAAGCACGGCTGGTTAACTGTGACCCTACAGTGTCCCAAACCGCCGTGCGCGCAATCCGTTGTGCCTTTCCCCAATCCGCTGAGCGTGGCGCAAAGCACCAATCCCGGGTTCAGCCTGCAGAACGCGCTTTTTAGTCAGTTCTACACACCGTACAGCCACCAGTACAGCCTTACCGTTGAGCGCCAGCTTGGCAACAATTTGGTGGCCTCGGTCGGATACGTCGGCTCGCGAGGCAAACATATCGTCGAGCGTTATGACGGCAACACCCCAATCCCCATCACCCTGCCCGGGGGCGTGCCCTGCAATCCCGGCCCGGTGAGCGCCACGAACCCGATTCTGCCCGCCGGCACCCTGTGCACTCCAAGCGGCGCCAAAAGGCGCAACCCACTTTGGTCCGATCTGCAAACGCGGAGCATGACCGGCGTTTCCTACTACGACTCCCTCCAGATCTCCGTAACGCGACCTTTGGGCAAGGCATTGAAGATGTCGGCCGTGTACACCTGGGCTAAGTCCATCGATACCAGCGGCGGATTGTTTAGCGAGGAGGCAGACAACTCCGCCACCGGTCTGCAAATTCCCGACAATGTTTTCGCGGACAAAGGTCTCTCCAACTTCGATATCCGGCACAACGTCGTGTTCAACATTCTCTACCAAGTACCGTTCGGCAGGAGCCTTACTGGCGTTGCCGGCCAATTGCTAAATGGGTGGCAGATCGGCACTATCACAACGATCGCCAGTGGGGTTCCCTTCACCGTAGAGAATTCCGCCAATCGTTCACAGAATCTGGCCACCGGGGCCAATTTCTCCGATCGCCCGAACCTCGTATCCGGCTTCAGCAACAATCCCACGCGCGGGATTTCTGCGGGATGTACGATCGGCAAGCTCGTCGTTCCCGCCGGCACGCACATCGGCAACGCGCTCCACTGGTTCGATCCATGTGCTTTCCGGCCACAGCCACTGGGCACGTTCGGCAATGTGGGCCGAAACACGCTCATCGGTCCCGGCCTGATCGATTGGGACTTCTCGCTCGGCAAGAATTTCGCCCTGACCGAGAGCAAGCAGCTGGAGTTCCGTACTGAGGCCTTCAACCTGCTGAACCACCCCAATTTCGAAGCTCCGAACGCGAACTTCCGCCGCATCTTCGACGCTGCCGGCAACCTGGTCTCGAACACGTTTGGCCAGCTGTCCCGAACCACGACCACGTCGCGGCAGATCCAGTTTGGGCTGAAGTTCATCTTCTGATGTAACCTCAATTCGTATCCCGGCGCGAGCAGCTTTCGCCCACACCGGGATGTTGGTTTTGCTAAGAGAAGTACTGGAGAGTCCACATGGCCGTCATGGTGACGCGTGAGAAAAAACCGGGAAAAGAAGCAAGGCTAGGCCGCGATCTTCGCGGCTGGATCGAAGAAGCGGATCGGCTGGGCGAGTTGAAGACCCTTCACGGCGCCGATTGGGATATCGAGATTGGCGCTGTAACTGAGCTCGGCCACCATCGTGGGGAGCGGAGCCACGCCTTACTGTTCGACAACATCAAGGGACACCCCCCAGGGTATCGCGTCCTGAGCAACACGCTGAACACGGTAAAGCGCATTGCCATGACGCTTCACATGGACACCAACTATTCGCGTATGGAGTTCGTAAAGGACATCAAGCGCCACATCAGCAACATCAATTACATCAAACCCGAGGTGGTCAGAGATGGCCCAGTGATGGAGAACGTGTTCGAGGGCAAAGACATCGACATGTGGAAGTTCCCCACACCCAAGTGGCACGAACTGGATGGCGGACGATATATTGGCACCGGCTCGGTAGACATTACGCGTGATCCTGACGAGGGCTGGGTCAATCTCGGCACTTATCGGGTCATGATTCATGACCGCGATACCCTCGGCTTCTATATCTCTCCCGGCAAGCAGGGCCGCATCATGCGTGAGAAGTATTTTGCCAAGGGCCTGCCCTGCAAGGTCGCGGTTTCCTTTGGACAGGATCCGTTGCTCTACCTGGCCGGCGGCATTGAAGTTCCGCACGGCATTTCCGAGTACGACTGGGTGGGAGGCCTGCAAGGATACCCGGTGCAGGTAATCGAAGGCGAGTACACGGGTCTGCCCATCCCAGCTCACTCCGAAATCGTGGTCGAGTGCGATGCCGTCCCTGGCCAGGACCGCGACGAAGGTCCCTTTGGCGAGTGGACCGGCTATTACGCCAGCTCGGTGCGTCCGGAACCGACTATGAAGGTGAAGCGGCTTTATCACCGCAACCATCCCATCATTCTGGGCGCGCCGCCCACCCGTCCTCCGTGCGAGTTCAATTACATGCGCTGCTTCCTCCGTTCGGCGTTGATCTGGCAGGAACTGGAAGCCGCCGGCGTCCCTGATGTCCGCGGAGTATGGTGCCATGAGGCGGGTGGGGCTCGCCTGCTGACGTTCGTTTCCATCAAGCAGCGCTATCCCGGGCATGCTCGCCAGGCTGGCATGGTGGCTGCCTACTGCCACGCGGGCGGATACCTCGGTCGTTACGCCATTGTGGTGGACGATGACATTGATGTGACCAACACGAATGACGTGCTTTGGGCGCTCTCCACTCGCTCCAATCCGGAGATCGACATTGAAATCATTCGCCGCAGTTGGAGCGGGCCGCTGGATCCGATTATTCCTAAGGACCAAAAAGGCCACAGCTCGCGAGCCATCATTGACGCTTGCCGTCCCTACGAGTGGATCAGGGACTTCCCGCCCGTTGCCGAGTCGAGCCCCGAGGTTCGCCGCAAAGTCGAAGCGAAGTGGGGGCCGGTGCTTTCCGGCGAGGACGGGACTAACGGCGGGACCAAGGACTGAGCTGGGGTCCTTCACGACGACCCAGGAGGTTCTGCTGACGTGACGAGCCGTTTTGGTGCCGCGGCTGGTGTAATCCACGGTTGCCCTTAGGGCCGTGACTTTTTCTTAATGACGTCATTGAGTAATGTCTGACGCGCTTGCGAACGTAAAAGTCGTGGAGTTCGGCGGCTACGCTGCCGGGCCTTGTATCGGCAAGTACCTCGCCAACTTTGGGGCACGTGTGGTGCACGTTGAATCGCAGCAACAACCCGATGGTTTCCGCCTGCAATACCCGCCTTTCAAAGATGACAAGAAGGGCATCAACCGATCTGCCTGCTTTGCGCTGTTTAACGATTCCAAGGGCGGCGTGACATTGAATCTTAAGAATCCCGGCGGCCTTGAAGTCGCTTACCGATTGGTCGAGTGGTGCGATGTGGTCATCGAGAACATGCGTCCCGGTGTTATGGCGAGGCTCGGCTTGGATTTCGAAGCTCTGCGTCGCCGCAATCCTACGTTGGTCATGCTCAGCAGCAGCAATATGGGTCAGACGGGACCGTATGCTCGTCAGCCCGGATTCGGCTCACAGCTGTCTTCCTTGTCGGGTTTTACAAACTTTATCGGCGAGGCGGACGGTCCTCCCAATTTCGTCTATGGTCCTTATGTCGATTTCGTGGCGGTGGCGTTCGGCGGTGTAGCCATCCTTGCGGCGCTGGACTACAGTCGCCGCATGAAGGAGCCGCTCTACCTCGATCTCTCGCAGTATGAGTCTGGTTTGCAGTTCATGAGCCGATCGTTGCTGCATTATTGGGGAAATGGAGTCAACGGGACGCGAGACGGGAATCGTGAGCCCGCTGCCTCTCCCCACGGCTGCTATCCCTGCCGGGAGGGACGCTGGTGTGTGATCAGTTGCTGGGATGAAGACGAATGGGTCCGCTTCTGCCACGCCTCGCTCCAGCTGCCATGGCTTGACGATTCCCGCTTCAGCAGTTTTACAAATCGAAAGCAGCACGAGGCAGCTCTGAACCAACTCATCGCAGATTGGACGCACTCCCGCGATGCGCAGTCGATTATGGAAACTTTGCAGGGTGCTGGTGTCCATGCCGCTGCGGTCAGCACAATGCAGGACCTGTTTTCCGATCCTCAAATTGCGTCCCGCCGTGTGTGGCAGGAATTGGAGCATCCCGAGATCGGGCTGCATCATTACCGCATGTCGTCGTATCAACTGTGCGACACGCCAGGCAGGGTCCACGGCCCAGCCCCTTGTCTCGGCGAACACAATGAACAGGTCTTCCTGTCGTGGCTGGGCATGTCGCGGGGGGAGTACCAGGGACTCCTCGACCAGGGGGCATTCTCCTGACCAAGATGGCAACGCAGATGCCAGCAACGCCGAAGTATCTCCAGGCGGCGAAGCAAACCGGTTTGTCGCGCCCGCTCGCCAGGCGCACCGCGGCACGCTGGTGGCTAGTGGCGCCGACTTTGTTCCTGTTAGTAGTCGTCAACCAGCTGGATAAGACCAATATCGCGGTCCTCATCGCCGACCAGAGATTTTTGCTGGAGCTCGGCCTGGTTGGCCAACATGCCCGCATCGGACTGTTGTCGACGATCTTCTTTTTCGGATATGGTTTCGGGCTGCTGGCCTGGGGTTTCGTGGTGGACGGGCTGGGCCCCCGCCGTTCGGCGGCGATTGGAGTCTGCGGCTGGGCTCTGTGCACGGGGTGGTGTGCCTTCGTACACGGCACCAATGAACTCTACGCCGCGCGCCTGGCACTAGGCGTCGCCGAGGGTTGCATCTGGCCCGTCTGCAGTGCCTATGCCAGACGCTGGTTCCCAGTTCGCGAGCATGGCCGGATCCAGTCGCTGTGGGTCAATGGCAATCAGGTGGGGCTCGCTTTGGGTCTGCCGATTGTGAGCGGGCTGATCTCGGTCGCCGGATGGCGGTCTGTGTTCACGGTACTGACCGCCGCCTCGCTCTTGCTGTTGGAACCCTTGCTGTTGTTCCTGGCTCCCGACGATCCGGAGCTGTCGCCGCATGCGAACCGGCGGGAGACGGAATATATCAGGGCCAATCTCGCTGTCAGTATTGCACCGCGAACCGATGCGCCGATCCGCTGGATTTCGCTCGCTGCCAACCGTAACCTTTGGATCCTGGCTGGTTGCCAGACAGGGACCGTGGCCACGCTGTTCGGCTTGACCGCCTGGATTCCGACTTACCTGATCCAGGCTCGCGGTCTGGCGCTCGACGCGCTGAAAGGCTGGGTGGCTGCGAGCTACCTATTGCCGATCGCAGTTGCGCTGGCCCTGGGATTTGTCGCGGATCACACCATGCGCCCAGCCGTGGTGGGCGCTGTCAGCAGCGGTGTCGTCGCCGTGCTGGTGCTGATGTCGGTAGTCGTGCACAGCACGGTCAGCGCGGTGCTGCTGTTGGTCACAACCCTGGCCGCGCCTATGATCTACGCCGCCATGAATGTTTCGATCGTGCACGGACTGGTGTCACTGGAACAGATCGGCCGTGCAACCGGCTTATTCGTTGGCTTCGGTAATCTCGTCGGCGGCTTGGCGCCGACCATCATCGGCTACCTGATCAGCCACTTTGGCGGGCGTTACCTGGCAGCATTCGGTTTTGTGAGTGTCATCGATCTGGTTCTCATTGGGTTATACCTCGTGCTCGATCGCGTTTTCGCGAATCGGGCTTCTGCAACCCAAGTTCAATTGGCATAAAGGAGAGCAGGGCATGGCTACAGTGGTGGTGGAAACCAACAAACCGGGGTTAAAGAAGGACGTCACGTCGCTCCGTGGTACCTTGGAATGGCTCGATTCCGAGGGCGACTTGTTGAAGACGGATGTGGAAGTTGACCCCGACTTGGAGATTACGGGAATCCAGAAACATCTCGATGGCGGCCCCGCGGTTCTATTCAATCGTGTAAAAAGCAAGCCCCACGCGCGCGCCGTCACGAATTTGCTAGCAGACCTTAGCGTTATTGACAAGATGTTCGGATGGCAAGGACCCAAGGACCGGACCCGCAAACTAGCCTACGCACTCACTCATCCCATCTCCCCGATCGAAATTCCGCAAAGCGAGGCGTCGTGCCAGCAGGAGGTCATTACCGACGACCTCGACGTGAACAAATACATAACCGCCATTCGCCACACCGCACTCGAACCCGAGTTGACCATCGGCAGCGGCATCAGTTGTGTGGTCGGCCCGTATTTCACGGGCGGCAGCCACATTGGTTACAACCGGATGAACTTCCGCTGGGGCAACGTCGGGACGTTCCAGGCCTCACCCGGATCCCACATGTGGCAGATCATCACCGAGCACTATAAAGACGAAAAACCCATCCCGCTCACCATGTGTTTCGGAGTTCCTCCGGCCTGCACCATGATCGCCGGTGGCGGCTTTGATTACGTCATCCTGCCCAAGGGATGTGATGAAATCGGAGTTGCCGGTGCCATCCAAGGATCTCCCATCCACCTGGTGAAGGCACGCACGGTTGATGCTTGGGCGATTGCTGAATCCGAATACGTGCTCGAAGGGTATCTCTACCCACGCGATAAGCGCTTCGAGACCGCAGAGGCGGAAGAATCCGGCAAGCAGGGCAAGCACTTCTTCCATCCCGAGTGGGCGGGCTACATGGGCAAGGCGTACAAGGCGCCCACTCTCCACGTCACCGCCGTCACAATGCGGAGGCGCGAAAGCAGGCCTCTGATTTACCTGCTCGGTGTGCACATGGCTGATGACAATAACATTGACACTAGCGTGCGCGAAGCGGCCATCTTCGAACTTTGCGACCGCCTTCAGCCTGGCATCATTCAGGACGTCAATATCCCGTACTGTATGACCGATTGGGGCGGCTGCATCATCCAAGTGAAGAAGCGTAACAAGATCGAGGAAGGCTGGCAGCGTAACTTCCTCGCCGCTATCCTTTCCTGCAGCCAAGGCATGCGGCTTGCCATTGCCGTCAGCGAAGACGTGGATATCTATAGCATGGACGACATCATTTGGTGCCTTACGACTCGTGTAAACCCGCATACTGACATTCTCAATCCTTTACCCGGCGGCATCGGCCAAACCTTCCAGCCAGCCGAGCGGATGACCGCCGGCGAGAAGGACTGGACGGCCTCCAACACCCGGTTTGAAGGCGGCATGGGAATCGACGCCACCGTGCCCTACGGTTACGAGCAAGACTTCCACCGCCCGGTCTACCCAGTAGATCGCGTCGATCCGTTGAAATTCTTCCCGGCCTCGGATGTCGAACGGGCCAAGCAGCGCATGCGGGGTTGGGTCGAGGTCCTGGCCCGCACGGGGCGGTAGGCCGCATTGATGGTGCTCCCCGTTCTGACGGACTCTATGCTGCTGCAGCCATACCGCATTTTGGATCTGACGGGCCCGCTGGGATTCTCCTGTGGAAAGATACTCGCCGATCTGGGGGCCGACGTAATCAAGATCGAGCCCCCAGGCGGGGATCCTGCCCGCCGCTTGCCGCCTCTGCTTGGTGGCGGCTGCGAACCGCCCCTGAGTCTATGCTGGCTGGCGTTCAACGCCAACAAACGCGGGATCACGTTGAACCTATTCTCTCGCCACGGACGTGATGCGTTTCTCCGCCTCGTGGAGAAGGCAGACTTTGTCATCGAGAGCTTTTCCCCGGGCACGCTCGGGGATCTGCAGCTCAGTTACGACCGGCTGCGTGGGCGCAACCCTGGCTTGATTTTGGTATCCATCACTCCCTTCGGCCAGCACGGCCCGTACCGCAGCTTCAAGAGTTCCGACTTGGAGATCATGGCTCTCGGCGGAGCCATGTCGCTGGCCGGGGAAGCTGACAGCGAACCTATGCGCGTGACCGAACCGCAAGCTCCTATGTGGGTCGGAGCCGAAGCGGCCATGGGCGCGCTGACGGCTCTCGTTTATCGTAGCGCCAGTGGCAGAGGCCAACACGTGGATGTTTCTGCACAAGTCGCTGTGATGGCGGCTCTTGCGCATGCACCGACGTTCTGGGACCTGCACGGCATTAATCCCGAGCGTGCGGGAGTCTACGTTACCGGCCGCAGCCTCACTGGCGCCAGGATGCGCGTGTTCTGGCGATGCCGGGACGGGTGGATCAACTTCATCCTGTATGGCGGAGCTGCCGGCCGGCACTCTAACGAACAACTAGTTGCCTGGATGACGGAGCATGGAGCAGCACCCGTCGGGTTGCAGCGCATAGACTGGGGCACATTTGATATCACAAATGCCACCCAACAAGAGGTGGACGCGATCGAGATGCCCATCGGCCAATTCTTCGCGACGCTTACCAAGCAACGGTTCTTCGGAGGGGTCGTGCAGCGCGAGATACTCGGGTATCCCGTCTTCACGCCGCAAGAAATCTACGCCGATCCACACCTCCAGGCGCGCGGTTTCTGGCAAGATGTTGCCGATCCCAGCTCCGGCAAAAGCCTGCGTTATCCTGGCGCCGTGCCCCTCATCAATGGTGCGCGGCCCCCCGTTCGCCGTCCTGCACCCCTCATCGGCCAACACAACCGCGAGATTCTGGTTGACGAACTCGGGTTGAGTATGTCGGAACTCTCCCAGTTCCAGATCGCAAGGCACGTGTGAAGCGCCACAAACCACGTTACACTTGATAGAAAAACATGTTTGATTCCATCAAGACGCGCCGTCTGTCAGACGAGATTGTCCGGCAGATCAAAGATGCTTTGTTCGCGGGCAAGCTGCGTGCTGGCGATCGCCTGCCTACCGAACGGGAGCTGGCTCAGCGCTTCGAGACCAGTCGTGCATCTGTCCGTGAAGCGCTGCGCGCGCTGGAACCGGAGGGGCTGATCCGCGTCAAGAAGGGCGTGGTCGGCGGCATTTTCATTGCCGACGGCGATAATGGCCCTGTGGCGAGGTCCTTCGAGACTCTGCTTCATCTGCGCAAGGTGTCCATCCAGCAGATCGCCGAAGTGCGGCTCATGTTCGAACCCCAGGCTGCCCGCCTGGCTGCCCAGCGCGCCGACGCCGAGGACCTGCGAGCGATGGAGGAGGTTATCAAGCAGATGAGGGCAGCCCTGCGGAACAAGAGACTGCCCCGCATCTTCGACCTGAAGTTCCACTTATTGGTGGCACAAGCTGCTCGCAACCCAATCCTCGAGGTGCTGGCCGAATCCATGCTCGGCGTAGCCTCCAAGACCATTTCCGACCTCAAGCCCTCGCGGGATACTGTGCGTCACGTAGTGCGCTGCCACCGCGAGGTGTTCAATGCTATCTCCCGGCACGATCCCGAGGCCGCGTACACCACCATGCTGGAGCATATCGTGGATGTCCAGACCCGCCTCGCACGGCAAGCCACCGCCAAGTCCCGGCGAGCACGCTAGGAAGCCATCTGCTCGTAGTTTCGATCCGGACCGAATCCGATCGTTTGGCCATACGGTTCGGTCTCGTGCACCCACTGCATCCGCGTCGCACCGCATGTGCCTTCCTGCCCTGATCCCTTCCTGCCCGAGTACTCGAACTTGCACGCCTCCGGGAGGTGTTGTGTTGTTGTGTACGGCGTTTCTTGGCACGGACGAATACGACATTGCGCAGAAGCGCTAGAGAACTACTTCCTGCCTTCTCGCTTCGCATCCAGCGCCAAGGATAAAAATCAGTACAAGAGAAGAAAGCTGGCCTCTGCGGCCGGCTTTTTGATGCTAACTCAAACTTCAACCTGATCCTCGCCTTGCCCGCATTGAAAAGAGCTGTGCCCCGCAAAAAGTCCGTATGCACATGAAAAGGTGCAACTTTCCCAGACTGCCTTGATGTAACTGTCTCCCGGCCGCAGACTCAGATATCCTGACCTCCGAGGAAATTAACAAGAGCCGAGTTTGTAAATGAGGCGTAGGTCTGTGCCCGGGAAAATGGTCTCGGTCGCGTTGAGTTCGTCGCAGAGACGAAGAAGCGCCTGATCGTG
>Ga0209158_1000246_pt1 | contig 42283 bp, 41 predicted proteins | sample GraSoiAngelo_140_FD_185897 | JGI IMG/M metagenome (GOLD analysis project Ga0209158, IMG submission 185897) | Grasslands soil microbial communities from the Angelo Coastal Reserve, California, USA - 14_0929_12_30cm (SPAdes) (version 2) | ecosystem: Environmental > Terrestrial > Soil > Grasslands ...
CCTCCTCCAGCGTCCATTGCAGCAGCGGTTTGCCGGCGACGGGGAGCAGCTCTTCGGGGATCGCACGGGCGAGCGGGGCGATGCGGGTCCCGCGTCCGCCACACGGGATGACGGCCGTCGTCACCTAGAACATGGACATGGCGAGGAACGACCGGAGGTTGTCGTTCGTGACGCGCAGCCGCGCGGAGAGCAGGCGCACGACCGACCAGAGCACCTTGTACGCGATGTCGCGGTTGAAGTCGAGCAGCAGCTCGAAGTCGGACCGGGAGATCGTGATCAGGGTACAGGAGGAGTTCGCGATGGCGTCGGTGGAGCGCTCGGAGCGGTCGAAGATCGCCATTTCACCGAAGCTGGCCCCGGGCTTGAGCACGGCCAGCGCCTCCTCACCCGAACCCGGGATCGTACGCGAGATCCGGACGTCGCCCTCCGAGATGATGAAAAGGCGGTTGCCGGGCTCGCCTTCCTTGAAGACGTGCTGCCCGACGGCGAATTTTTGTTCCCGGCAGACCTCGACGACGCGGGCGAGCTCCCCATCGTCCAAGTCCTGGAAGATCGCCGCTTGTTTCAGCAGCTTGAGATCCACGGGGTCGAAGCTACGAAACGCGTGTGGGAGGGGCAAGTGAAACCGTGGGTGACGTGGGCCGATCTCCTGACGGCGCTTCGGGTTCCCCTGGGGATCGCGTTTCCGTTCGTGCACCGTCCTGCGTGGCAGCTCGGACTCGTGGGCGCGGCCGCGGCATCGGACTTCTTCGACGGGATGTTGGCGCGGCGGCTCGGCCCCTCCCGCGCCGGCGCGATGCTCGACCCGGTGGCGGACAAGGTGTTCGTGGCCGCCGCGTTGCTCACGGTGGCGGGACGGGGCGCGCTCCATCCGGTGGAAGTCCTCGGCGTGCTGGCCCGTGACATCGTCGCGGTGCTCGGCGCGCTGGGGGGATGGCTGCTGCGGCGCCCGCTCGCCCTGCCTGCGCGCGCGGGCGGGAAGGCCGTGACGGTGCTGCAGCTGCTCACGCTCGTCGCCGTGATCGCCGACTCAGCCTACGCGCGGCGGCTCGCCTGGGCCACCGCGGCGGTCGGTCTGTACGCGATTTGGGATTACGGGCGGGCGGCGACCCGGGGCAGGCGCGCGCCGTCGGACGGAGCCGGAGCGGGTGGGGGGGAGGCGGGACCGGCGTGAATCGCACAATGGGGACGACACTGGCGTCGCTCGCGCTCGCGACCGCGCTCGCGGCTCAGGAGTTCCATCCGCCGCCCGTACAGCGCAGCCACGACGGTGGAACGCAGCTCGGGCTGTTTGGGTTCGGCGTGCGCGGCGGGCTCGATCTCGGAAGCCGCCAGCTCGTCCTCGGGGCCACGCTCGACGCGGGGAGCTTGTTCAACCGACGCATGCGCCTGCGTCCCTCCGCCGAAATCGGGATCTTCCACGGCGCCAACACGTACGTGGGAAGCTTCGAGGCCGCCTTCCGCTTCACCGGCGACGAGCAGGTCGCGACGCCGTACCTGGGCGGCGGGCTCAGCGTGGCAGGGCACGACGGCTGCTCCCTCGACCCGGACTGTCCGGGTCTCTGGGTGAACGTGCTGGTCGGTGTGGAGCTGCACTACCGCTCGACGTTCAACTGGCTGCTCGAGTACCACGCAATGGACCTGTTCCGGCGCAACCGGATCTACGTGGGTCTCACGACGCGGCGGGGGAACTGACCGTGGCGGGCAACGTGCGCGAGGTCGTCGTGCGCTGGCGCGAGGAGCTCGACTTCGAAGGCGGCGCCCCGGGCCGACCGGCGATTCGCGTAGATGGAAACGGCGCCGCAGCCACGTCGCCCGTGGAGCTGTTGCTCCTCGCCGCGGCCACGTGCACGGCGTCGGACGTCGTCGTGATCCTCAAGAAGCAGCGCGTGACGCTGCGGTCCCTCGAGATCGCCGTCGATGGGACACGCCGCGAGACGGAGCCGCGACGCTACACGGCGATGCACTTCCGGTTCGCCGTCCGAGGGGACGGTGCGGACGAGGCGAAGACGCGCCGGGCGATCGAGCTCTCGCTCGAGAAATACTGCTCGGTGGTGGCCTCGCTCGCCCCCGACATCCGCGTCACCTACGACGTCGCGCTTCAGTAGCTCGCTCGGGTGCGTGCTCGCCCTCGCGGGCGGAGTGGCCGGGGTGCGGCCTGCACCGGGGCAACGCCTCGCGGCCACCGAGGTCGGGGCCGGTGCGACCGTCGTGGCGGCGCGGCGCTGGTTCTCCGGTGGGGAGATCGGCGTGGCGCGGCGGCCGGGAGGGCAGGGGCGCTTCGCCTTGAGCGCGGCGGGCGGAAGCTACGACGGGGCCGCGGGGGTGCGGCTGGCGGCGAGCGCGCAGTTCGTGCTCGAGCCCGGCGCCCGCAAGGGGGCGAGCCTGTACGGGGGGTTCGGCATCGCGTTCGCGGGTGCCACGTCCCAGCACGGCGCGGGTTATCTGACGGCGCTGCTGGGTCTCGAGTCAGCGCCGGGCCGAACGGCGGGCTGGTACGCCGAGCTGGGCTTCGCGGGTGGGGTCCGGCTCGCAGCGGGGCGACGCTGGCGACGGCTGCCGTCTTCGTAGCAATGAAACAGGGCGCCCCCGACCGGAGCGCCCTGATCGTTGCGCGGTGCGACGCTCAGGCGCTGGCGCCGACGGTCGCGCTCCGTCCCACCACGGGCCGGCAGTAGCGCTCGCCCAGCAGCCGCAGCTCGGTGATCTGCGGCTCGTCCAGCTCGGCGTACCGGTCGGCCAGGTACAACATCGTGTCGTCGAACCATTCCTTCTGATGCTCGGGGGTCGCTTCCAGGACGCCACAGCGGAGGATGTGGGAGAACAACTCGTCTCGGGCCTGCTCAAAAGGGGTGGGGGTCGACAGCTTACGGGGTTCCGAACGCTTTTTGGCCATGCAGGGGCATTCCTCTCTCGTGCTGAAGGCGCGGGGACGCGGATCGACGGCGCAGCAATGTAATAGGCTCAGGCGGGCGGTGCAAAGGGCCCGCGGCCGGCCGCGGAGGGTGGTATAATCAGACGGTGGACGGGGGCGGGAGGCGGCAAGGTGAAGCAGACGGGTCGCACTGTCGGGAAGGCGGACGCATGAGCGACGAGAAAGACCAGGTGTACGGGCCGGAGCGGGCCCAGCGACTGGTAGCGATGCTGCGCGCGTTGGCCGAGCGCATTCAGGCGCTCGACCGGACGGGCCAGCTGCTCGATCGCGTGCCCGAATTGCAGAAATTGCTGGGCAACGCGCGCAGCGAGCTGTTCCACTATGAGGTGCGAGTGACGTACGACACGCCGGAGATCGCGGAGAGCCGGCGGATCGTCGAGGACGCCGAGCGGCCCGCTCGCGACGCCGCGGAAGAGGACGAGGACGAAGAGCCCTGGCGCAGGAGCCGTGACGAGTGAAGGGATTCTACGCGCTGCTCGCCGCCGTCGCGCTGATCGGCGGGGGTGCGATCTGGTACGGCTCCCGCAACGCCCCGGGGCCGGCGGCGCCGGCGGCGCCGGTGGCGGGCGCAGCGCTCCCGGTGGTCACGAGCGACGGGTTCAAAGGCTTCACGCTGGGCGCGGACTCGGCCCCGATCGAGGTGACCGAGTACTCCGACTTCGAATGCCCGTTCTGCGCGTCGTTCGCGACCGTGCAGATGCCGGTGATCCGCGAGCAGCTCATCGCGACCGGAAAGGTGCGCTGGCGCTATCGCGATTTCCCGCTCCCCAGCCACCAGTACTCGCGCTACGCTGCGCTCGCCGCGCAGTGTGCGGGCGAGCAGGGGAAGTTCTGGGAGATGCACGACCAGCTGTTCACCAACCACCAGTGGGCCCAGACCGGTAAGAATCCGCGGTCGCTGTTCCGCGACTTCGCCAAGGCCGTCGGCCTGGACCTCGACAAGTACGACGCGTGCATGGATGGGCAGCGCTATGCGGGACGCATCCAGGCGAGCGTGCAGGAGGGCGAGGCGCTGGCGGTGGGCGGCACGCCGACGTTCTTCGTGAACGGCAAGCGGTTCGACGGGCACCCCACGTCGGACGCCTTCAAGTCTCTGGTCGACGGCCTGACGAAGCAGACGAAGCCGCGGAAGTGATGCGGCGCCGTCAGACGATGGTCGTCCTGGCATTGGCCGGCCTGCTGGTTGCCACCTACCTCTGGCTCTACAAGATCGGGGTGATCGGCGTGCTGCAGTGCGGCACCGGCGGCTGCGAGGCCGTGCAGGCGAGCCGCTACGCCGAGCTGCTCGGCGTCCCTGTGGCGTTCGTCGGGGTCGCGGGCTATGCAGCGCTCCTGGGCGTGGGGCTGGTCGGCGTGCAGCCGGCGTTCGCGGCCGATCGCCGGGTCACGCTGCTCCTCGCCGCGCTCGCCACCGTGGGGTTCGCGTTCGCGCTGTACCTCACTGCCATCGAGCTGTTCGTGCTGCACGCGATGTGTCGCTGGTGCGTCGTGTCGGCCGCGATCATCACGGCGATCTGGGTGCTGGCGCTCGACGGGCTGCGGCACGCTCCGGCCGCTCCGAACCGCTAGTATACGGCGCCATGACTCCACGCTCGGAACCGCGGGCCGTCCCACGTGGCCGCTATCTCTTCACGCTGGCGCTCGGCGCGGTGGGCGTCGTGTACGGGGACATCGGGACGAGCCCCCTGTACGCGATCCGCGAGTCGTTCTACGGCCCCCACGGCATCAGCGTCACCTCGGGCAACGTGCTCGGCGTCATGTCGATGGTGTTCTGGTCGCTCGTGATCGTCGTCACGATCAAGTACCACATCGTGATCATCCGGGCCGACAACAAGGGCGAAGGCGGTGTGCTCGCCTTGATGGCGATGGTGAATGGGAGTCGGCTGGCGCGGGGGCTCTCGCCCCGCCGCATCATGATCGTTCTGGGCATTTTCGGGTCGGCGCTCCTGTACGCGGACGGCGCCCTCACGCCCGCGATCTCCGTGCTCAGCGCGGTCGAGGGGCTCGAGGTCGCGACGCCGGCGCTGGCCAGCTGGGTGCTCCCTGTGACGCTCGCAATTCTTGTGGGCCTGTTCCTGCTGCAGAGTCGCGGCACGGCCCGCATCGGCGCGATGTTCGGCCCCGTGATGCTCGTCTGGTTCGCCACTTTGGGCGTGCTGGGATTGAGCCAGATCGTGCGGCAGCCGGAAGTGCTGGCCGCCGTGTCCCCCCATCATGCCGTGCGCTTCTTCGGTGAAAACACGCGACGGGGATTCGTGGTGCTGGGCGCCGTCTTCCTGGTCGTGACGGGCGGCGAAGCGCTGTACGCGGACCTCGGACACTTCGGCCATCGCGCGATCCAGCGCGCCTGGTTCGGCATCGCGCTCCCCTCCCTGATGCTTAACTACTTCGGCCAGGGGGCGCTCTTGCTCCGGGACTCGTCCGCGGCGGTCAACCCCTTCTACCACCTCGCCCCGAGCTGGGCCCTGTATCCACTGATCGCGCTCGCGACCGCGGCCACGATCATCGCCTCACAAGCCGTGATCTCGGGGGCGTTCTCGCTGACGCGTCAGGCGGTGCAGCTCGGGTACAGTCCGCGGCTCCGCATCGAGCATACGTCCTCGCGCGAGATCGGGCAGATCTACGTTCCGTCGGTCAACTGGGGCCTCATGCTGCTCACCTGCGTGCTGGTGCTCGGGTTCCGGACCTCGAGCAATGTCGCCGGGGCCTACGGCGTGGCCCTGTCCACCTTGATGCTCATCACGACGCTCATGTTCTATGTGATGAGCCGCGAGGTGTGGGGCTGGAGCTTCCCTCGGGCCGCGGGCGTCGCCGGGCTGTTCCTGTGGGTGGACCTGCTCTTCTTCGCCGCGAACATGCTGAAGATTCGGTACGGTGGCTGGGTCCCCTTGGCGATCGCGGCGGTCATATTCCTGTTGATGACGACCTGGAAGCGCGGGCGCGAGATCCTCGGCAAGCGCATGCTGGAGAAGACGGTGCCGCTCAAGATGCTGCTCGCCGATCTAGCCGCAGAGCCGCCGCTCCGTGTGCCGGGCACGGCGGTCTTCATGTACGGTACGGCCGACCACACGCCCCCGGCGCTCGTCCACAACCTGGCTCACAACAAGGTGCTGCACGAGAAGGTCGTGTTCCTCACCGTCGCGACGGAAGACGTCCCCCATGTCGAGTTGCGCGAGCGCGTGACGGTGAAGCACATCGGAAAGGGGTTCCACACCGTGGTCGCCCGCTACGGGTTCATGGACGACCCGGACATCGAAGACGTCCTGGAAGCCTGCCGCGTGAAGGCACTCGACATCCGGATCGAGGGGACGACGTTCTTCCTCGGTCGCGAGACCCTCGTCAGCTCCGATCGGCCCGGCATGGACCAATGGCGCGCGACGTTGTTCGCGTTCATGTCGCGCAACGCCCTGCGGGCGACGGCCTTCTTCAAGATCCCGGCGAACCAGGTGTTCGAAGTCGGAGCCCAGGTCGAGCTGTAACGGCTGTCATTCAACCTGGCCGAACTTCGCGATGTCCTCCGGCAAGGCGTCGTGGGTCGTAGCGGTGTCTTTGCCCTGAACCATCACGCGGATCTGCTCGACCACGTCCGGGTTCGCCAGCGTCGTCACGTCGCCGACATCGCGGCGATTGGAGATGGCCGCGAGCACGCGGCGCATGATCTTCCCGGAGCGCGTCTTGGGCATATCCGGCACGATGTACACGTGCTTGGGCCGAGCGATCTTGCCGATCACTTCTTCGTTCGCCTTGACCACGCGGTCGATGACGTCCTGGCTCGGCGGCACGCCCGGCTTGAGCGCGATGTACACTTCCGGCACGCGTCCCTTGAGCTCGTCCTGGACCGGGACGACGGCCGCCTCGGCGACCTCCGGGACCGTGAGACAGGCGGACTCGATCTCTTTCGTGCCGAGGCGGTGACCGGCGACGTTGATCACGTCGTCGATGCGGCCGAGAATGCGGTAGTAGCCATCGGCCGCTTGTACCGCGCCGTCGCCGCACAGGAACGGCCAGTCGCGCCAGTCCTTGCTGCGGGGATTCTTGTTGTACTTGGCGAAATAGGTCTTGACGTAGCGGTCGCGGTCGCCCCAGATCGTCTGCATGATGCCCGGCCACGGGTTGCGGATGCACATGTTGCCCGCCTTGCCCGACCCTTTGGGGACTTCCGCCCCGGTTTCGTCGTAGATGACCGGATGAATCCCCGGCGCGGCCGGGCCGCAGCTGCCCGGTTTCATCGGGTGAATCGCCGGCATGGTGGTGCCGAGAATGCCGCCGGTCTCCGTCATCCACCAGGTATCGGTGATAACGGCTTCCCGCTTACCGACCTCGTCGTAATACCAGCGCCACGCCTCCGGCTCGATCGGCTCGCCCACCGTCGTCATCGACTTGAAATGGTACTTGTACTTGCGCGGCTCCTGGGGACCGAGTTTCCGCAGCATCCGAATGGCGGTCGGCGCGGTGTGGAAAATGTTCACGCCCAACCGCTCGGCGATGCGCCAGGGCCGGCCCGCGTCAGGGAACGTCGGCACGCCTTCGTACAGCACGCTCGTCGCGGCGTTCGCCAGAGGGCCATAGACGATGTAGGAATGCCCGGTGATCCAGCCGATGTCCGCCATGCACCAGTAAATGTCTTCCGGATGGATGTCGAGAATCCACTTGGACGTGGCGGTCACGTAGGACAGATAACCGGCGATGCCGTGTTGCGCGCCCTTGGGCTTGCCGGTGGTACCGCTCGAGTACATCAGGAACAGCGGCGCGTCCGACGGCAGCGGGACCGGATCGACTTGCTTGCTTTTGTAATCCTTGAGCAGGTCGTTCACAAAGAAATCGCGACCCGACACCAGCGGCGTCTTGGCGGAATACTTGCCGGGATAGCGTTGCCACACCAAGACCTTGTCGACGTCCTGTCCCAGCTCCTGCGCGGTCCGCACCGCGATGTCGGCGTTCACTTTGTGGTCGATCAGGGCGCCGTTCCGCCAGTAGGCGTCCATCGTGATCAGGATGCGGCTGCCCGAATCCTGAATGCGCGAGCCGCACGCCTGGCCGCTGAACCCGCCGAAGACCTGCGAGTGGATCACTCCCAGTCGCGCACACGCCAGCATCGTAATCGGCAGCTCCGGGACCATGGGCATGTGCAGCGTGACGCGGTCGCCCGCTTTCAGTCCCAAGCCGCGCAGCAGCGCGGCGACTTCATTGACGCGGTCGTACAGCTCCCGGTACGTGATGGCCACGTCCGGCGCTGCTTCCTGTTCGGGCACAAAGATGAATGCGGCCTTGGTCCCGTACCGCTCCAGGTGCCGGTCCACGCAGTTGTAGGAGGCGTTGATCTTGCCACCGACGAACCATTTCCAGAACGGGGCGTCGCTGGTATCGAGCACGGTGCGATATGGCTCGAACCAGGTCAACATGTCCGCATATTCCTTGAAGCAGTCGGGGAACCGGTCGAGGCCGAACCGGTCAAACACGCGCGGGTCTCGCATGTTCGCCTGTGCCTTGAACTTCTCGGAGGGCTGGTAGTACTCCTCTTCCTTCCAGTGCACGGCGATCTGCGCTTCGCTGACCTCGGTGAGCTCCTGCTTTTCGATCGTCTTTGCCATGTGATTTGCCTTCATGAGTCCGGAGGAGTACGGCTGGCCGGTTCTCGTAAAGGTAGGAGGGTCTTGCCGCCTTGCAATATGCGCCGCGCCGCTCGGTCTGCGGCACGGCGTGGCGTGAGGGCACTCACGACGGCTTTGACAACCGGTTGGCGAGCCGCAGGTTAGCTTGGCAGTGCCCGGGTTGGCACCGGAGTCGCATAGCTCTAGCCGTGGCGATCTCTGGAGCTGACCGTGGAGGACGTGATGACGATGTCGACGCGCCCAGGCGAACGAGTCCTGGCCGCCCCCGAAGAGCTGGGTCTCGATTCGCGCACGGCGTTCCGCCGTGCCGCGGGCGAGCTGCTGGAGCAGCTCGACGAAGGGGCGGGGAGGCTGATCATCGACCTGTCGGGCACGCGGCAGGTGGACAGCGCGGGTCTGGGCGCGCTGATGCTGATTCAACGCAAGGCGGCGGAACGCCGCCTGGCGGTGTGCCTGCGGGGAGCGAACGAGGAGCTGCGCTTTCTCCTGGTGCTCACCAAGCTGGACGACTTGTTCGAGCTGGAGAGCGGCGCGGCCTGAGCGCGACCGCCGTGGACGGAAAGGGTCGCCCGCATATATTGCCCCACCATGCGGGCCCCCCCCTCCCCGGCGCGGCGCAAGGTGTTGTTCGTCGAGGATGAAGCGGCCCTCCGGCGCACGTATGATCGGTTCTTCGCCGCGCGGTACGACGTGGCCTTCGCCGGGAGCGGCACGGAAGCGCGGCACCAGCTCGAACAGTTCCGCCCCGAGGTGCTGGTCCTCGATCTCCGCCTCCCGGACACCGACGGCGTCACCCTGCTGCAGGAGATCCGCGCCTCCCATCCCACACTCCCCGTGATCGTGACGACCTCCTACGTGAGTATGGAGCCACTGATCACCGTGCTCGACCTCGGGCACTCGGGGTACCTCGTGAAGCCGTTCGACATGGACGATCTGGCGGCGCGCATCGATGCTCTCGGCTGAGGGGCTGCGACACGCGTTTGGGGGGGGACGGGGCGAGGGAGGGGGGGGCCGCATCGTCGCGCTCGACGACGTCACGTTCACGCTCGAGGCTGGACAGACGCTCGCCATCTTCGGTCCGAATGGCGCGGGGAAGACGACGCTCCTCAAAGTCCTCGCCGGGCTGATCCGTCCCGACGCCGGGCGGGCGACGGTCGCCGGCGGGCGGGGCGCGATCGGCTGGATCGGCCACCAGTCCCACCTGTACGGTCACCTCACGGTACGCGAGAACCTGCTCTTCTGGGCGGCGCTGTACAACGTGCCCGCGGCGACCCGCGCGCAACGTGCCGCCGACGTGATGCAGCGCCTCGGGATCGCGGAGCATGCCGAGCGGGCGGTGTGGGCGTTGTCGCGCGGCCTGGCGCAGCGGGCGGCGATCGCCAAGGCGCTGATCCACGAGCCCCGGGTGCTGCTGCTGGACGAGCCGTTCACGGGGCTCGACCTCGCGGCCGCGGCCGAGTTCCGCACGCTGCTCGCCCAGCTGCGCGGCGCGGGCCGGGTCGTCGTCCTGGCGACCCACAACGTGGGCGAGGGTGTCGAGCTCGCCACCGATGTGGCGTTCCAGCGGCGCGGCCGGTTCGTGCAGTTCGCGCCGCGCGGTGGGCGCGGGCCGGCGCAGATCGCCGACGAGTACCGTCGGGCTCTCGGAGAAGCCGGTGGGTGACTGGCTGAGACAAGCGTGGACGGTCGCGCGCAAGGATCTGCTGCTCGAGTTTCGCACGCGCACCGCCATCGTGTCCGCGGTCGTGTTCACCGCCCTGGTGCTCACCGTGTTCAACTTCGGGCGCGACCCCACGGCCGTGGCGACGATCGACCTCGCGCCCACGATCCTGTGGGTGACGTTCACGTTCGCCGCGATGCTCGCGATGAATCGCGCCTTCCAGCTCGAGCTCGAGAACGATGCACTCGAGGGCCTGCTGGCGTCGCCGCTCAGCCGTACCAGTCTCTATTGGGGGAAGCTGCTCGCGAATCTCGTGTTCGTGGCGGTAGTGGAAGTCGTCGGGCTGCCCCTGTTCGTCCTCTTCTTCGACGTGCCCGTCGCTCCCGTGCTGCTGCCGCTCATCGCGGTGATCGCGCTCGCCACCGTGGGCTTCGTCGCGGTGGGGACGTTGTTCAGCGCGCTCGTGATCCGGACGCGCTTTGCAGAGCTGCTGCTCGTGGTGATCCTGCTGCCCTTCCTCCTGCCCCCGCTCATCGGGGCGGTGCAGGTGACCGCGCGCCTGCTCGGCGGGCGTCCCTTGAGCGAGTCTGCGGGGTGGCTTAGGTTGCTGGCCGCATATGACATCGCGTTCGTGACGCTCGCCACGCTGCTCTTCCCGTTCACGGTGGATGAGTGAGTCTCGCTCGTAAGGGCCGACTGATCACCCTGATCGGTCTGGGGCTGCTCGCCCTAGTCTATGTCCGGGCCCTGGCGTTCACGCCGGTCGAGCGGCTGCAGGGGCCCGCGCAAAAGATTTACTACCTCCACGTCCCGGCGGCGATCTGGGCCGAGATGGCCATGTTCCTGGTCGGGTTGGCGGGGATCTTCTACTTGTTCCTGAAGGACCCGCGGCTGGACCGCTTCGCGGAAGCGTCGGCGGAGGCAGGGACGGTGTTCGCGTCGATCGTGCTCACGACCGGTCCCATCTGGGGGAAGCCGATCTGGGGAACGTGGTGGACGTGGGACGCGCGCCTCACGTCGACGCTGTTTCTCTTCTTCCTTTATATCGGGTATCTGCTGCTGCGCGGTGCGATCGACGACGCCTCGCTGCGCGCCCGCTACGCCGCGGTGCTCGGCATCTGCGGGATGTGTCTCGTGCCCTTCATTCACCTCAGCGTATACCTGTTCCGCACGTTGCATCCCCAGCCCATCGTGCTCAAGCCGAGCGCCCCTTCGCTGCCGGGAAGCATGCTCGTCACGCTGCTCGTGTCGTTCGGGGTGTTCACGCTCCTCTACGTGGGGTTCGTGATGCAGCGCTACGCCCTGGCGCTCGAGCGGGAGGAGCAGGAGAGGAGCGCCCATGCCTGACGTGCCGCACAACGGCGGTTACATGGTCGCGGCCTACATCGTCACCGCCGTCATCCTGCTCGGGTACGCGATATCGTTGTACCGTCGGACCGGCAAGCCCTAGTCCTCTCGCTTTCCCCCGCGCAGCTCCGCCCGCGCTTCCGACAGCCGGTCGAGCCCTCCGGGCACCTGGGTCGCCCACAGGTGCAGCGCCTCGTCCGCTGCCCGCTCCTCGCCCGCCTCGAACAGCGTCTGCGCGTTGAGCCACAGCGCCTCCGCCCCACCCCCGGCGGCGTAGGCCCGGGCGAACCGGGCGGCCGCTTCCTGCAGCAGGCCGGCACGGCGGTACAGATCGCCCGCGGCGACGGCGGCGTCGGGGCGCTCCTCCAGAGCGAGCGCCTGCTCGTACGCATGCAGCGCGTCTTTTTGACGAAACACCATCTGGTACGCTACGCCCAACAGCATCCAGGCGTCCGGGTTGTCCGGGAAGCGCTCCGTACCCTGGCGGGCTGCCGCAACCGCGCCCCAGCGATCTTCGGTCGCGCGCCGCAGCCGGACCAGCGCCGGGTAGGGGTCCCCGAACACCGGCGTGAGGTTGCAGGCCAGGCGGAGCCAGAAATCGGCGCGCCTGGGGGCGAACCGCTGGCACGCCGCGGCTCGCCGCACGGCGAACCGCGCCAGCGACGAGCGCAGGGAGCGGAGCATTGCTTGATTATGGTTTTGGTGGCGGAGAGATTGCAACCACGCATGTCACATCCGCCGCCGCAACCGGCTCCCGCGCGGCCCGTGCCCCCCTTGCGCGGGAGGCGCATCGTGGTCACGCGCGCGCGGGAGCAGGCGGGCGAGCTGGTGCGCGCTCTGGAGGAGCGGGGTGCCGAGGTGGTCCTCGCGCCGACGATCCGGATCGAGCCGCTCGCCGATCTGGAGCCGCTGCGCCGGGCGCTGGCCCGCCTCGCCGACTACCGTTGGACCGTGTTCACGAGCCAGAACACCGTGCAAGTCGTGCTGGAGCGGCTGTCCGCCTGGGGCCACTCCCCCTCCGTCTTCGCGCAGACTCGCGTCGCCGCGATCGGTCCCGCGACCGCGGATGCCCTGAGGGCCGTAGGCGTACAGGTGGAGCTCGTCCCTAAGGGTTTCGTCGCCGAGTCGTTGGTGGATGCGCTCGCCACGCGGGATGCGCTCCGCGGGGCGCGGATCCTGATCCCCCGGGCCGCCGTCGCCCGCGACGCACTGCCGGCGGGGCTGCGAGCGCTGGGGGCCGAAGTCGACGTGATTCCGGTCTACGAAACCGTCCGGGAGGCGGGAGACGGGACAGCGCTCGCCACCGAGCTGCTCGCCGGCAAGCTCGATGCGGTCACCTTTACGTCGTCTTCCACGGTGCGCCAGTTCGTGGAGCTCGTGGGCCGCCAGGCCGCCGGCTGCGGCCGGTTTGCCACGGCGGTGATCGGGCCGGTGACGGCCGCGACGGCACGGGAGCTCGGCCTCGCCGTTGCGGTCGAGGCGGACGAGTACACCGTTCCCGGACTGGTCGCCGCGCTGGTGCGGTACTACAGGAAAGGGGAAAGGTGAGCGGTTCTGTCAAGCTGGGCACGCGTGGCAGCAAACTGGCCCTGTGGCAGGCGGAGTGGGTGGGGGCGGCCTTGGCGCGCCACGGCACCCGCGCCGAGCTCGTCGTGATCGCGACTCGTGGCGACGCGGAGGTCGACCGGCCGCTACACCAGCTGGAAGGGAAGGGATTCTTCACGCAGGAGATCGAGCAAGCGCTCTTGGACGGGCGGATCGACGTCGCAGTGCACTCCCTCAAGGACCTCCCGACCGAGCTTCCCGACGGGCTGGCGCTGGGAGCCGTACCCGAGCGGGGGAACTCTGGCGAGGCCCTGGTCACGCGCGGCGGCGGCGTCACGGCGCTCGCCGGTCTCCCCGCGGGAGCCAAGATCGGGACCTCCAGTCTGCGGCGCGTGGCGCAGATCCGGTACGTGCGTCCCGATCTCGTCATCGTCGCGCTGCGCGGCAACGTGCCTACCCGAGTGCAAAAGGTGAAGGAAGGGCGTGACGGGCTCGACGCGGCGCTGCTCGCCGCCGCGGGGCTCGAGCGGCTAGAGCTCGCGGACCGGATCGCGGCGCGGCTCGATCCGCTCGAAGCCATGCCGGCGCCCGGGCAGGGAGCGCTGGGGCTCGAGATCCGAGCGGACGACCGGACGGTGCGGGCGGTGCTCGCGCCGCTCGAGCACGCGCCCAGCGCGTGCGCCGTTGCGGCGGAGCGCAGCCTGCTCAAGGCCCTCGGGGGCGGGTGTCAGGCACCGGTGGCGGCTTACGTCGGGGCTCGGGGGCCGGGGGTCGGGGCTCGTTTGTTCGGGCGGGTGACCGCCCAGGATGGCTCCGTTCAGATCACGGCGTCCGCGGAGATCGACGACCGCGATCCTGGCGCCGCGGGCGTCGCCGTGGCGGGCTTGCTCCAGATGCAGGGCGCGTCGAGATTGCTCGGCCGATGAGTCAGTTTCCGATTCGCCGCATGCGCCGGCTGCGCCGCACGGCGGCGCTCCGCCGGCTGGTGCAGGAGACCCACCTCGCTCCCGCGCAGCTCGTGTGGCCGTTGTTCGTGTGCCACGGCGATGGCGTGCGCCGGGAAGTGCCGTCGCTCCCCGGCGTGTATCAGACCTCGGTGGACGAGCTCGTGAAGGATGCCGAGCGCGCCCGGCGCCTCGGGCTGGGCGGGATCATCCTGTTCGGGCTCCCCGAGACCAAGGACGCGACCGGCTCGGAAGCCTACGACGAGCAGGGAATCGTACAGCAGGCGGTGCGGGCGGTGAAGCGGGTGGTGCCCGACCTGCTCGTGGTCGGTGATGTCTGCCTGTGCGAGTACACCGATCACGGGCACTGCGGGGTGATCCAGGACGGGGAGGTCGAGAACGACGCGTCGGTGTACCTGCTCGGCAAGGTCGCGGTGGCGCAGGCGCGCGCCGGGGTCGACATCGTGGCGCCGAGCGACATGATGGACGGCCGTGTGGCTGGCATCCGCAAGGCGCTGGACGCGGCGGGCCAGTCCCTCGTGCCGATCATGTCGTACGCCGCCAAGACGGCGTCCGCGTTCTACGGGCCGTTTCGCGAGGCGGCCGGGTCGACCCCGCAGTTCGGCGACCGCCAGTCCTACCAGATGCAGGGCACGAACGCCGACGAGGCGATGAAGGAGATCGAGCTCGACGTGGGCGAGGGCGCCGACATCATCATGGTGAAGCCGGCGCTTCCGTGTCTCGATCTGATCCGGCGCGCCCGGCAGCAATTCGGCTCGCCGCTCGCGGCGTTTCAGGTGAGCGGCGAGTACGCCATGATTAAAGCGGCGGCAGAGCGCGGCATGCTCGACGAGCAGCGCGCGATGTGGGAGACACTCTACGCCATCCGGCGCGCGGGGGCGGACATTATTCTGAGCTATTTCGCTCCCTGCGCAGCAGAACTACTGACTTCTAGGTAGGAGCACCGCTTTCCAAAGCGCCGCCGCGACCGCGGCGCCGAGCAGCGGCCCGATCCAGTAGACGGCCTGGCCGTTCAAGCTGACGTTGATGAGGGCGGGCCCGAACGCACGTGCCGGGTTCATCATCGCGCCGGTCAGGCTCCCGCCGACTAGGGCATCCACGAAGATCGCGAGCCCGATCCCGAACCCGCCAATCTTCGGCGCCTGCGAGGACACGGCCGTCCCGAACACCGCGCTGACGAGGAAGAACGTCAGCAGCGCCTCGATCCAGACGGCCTGCAGGAAGGTGACGTCGCCGGCGAGGCGGGGAGCGCCGCCCAGTGCGAGGCTCACCGCCGCCCGGGGGAGCACACCCTTGACGAGCGCCGCACCCACGAGGGCCCCGAGGAGCTGAGCCAGGATGTACTGCGCGGCCAGCCGACCGTCGATCTTATTCGCGATCCACAATCCCGTGGTGACCGCGGGGTTGATGTGGCCGCCGGAGATGTTCATCGTCGCCGAGACGATCACGGCCATCCCGACGCCGTGCGCGAGCGCGACGATGAGCGAGGTGACGGCGCCCGCGTTCGGGCCGGCGAGCGCCGTCGTCACCACACTGCCGGCGCCCACGAAGACGAACAACAGCGTGCCGACGAATTCGGCGGTGAGGGAACGGAGATTCTGGGACATCGCGCAGGGACCTCGGGAGAGAGTGGCGGCGCCAATCTAGGGGGCGGGCTACACCCGCCGCAACACCAGCGATGCGTTGATGCCGCCGAACCCGAATGAATTCGACACCATGATGTCGGGGGCCGCCGTCCGCCCTTCTCCGGGGAGGCAGTCCAGGTCGCAGGCGGGATCGGGGCGCTCGAGGTTGATCGTGGGGGGCAGCCAGCGCCGCTGCATCGCGAGCGCGCAGATCGCCGCCTCGATCGCCCCGCTCGCGCCCAACGCGTGCCCGTAGTAGCCCTTGGTGCCGCTGATACTGAGCCGGTAGGCGTGCGCGGCGAACACCTGCTTCAACGCCGCCGTTTCGGTGGTGTCGTTGAGCGGCGTGGAAGAGCCGTGCGCGTTGACGTAGCCGACGTCGCCGGGCGCGACCCTCCCGTCCTCGAGCGCGAGCCGGATGGCGCGCGCCGCCTGGCGCCCATCGGGACGCGGCGCGGTCATGTGATAGGCGTCGTTGGTGAAGCCGTAGCCCACCAGCTCGGCGTACAGCTTCGCTCCGCGGGCGAGTGCCCGATCGCGCTCCTCGAGGACGAGCACCGCGGCGCCCTCGCCCATCACGAAGCCGTCGCGCGCCTCGTCGAACGGGCGCGATGCGTGGGCCGGATCGTCGTTGCGAGTGCTCATGGCGCGGATGACGCTGAACGCCGCGTAGGTCATGGGCGCGAGCGGCGCCTCGGCGCCGCCCGCGAGCATCACGTCGGCGCGGGCCTCACGGATTGCCTGGAACGCATCGCCGACCGCGATCGTACCCGACGCGCAGCTCATGGCGTTGGTGGAGTTCGGGCCCGTGAAGCCGAATTCGATCGCAATGTTGCAGCTCGCCGCACCCGCGAACACGGCGAGCGCGAGCGCGGGATCGAGCCCGCGCGGGCCCTGTGCCTGGAAGCCCCCCACCTGCGCTTCCGCGAACGCCACGCCGCCCAGTGCCGAGCCCATCATGGCGCCGACCCGATCGGCATCCTCGCGTCCCGGGTCGAGCTCCGCATCGGCGAGGGCGAGCCGGGCGCTCGTGACCGCGAGTTGTGAGAAGCGGTCGAGCCGTTTGGTGCGCTTCGCGCTGAGGTGGTCCTGCGGCCGGAAGTCGGGGATCTCGGCCGCGATCCGGCTGCGGAACGGCGTCGGGTCGAAGCGCGTGATCTCCCGGACCGCCGAGCGCCGCGCGGTGAGCCCTTGCCACAGTCCGTCCGCCGCCGTGCCGATCGGCGTCACGGCGCCGACGCCGGTGATCACGACGCGCCGCCTACCGTTGTTCATCTGGCCTCCGTTGGTCCGCGGCTGAAGCCGCGGCTCGGCACTGCCGCTGAAGCGGCGGAGCGCCCGTTTACGGGCAGGGCCGAGCCGCGAGTTCACTCGCGCTCATCCGCGCCCTCCAATTCTCGTTTGATCCCCACGAGCGTCCGCGAAGCGATGCCGTGGATGAACACGGGTCCGATCACGAGGCTCGCCGCGAGCGGCCCGACCAGCGGCCACGCGGGTCCGCGCCACTCGTGCACCACGGTGACAAGGACAGCTTCAGGTTGCGCAGTGCCGCTGGGTGTTCCCACCCTGAAGGGTGGACTCGGCAATGCACTGTCCTGAAGGACATTGGGCTGGGGAACGAGTCGCCACACGACGTCCATTCCTCGCGTGATACCCCGCACGTGACGATACCGGACTTCGCATGCTCTCCGGTCGACCGTGATCTCCGACACCCACCAGACTGGATAACGCAGCAACCCGAACGGACGCCACGCGGCCATCTCGACGGTGCCGCCGCCGTCGCGGCGGTCGAGAAAACGAACCCAACGATAATGAGGCAGGATCGCAGGCCAGCGTTCGACGCCCGAGGCGACCTGAAACACACGCTCGAGCGGCGCACGGATCAAGATCTCGTCGATGGTGCGCACGGTTCCCACGTCGCCACGATTCGAAACCCCGGCCGATATCGCGCTATCGCCGGCACGCCTGCTTCACGAAGCATTGCATTCAACTCTACTCGTGTGTACCCGCGCCGCAACGACACCACCGCGTCGTGCCGGGTGGTGGCGTTCATGCGGAGGGCGTGGGCGGCCAACCACACGCCCGCCATCGCGAGGCGCGAGCGTCGCAGATCGGCGAGCACGACCGCCCGCCGCGCCATCCGATCGCACCCCGCGATCCAGCGCATGGCGACCGCGCGCGGGAGGTGGTGCAGCACCTGGCTCACGATCACGATGTCGACGGACTTCGGGGCGAACGGTAACGCACCGCCGTCGCCCAGGACCACCGCCACCCCGTTGCCCCGTGCGAGCTGTGCGGCGGCCGGGATCACCTCGAGACAGATCGGTGTGAGCGCGATGCCGTGCCGCGCTGCAGCGGCTGTCACGGCGAGCGCGATGTCGCCCGACCCGGCCCCGACGTCGAGCAGCGTCCAGCGAGGCATCCCGCCTCCCGCGACCGTCAGGGAGTCCTTTAGGGTCTCCCGCCTCCCGGCGCTCCGGAATAGTGGCATAAGTGCGCCGATCACCGCCCGCGTCCCGCCGAACAGCGCGTTGAGCCGCGCGATGTCGCGCAGCTCGTTCGTGACCGCGCGCGGATCGGCGCGCCGGTCATCAAGCAGCTCGGTGCCGATCATCTTCATCCAGGCGAAAGGCTCGCGTACCCGCCGCGGTAGTAGAGCAAGGGCGTCCGGTCCGTCACGCCACCCCCGGTCACGATGCCCATGAACACCGTGTGGTCGCCCGCCGGGGTCTCGCTGTGTTTCTCGCACTCGATGGTCGCGAGCACGCCGTCGAGCAGGGGGAGGCCGTCCTCGTTCTCGGTGTAGCCGACCCCGTCGAACCGGTCGGGGTGCTCGGCGGCGAACCGGCGCGACAGGGCCTCCTGGTCGGCCGCCAGCACGTTGAGCACGAAGCGCGGCGCGGCCTGCATCGCGGGGTGCATGTCGTGGCGCCGATCCACGCAGACGAGGAGCAGCGGCGGGTCGAGCGAGACGGACGCGACGGAGCTCGCCGTCATCCCGATGGGGCGGCCACGCGCGTCACGCGTCGTCAGGACGGTCACGCCCGTCGCGAACCGCCCGAGCAGCTGACGAAATTGTGCGGGATCGACGCCGTATGTGGTCACCAGAGCAGCCTCGCCAGGAATCCGGCAGCGAGCACGCGGCGCGCCGGGACGAAGTTGCCGGTTGCGCCGACCAGAAGATCCGCGAGGTCGGGGCGGCGCGCCAGACGGCCGACCACGCGCTCGGTGAGTGCCGGCCACCCCACCCCCAGACCGATGAGCCGCTCCAGCGCCCATTTGCCGGCGAATTCGCGCCGGCGCGCCCGGACGTAGGGCTCGAGCCGTGCGGAGGCGACCGGCCCACCGACCTCGAGCGCCGGGATCAGGCAAGCGGCCACGAGCTCCGCTCCGCGCAGCGCCGCGTAGATCCCCTGACCTGTGAACGGGTCGAAGAAGTCGGCCGAATCTCCCACGAGCAGGGCGCCGTCCACGGCGGGCCGGCGCGCCCATTGCGCGAATGGTCCGGTGGCGAGCACGTCGCGCACCAGCCGTCGCCGGTCGAACCGGCCTGCCAGTCGCGGGTACCGCTCGAGCTCGGCGAAAAAGCCGCGGCGGAAATCCTGGGTGCGGCCGCGCACCGCCGCGAGGGGCACGACCAGCGCCACGGTCGTCACGTCCTCGCCGATCGATCCCAGACCGACGTACCCGCGGTGGCTCACGTGCAGCTCGCCCATGCCCTCCACCCCCGCCACGCCCGCGACGTGAGCGGTGAAGGCGATGCGGCGCGGCGGCGACGTGTGGAGGAGCCCGAGCCGGCGGGCCACGACCGAATGAAGGCCGTCGGCGCCGACGACGACGCGGGCGTTGCACGTCTCCCGTCTCCCGTCTCCCGACCTGCTCGCGACACCCGTGACGGCGCCGTCCTCCCAGATCAGGTCCTCGACCGCTACTGCTTCGCGAATCACCGCACCGGCTCGCTCGGCGGCGCGCAGCAGGATCATGTCGAAGGTCGCCCGCGACACCGCGAAACTGTACGGCCGGGGCGGGGCATGGCGCTGATCGGATCGATCGGAGGCGAAGCGACCGCTCATCGCCACGCCGCTCGGCGCCACCACTTTCATCCCGTAGAGTTTCGCGTGTGCCGCACGCTCGATCGCCGCGAGCACGCCGGCGCCGAGCCGTTCGAGAATGGGGGTCGTCGCCGGGCTCAGGTACTCGGAGCACGCTTTGTGACGCGGGAAGCGGGCGCGGTCGAGCAGCAGGACTGATGCACCAGCCCGTGCGAGCAGCCGCGCCGTGGTCGAGCCTGCGGGGCCCCCACCGACGACGATGACATCCCACCGAGTCACGAGAAGCGCGAGCCGAGCGCTGCGACAGTGGCGCCGACCAGCGTGGCCGCCAGGTTCACGCCGTCGTTGTCGAGCCATCGCCAACCCGTGGTGAGTTGTACGGGCTCGTGGCACACGCTATTCCCGCGCTCGAACCGCGCGTCGCACGCGGGGCACTCGAACTTGCCCTGCAGGGTCGCGCCGAGCAGCGAGTCGGCCAGCATGCCGGCGACGCCCGCGGCCGTGATGAGGCCGGCTGACCCCGGGGCGGCGCCCCGGGGTCCGACCCATCGGGCCGTCAGGGCAATCAGGACTGCCCCCGCCACGCCACCTGCCGTTCCCAGCGCCGTGATGCCCCCCGACGTGCCGCGGGCGACCCGCGCGCCGGTCGTGATGAGGCGCGGCGCGAACGGCGAGAACGCGCCGAGCTCGGTGGCCCAGGTATCCGCGGCGGCGGCGGCGAGCGCTCCGGCGGCGACCGTCCAGGCGCCGAGCAGCGCCGCCGCGGCGGCCACGCCGCCGTTCGCGATGACCTGGCGAGCGGTGCGGCGCGGCGCGCGCCGCTCGGCGAGCTGCGTGAGAAGACTGCCGGAAAGGAAAAACGTGAAGAGCACGACGAGTCCCTGCCAACCGAAGCCCCAGGCGACCGCCGCCCCGACCGCGAGCGCCGCGGCGAGGCCGCCCGGGGCGAGCCAGCTCACTCGTCGAACAGCTCCCGCAGGATGCGAAGCTTGAGGTCGGAGGGCGCGCCCTGCGCCCGGCAGCGCGCCCGCAGGAAATCGAGGAACAGCCGCTCGAAGTCGAAGTGATCACCGCACGGCGGGCAGTCGGCGAGGTGCTGCCGGATCTCCTGCTCCAGCTGCGGCGTCAGCTCGCGGTCCAAGTACTCGTACAGATGCTCGGTGCACTCGCGGCAATTCATGTGGCGTTTCCCTTGATGTATCCCATCCCGACCGCATAGTCGTACAGCTTGCCCTGCAGCATGCGCCGGGCGCGGAACAACCGCGACTTCACCGTGCCTACAGGCACGTCGAGCACGCGCGCAATCTCCTCGTACGACAGACCCTCCACGTCGCTCAACACCACCGTCTCCCGGAATTGTTCCGGCAGCTGGTCGATCGCCCGCAGGACTTCGTCGTCCACGATCCGGTCGAAGAACGTGCCCTGGGGGTCATCGTCCTGCAGCTCCTCGAACACGGAGAACGGCTCGATCGCGTCCAGGTCCACCGTTTCGGGGTGTCGGGTGCGGCGCCGGTATTCATTAATGAAGGCGTGCCGCAGGATGGTCAGGAGCCAGCCCTTGGCGTTCGTGCCCTTTTCGTACTGGTGCCAGGCGCGGTACGCCTTGAGCATCGTCTCCTGGACGAGGTCGTCGGCTTCCGCGGCGTTTCCGGTGAGGCGGAGGGCGACGCGGTACAGGCTGTCCAAGTGCACCAGCGCTTCCCGCTCGAAGCTGGCGCGCTTCTCGGCGTCAGCGGCGGGCGTGGGCGTGGGCGCGGGCGGCGGGGTCGAGGCCATAGAGTAACCCATAACCTGCCCGCGTCGTGCCGGGTTCCGCAATGGGGTGGGAGCGTGCTAGGTTACGCCCGCCGTGGTGCACAGCATCGTGCCTCTCGCCGTCCTCGAAGCGGTCCGCAATCTCGACACGCCGGTCGAGGACGGGCTGTCGGAATTCGCCGAGGAGCTCCTCTCCAAGCGCCTCGGGCTCTCGAACACCGTGGCCATGCAACTCGCCCAATACGAAACGATGGCGCGGCGCGACACGCGCGCCGACCCGGCGCACGTGGAGGCGCTGCTCCGCCTCGTCGGCCGCCGCCCGGACGCGGATCTCGTGTTCGCCGATGCCGGGCGCCGTGCGGCACGCCGCGCGGTGCGCCGGCTGTTCGTCGGGTCGCGGCTCGCGGCGCGGGCGGCGCCGCGCATGCTGGGGTACGGCGTCGCGCGCCGCGCGGCGCGCGCGGTGTTCGACGGGGAGCTGCGGCGCGAGGCCGGCGTGCCCGTGGCGCGCGTGGGCGATCTCATCGCGGTGAACGCGACCCCCGACGGCGCCGCGTGCGCCTTGTACGGCACCGGCTTTGCGGAGCTGCTCCGTCTGCTCGTGGGCGTGGAGGGCGCGATGCTGCACACGGCGTGCCGCGCCAAGGGCGGCGACCGCTGCGAGTGGCGTGCCGCTTCGGCTGACCCCCGGCATCACTGATGTCCCCCCCCCTGCTCGACGGGTTCGACTCCGCGGCGCTGGCGGAGGCGCTCGCGGCGCTCGGCGCCGACGCCTGGCTGCTGTACGATTTCCGCCGCGTGAATCCCGTAGCCGAGCGCATTCTCGGTCCCACCGGCATGGGCACGCGGCGGTTGTTCGTGTTGCTGCCGAAGAGCGGGCGGCCGGTCGCCGTGGCGCACCGCATCGAGCTGCAGCCGCTGGCGGATTTCCCGGGCGAGGTGCGTCCTTACGGTTCGTGGCGCGAGCTGCACGGCGAGCTGCAGGCGCTGGCGCGCGGCCGCACGCTCGCGATGGAAGTCTCGCCCGAGGACGCCGTGCCCTATCTCGACCGTGTGCCCCACGGGGTCGTGCAGCTGCTCGAGCGCTTCGGCGCGCGCGTGGTGTCGTCGGCGCCGCTCGTGTCCCGCTTCGCCGCGCGGTGGAGCGCGGACGAGGCGGCGGGACACCGGCGCGCGGCGCAGGCGCTCGCCGAGATCGCGCCCGAGGCGCTCGCGTGGGCGGGGCGCGAGACGGCGCGCGGCGCCGAGGTGCGCGAGGTCGCGCTGCAGCGGCGCGTGCTCGAGGCGATCGAGCGCGCCGGGCTCACGACCGATCATCCTCCGATCGCGGCGTTCGGGCCCAACTCGGCCATGCCGCATTACGAGCCGCGCGCCGCAGCGGACCGGCGGCTCGAAGCCGGACAGGTGCTGCTGCTCGACCTGTGGGCCGGCCCCACGCTCGGCTCGGTGTTCGCCGACCAGACGTGGATGGGGTTTGCGGGACGCTCGCCCGATGCCGAGGTGCGGAAAGTCTGGGAGACCGTGCGGGGGGCCCGTGATGCCGCGGTCGCCTTACTGCGGGAGCGCTGGCAGAGGCCGGGGAAGGGGGAAGGGGGAAGGGTCCTCACCGGTGCCGAGGTCGATGACGTGGCGCGGGCGGTGATCCGCACCGCCGGCTACGCCGAATACTTCGTGCACCGCACCGGCCACTCGATCGATCGCGACCTGCACGGCTCGGGCCCCCACATCGACAACTTCGAGACGGCGGACGAGCGCCCGCTCGTGCCCGGCGTCGGGTTCTCGATCGAGCCCGGGATCTACCTGCCCGGCCGGTTCGGGATGCGCAGCGAGATCAACGTGTTCATGGACGAAACGGGCCCCGAGGTCACCCCGCGGGCGCCGCAGCAGGAGTTGCTGCTGGTCTGAGGTGTGCTTGAGGCCTGCAACTTGGCGTCTGGCAACGGGGTGGCCGGTGGGGGGGTGGCAGGGGGGGTCTTGCGGGTGTGGCCGCCGCGCAGCATTTTCGCCGCGCCCGACGAATCGACCCAGTGCGCCCGACGAATCGACCCAGTCCTGCGCCGGAGGACACCCCGGTCGCCGTCCGATTCGCTGTATCGGCCGTCGCTTCGTCTCGCCAAAAGTTTTTGCGTGCGGTTCGACTTCGCCTCGAAGCCGACCACGTTTCACGCCGCTGACACCACCTTGGAGGTGATGGCGTGTCATCGAGTTTTCCGTTCGCACATCCACACGCATTCACGCCTTTGGAGGACGATTCCATGACTCATCGTGTGAGACACGCCTTCGGTCGCGTTCTCGCGTCGGGTCTCGCGTCCGCGTTCGCGCTGCTCGTGGCAGCGTCGTCGCTCGCGGCGCAACAGGCGACCGGGAAGCTCGAGGGCTCGGTGACCGACCAGCAGGGTGCGCCCATCGCCAACGCGCAGGTGACCATCGTGGGGACTGCGTTCGGCGCTCTGACTGATGCCAAGGGTTACTACTTCATGAACAACGTGCCGGTGGGCACGTACACAGTGCGGGCCCGTTTCATCGGGTACACGCCGGCGGAAGTTCCGGGCGTCCGCGTGCTCGGCGGGTTCACGATCACCACGAACGTCAAACTCACGCCATCGGCGGTAGCGATCGGTCCGGTCACCGTCGAAGCGGCGGCGAACCCCATTGTGCCGCGCGACCAGGTGACGTCGAAACAGACGATCAATCAATCCCAAATTCACAATCTTCCCGTCGAAGACTTGCGGAGTGTCTTGAACCTCCAGCCCGGCGTGGTGGAGAGCGGCAAGCAGAAGGGTGTATCGATCCGCGGCGGTCGACCGGGCGAGGCGGCCGTCTTCGTCGACGGCGTGCTGGTGCGCAATACGCAGCGCGGTTTCACGCCGCTCGAGGTGGGCACGAACGCGGTGGAAGAGGCCTCGGTTACGACGGGCGCGATCGGCGCCGAGTTTGGCGACGCCCAGTCGGGCGTGCTGTCCTACGTCACTCGGGCCGGCGGACAGCGCTATACGGGGGCCCTCTCCTATCAAAGCGATGACATCGGGAGCCTGTGGAGGAACGTCGGATACAACCGAGTCGAGGGAAGCATCGGCGGGCCGATAAAGGGTAACCTGACCTTCTTCGTCGCTGGCACTCTCACTGGCCAGAAGTCGCTCGAGTCGGAGGCCGACCGGGACTTGGATCGGCCGATCTTCGTGGCGAGCGGCGTCGACACGATCGTGCACCAGCCCTCGACCGTCGGCGTGGATCCGACCGACTCAGTGAACGTCGCCGTGCCGAGGTTCGTCCAATACAGTGGTTGGTGCGGGAACTACGGTGCCGCGCAGCCGGCCGGGTCGCCGCTGGCTGCTTCGATCCGGAACAATTTCGGGGTCGAGTGCCAGGGACTGCGGCAGCCGTTCTCCGCCAACGGCACCAACACCGCCAACGCGAAGCTGCAATACACATATGGAACGGGTTCCCGGGTCGCGCTCTCGGGCTTGTACAGCTTGAACAACGTCAGAAATCTCACCCTCGGCGATCTGTACAACCCGACCAACTATACGGGGACCAGCAACACGAGCTACGCGGGCATCCTGAACTGGACTCAGAACCTGTCCCGCTCGGCGGAGCGCGCGATGGCCCTGGACGTGAACCTCACGTATCAGCTGGATAAGAGCATTACCGCGCCGCTGACGCGCCAGTCGGAGCTCAATGGTCGGAACCCGTTCGGCGGCTTCGCCCTGAAGCCATTCGAGTACGTCGTCGACTTCAACAGCAGACATTCAGTTAAGATCGGGGACTCGACCTACCAAAACGTCGGGTACTTGGACGACAAGCAGATCCAGTGCGTGCTCGCGGGGGAGGGATTCTGTCAGAACGACGTGCCCCTCCTCAACGACAACGATGTCAACTCCGTGATGCCGTACCGGATGAACCCGTACGGCGTCGAGCAGAGCAACCGTTTCTCGCTCTGGACAGCTGGCCAGGACCAGAGTATCAACCTTTCGCGGGAGCGGCGTCTGCAAGGGCGCGCCAACTTCGACTGGCAGGCGGATCGGTTCAACCGGATAAAGCTGGGCGGTGAGTTCCACTCGTTCGACACGCGCCGCTACGCCGACGGTTCTGGGATGAACTCCTCGTTCGGCCTGAACGCTTACCACGAGAAGCCGATCCGCTGGGGCAGCTACGTCGAAGATCGGCTCGACCTGGGCGACGTCGTGATCGTGGGTGGGCTGCGGTACGACTGGTACGACTCCCGGGCGATGTTTCCACTCACGCCGGGACGGGTGTCGTCCCTGCCGGTGCTCCCGTCCGATACGCTGTGCGGGGTGAACGGCATTTGCGGGGTCGTCCCCGGGGGGACGACGGCGTTCGATCCGTACAACCCGACCGCGAAATTCCTCCGGGCGCCCAGTCACCATGCCTGGAGCCCACGCGTGCAGGTGTCGTTCCCGGTCTCCGAGAACACGAACTTCCGCCTGTCCTACGCCCATCAGGTCCAGACCCCGGATTATGACCTGCTGTTCCGGGGCAAGGGGACGGACCTCGTCAACACCAACCAGAACCAGGTGTACGGGCGGGATCTCGATTTCGGGAAAACGATCATCTTCGAGTTCGGGATCCGGCACGCATTCAGCCAGGATATGGTGCTGGACGTCTCCGCGTATAACAAAGACAAACTGTCGGACGTGTCCGGGCGGCTCCTGCAATTGCCTGATCCCACCAAGGTCGCCAGCCCGGGTCTCTACAACACCAGCGACTTTCGGGTGTTGACGACCGCCGACTTCGGGAACGTGCGCGGCATCGACGTGCGGCTCGACCGGCGGTTTTCGAACCTGTTCTCCGGCGCCATCTCGTACACGCTGCAGGATGCCAAGAACACAGGCTCGGATCCGTTCACGTTCACGAGCCTGCTGGGGCGCCAGATCTCGAGTCTCACCGGGCAGACCAGCCCGCCGCCGCAAGCAACTCTCCCGACCGACGACAACCGGACCCACAACATCGTGGGTTCGGCTGCACTCAGCTTCCCCAACGACTGGGAGAAGGGGACGACGCTGGGCGAGATCCTGCGGAACGTCGGAGCATTCGTGACGTTCCGGTTCGCGAGCGGCCTGCCGTACTCCCCGATCAAGCCGGCGGAGGACGGGCTTACGCCGGGTAGCTGTGGTCTCGAGTGTACCCTCAGCGGCCCGCCGAACAGCCAGACGATGTCCTGGTTCAAGAATGTTGACGTACGGGTCACCAAGGGCCTCCGCGTAGGCCGGCTGGATTGGACGCTGTTCGCCGAAGGGAAGAACGTGTTCAACTTCAAGAACATCGTCAGCCTGTTCACCGAGGTCGGAGACGTCACTTACTCGGCCTACAAGCAGAAGTTCCTGGGCGAACAGGAAGGGCTGCTGAAGAGCGAGGCCGGCCCCGCGGGTGCGAATATCCTCGGTGCCGACGGCTCCGTCGACTTCAACGCGTTGGGCGGCTGCCAGAACTGGCAGGGCCGCAACTCCGGCGGGTTCTCGAGCGGACCCGTGGACTGCGTGCTCTTGATGCGTGCCGAGGCGCGCTACGGCAACGGCGACGGCGTGTTCACGCCGGCCGAGTACGACGCGGCCTTCGGCGCCTGGTACAACCTGGCGAACGCGCCAAGCCGGTTTTACGGACCCGGGCGTCGGATTCGCCTAGGGGCGGAGCTGCAGTTCTAGGAACGGGTCAGCGACACAGCGGGGCGCCGACCGCGCGCGGAGATGCGCGCGGACGGTCGCCCCAAGGTCCTTTTTCACAGAGGAGCAGGCAATGTCCAACGCTTGGTTCAGGCACGGACTTCGATGCTTATCTCTCGCCGCGGTGGCCGTCGCGTTGGCTGCGACGAGCGCCGCTGCGGGTCCGCGACCGGGCGCGCCGCGCGCGCTGAAGCTCTTCTCCGGCTTTCTGGGGCGGCAGAACGCCAACCGCTGGGACTGCGGGCTCGATGCCGATGGCCACGTGTGTGTGGACCCGAATGGCTCGACCACGGTGGGCGGCGGGTTCTGGCCCAAGGGCACGCCCGACCAGTATGTGTTCGGGTCTGGCCTGCAGGTCTCCGGCATCATCGGAGGCACGAAAACGGCGCAGTTCTCGTGGCCGGGCGACACGACCGCGGCGTTCTTCGAAGACCCGAGCGGCACCCATGAGAACGGCCAGAGTCTCACGGGCATCTGGAACTCGGCGAATGCGACGGATTTGGCCAACTGGCCGCGCGACGCCTACGTGCTGGACCCGTCGCTGTACGATCCGGGCGTGCTCAACCTAAAGGCAGCATCGCAGATGGACACGTGGGTGCGATACTGGGACGGCAGCCCCAGCCGCAACGCGGGCCGGCCGCACCCGCTCGGGATTCTGGTAGACGAGCGGGGACTCTCGTGGAACTTCCCGTCCGGCAATGAGGACGTCGTCTACTTCATCTATACGTTCACCAATATCACGGCGAAGGATCCCGCGGTCTACGCCGGGCGCTCGGACCAGGATTCACTCGTCGCGTGGGGGTCGCGGTTCCAAGCCGCCAACGAGCAGGCGTTTGGAGTCCAGATCCCGGACACGGGCTACGAGATCGACAACGCGTTCGCCGCGTTCGCGATGGACGCGGACGTGAGCGACCAGGCGAAGCAGAACTTCACGACGGCATTTCTCCCTTTCAACATGGGGATCGCGTTCAAGAGCAACTGGTTCGCTCCCCGGTTCATCTATCCCAGCACGATCTTCTCGCCGCCGTTCGCTCCCACAGTGGGCGAAGTGGGCGTCAAGTACCTAAAGAGCCCGCTCGTGGATCCCGCGGATCCCTCGAAGGGCGAGATCGGGCTCGTGCTCTACAGCGGCACGGTGAACGGCGGCGCCTTCGGCGACGCCGCGAACGCCGCGCAGGTGTACCGCTACATGAACGGCGATCTCCGTGCCAGCCTGGGTGACGCGGCGTGCAACTACCCCAGGAGCGCGACGCAAAAACCGGGCGATGTGCACGTCTGCTACATCCCGACGACGCCCGACGACATCCGGTTCTTCCAATCGTCCGGTCCCTTTACGCTCAAGCCCGGGAAGACGCAGACGATCGTCGTGGCGTACATCGCAGCGGCGCCGGTTGACAACGCGGCGATCAAGAACCGCGCCGACGCGTTCATCTTCCCGGTCGGCGGCCCGTTCCCGGCGCAGCCGGAATCGCTAGCGGTGAACCACGACACCCTGCGCACGGTAGACCGGCTCTTTGGCGCAACGGGATTGCTCGGGGACCTGAACGCAAACGGCCGCATCGATCAGACCGAGGTCACGACCGTCGATCGTTCACTCCTCGGCAAGGGTCTTGTGGCCCAGGCCGTGTTCGACAACAAGTTCCTGCTTCCCTTCCCGCCCGAGTCGCCTGACTTCTTCCTCGTGCCCGGTGACAACCAGGTCACAATCGTCTGGCGTCAGAGCCCTTCTGAGAACATCCCTGACCCCTATTATGCGGTGGCCTCGAACCCCGCGAAGGGGAAGCTGTACGATCAGAACTATCGGGCGCTCGACGTCGAAGGGTACCGCATCTATCGCGGGCGGACGCGCGGTGATCTCCAGGTCATTGCCCAGTTCGACAAGGCGGGCACGGAGTACGTCGATTTCACGGCGGAGTTGCAGTACGGCAACTGCGCACCAGAGCTGGGCAACAACACTGTGGCCGACGGCTGTCCAGCGGATCTCGCGACGGGGCACCATGTCGACATCTCGAGTCCGTTTGTTCAGATCCCGCCGGGTGGTCGCGTGAAGCTATCCACGGGGAGCATCCTGGTCATCCAGGCCGACACCGCGGTGACCGGGGGGGGAAGCAGCAACGTCTGCGCCAGGGCGTCGCCGAACGCGGCTCCCTGCCCAGCGCTCGGCAACTCCGGGATCCCGTTCGCTTTTGTTGACAACGGGGTGCGCAACGGCTTCACGTACTTCTATACGGTCGCGGCGTTCGACGTCAACTCGGTCAAGTCAACGGGCGTCAACTTCTCGTCGCTCGAAGGCAGCCAGCCGCCCAAGACCGTCGTTCCACGCAAGGGGTCGGGTCAGGAGGCCGGCGGCGGAGGGTCCACGGCGTTGCTCTCGCCGCGCAGCAAGGCGCTGAACCCCGCCGCGGCGCTGCCGACCATCGACGCCGCGACAGGAATCTTCTCGGGCCCGATGCCCCCGACCGACGGGCTGTCGGCCGGGTTTGCGATCGACGTCGGTCAGCTGATCACGAACGCGACGGTGGGCATGCAGATCGACTCCGTGACGCCCGGCTCAACTGGCGTGCTCGACTTCGGTGGCGGGCCGCCGGCAACCTATTACATCACCTTGCAACGCGCTGCGCCGCAGCCGCCGATCCAAATCCAGGTTCCTGTCAGCGTCGACTGTTGCGACGTGACGAACAGTGGTACGGCATATGCCCCGCTCGTGGCGCTCGCCAACAACCCCAAGACGGCGCGCTTCAAGTTTGGGGACACCGCCTCGTTCGCTCTATCGGCGGGGGCGACGACGACCGTGCCCGGCGCGTGGCGGACGGCCAACTGGGGTCGAGCCTCCGTGTTCGGGCTACCGGCGAACTCGGACGAAAACGGCCCGCGGTGGTGGACCGGTGCGCCGAACGAGAACACACCCAGTCCCAACAGCTCACTGTGCAGCCCGGCGCGAGGCAGTTGCAGCATCACCGACTTCAGCAAGACGGCTGGCTCGATGCCGGGGGTGACGATCTTTCACATCCAGTCGTACAGCTCGATCCGGAGCGTGACCGGCCGGGACTTGGACATCATCGATGGCTCGGTGGCTCGCGCGGCTGACTTCCGGGTCTATTGGGGCAGTGCTGGAGCGATCGACTCGGTGATCGACGTGACGCACGACGCGCCCGTTCCGTTCTCGCGCGCCGTCCGCGCCTCGTGGGGCATCTTGAACGACTCCTCGTTTGTCGGGGTCACCCAAAGTGCGACGCTCGACGGCAACAATGCGCTGCTGACGTGGACGGACCTCTACTGCGTCGATCCCTATCCGGGAATTGGCTTTCAGGCCAGCTCGAGCGCCCCGGCGTGCGACTCGCCCACCATTGCCTCGCTCATGAATCACGCGCGACTGAGCCCGATCGCGATAGCCTCGGTCCGCGATACCGCGACGCACACGCTGGCCACGACCGGAAACGGCTTCGTGTTCTACTTGAACGGGCACTGGTTCCTGATGCAACTCGCGTCGCTTCCAGCCGCCGGGACCGTCTGGAACGCGCGGTTTTACTCGGGCAACGTCACGGGGACGACCGGCAGTTATGCGTTCGTGCCTGCTGTGCGTCCGCCCGCCGTGCCCGGCCTGCGCGCGCAGGGCTCCTTCACCGGCGCAACGTTCGATTCTACGCATGTGTCGGACGCGGTCCTGGCGAAGGTCCACACTGTGCCGGATCCGTACTACGTCACGAACGCGTTCGAGCAAACGACGACCAACAAGGTGTTACGGTTCGTCAACCTGCCGAGCGAGTGCATTATCCGGATCTACTCGCTGAGCGGTATTCTGGTGCAGGTCCTCCCGTTCCACGACGCGACGGGCGGTGCGGAGACGCAGTGGAACCTGAGAAACCGTAACAACCAGGTCGTGGCCTCCGGCGTCTACTTCTATCACGTCGAGACTCCCGACGGGAAGTCGAAAATCGGGCGTTTCACCCTCGTCAACTTCGCGCAGTAGCGCTGGAGGAGTCTGCCAATGACTCGCGTTTCCCGAACCTTCTCGTGGGCGCTCGCGGCGCTCGTGCTGCTCGCGGCCCGGCCGGCGGCCGGGCAAATCACCGTACCCACGGACAACACGGCCTACGGCACCACGGCGGCGGAGTTCCTGCTGCTCGGCGCGAGCGCGCGCGGACTGGCGCTGAGCGAGGCTTACGCGGCGCTCAGCACCGACGTGAGCGCACTCTACTACAACCCGGCCGGCATCGCCCAGCTCGATCGCCCCAGCGCGCTGTTCACAAGCTACAGCTACGTGGCAGACACCCGATACAATTGGGTTGGGGCTGCCTTCCCCTTCGCCGGGGGCGCGAGGGCGTTCGGCCTGCAGGTGGGCAACTTTGGCTTCAGCGACCAGCCCGTGTACACTGTGGAGCAGCCCGACGGAACTGGCGGGACCTACAGCGTGGCGGAGACGTTCATCGGGCTGAGCCTCGCGCAGAATTTCAGCGACCGGTTCTCGGCCGGGATTACCGGCAAGTTCATTTCGGACAAGCTAGGCCAGGTCACCGGCCGGGCGTTCGCTGTGGATTTCGGCACGAGCTTCCACGCAACCACGGCTGGGCGGCCCATCCGGGCGTCCTTTGTCATCCAAAACCTGGGGTCGACGATGTCGCACACCGGCATTCCGCTTGATGCCACGGTCGCGCGGCCCCCCGTGCCCGGTCAAGTCGACGTGCCACAGGAGGGACAGCCTGCAACTCTCAAGAGCAAGGGGTGGGGCCTGCCGGTGCTGTTCCGCGTGGGTGTCGCGCTCGACGCGGTCTCGAGCGGTCAGAATCGTGTGACGCTGCTGTCGGAGTTCAACCAGCCGAACAACAACCGGGCCGGCTTCTCCGTCGGAGCCGAGTTCTCGATCTCCGATATCGCGAAGACCGGGTTCTACTTCCAGGGGCGAGGGAGCTGGCAGTACGCGGCGGCCAACAACCTCGATCCAGGGACGGCAGCGGGGTTCTCAACCGGGCTGAGTGGTAAGGAGGGCAGGCAGGGGCTCGCAGGGGGCTTCGGCGTCGGCTACAAGCGCACGCGGTTCGGCCTAGGGACAGACTACGCGTATCGAAGCTTGGGGTTGTTAGGCGGCACACACGTTCTCAGCTTCACGGTCAGCTGGTGACGTCTCAGCGCCCCGCGGGGCCGGGCGAGAACACGAGAGGGTTGTCCTTGTTGTGGGGACTCGTGGTTCTGGGGGTGGGAATCCCGACCGCTGGGTGGCAAACGCCCAACCCCCCCGGCCCGGACCAGGGTGTCGTCGTGGCAGTCGCGCGCTTCTACCGGGGCGATCGCACGCTGGTCAATGGATTCGTTCGCGTGCCGCATCGGATGCTGGAGGGCGTGCGGTTGGGTCCCGGGGGCTTCGCCGCGTATACGGCCCTGCTCACCGTTACCGACTCGGGCGGCGCGGTGCTCACCCGCGAGCAATGGACCCGTGAGGTCAACTGGCGCTCGACACAAGTGACCGGTGCCGCCACAGTTGAACCCCTGACCCTGGCGCTGGCGCCGGGTGTCTACAAGGTACAGGTCGTGGTGAAGGACTCCGCGACCGGGCGACAAGAGACCGCGCAAGTGCAAGTGACCGCGTACGCGGCGCGACCGGCTGCCTCGGACTTGCTGCTGGCGTACTCCATCCGGCGGCGCGCCTCCCCGGCGGACACCGAACCCGGGTCAGGGGAGGTGCGGAAGGGTGACTTCTTCATCGCCACGACACCGGACGTGGCGTTGACTCCGTCGCGAGCTGTCCTGTCGTACTACGAAGAGGTGTACCGTGATACGAGCGCGGCCGTTCCCTGGCGCCTGCGGGTTGTCGGTTCGGACAACCGGACCATCGTTGCGACGCAGTCGGTGGAGGCGGCGCTCGCATCGGGCGGCGGGTCGATAGGCGGCTCGATCGACCTCGGTGGGTTGCCGCCCGGTTCATACAAGCTGGTGCTAGTGGCAGGCGCCGGAGCGGACACCGTCGTGAGGGCGGCCCAGTTCCAGATGGGGGGGTTCGACGCGGAGCGCGAGGTCGCGGCGGCGCAGCAGGCAACGGAGCCGGAACCTACGGACCGCTTTGCCTCCGCTCCCGAAGCAGAACTCGACTCACTGTACGGGCCCCTCATCTATCTCGGCACGCCGAGCGAGCTGGGCGTGTACAAAGGCCTCACGCTCGACGGTAAGCGGCGGTTTCTGCGGGAGTTCTGGCGGAAACGCGATCTGACTCCTGCGACGACCGAAAATGGCGCGTTTGCGGCATTCTACCAGCGTATCGCCGAAGCGAACGTGCGGTTTCGGGAGGGCGGCGCGGGGGGAGTGGCTGGCTGGCGCACTGACCGTGGGCGCGTCTTCATCCGCTACGGTGAACCCAACGAAATAATGAAGCGACCGTCCTCGGGGCCGGATCGCCCCTGGGAGGCGTGGAAATACACCAGGGACAGACAGCTCAAGTTCGTGTTTCTCGATTTGACGCGGCTGGGCCACTACTCGTTGATCTACACCAACGACCGGCTCGAGCGAAATCCGTCGGATTGGACGAAGCTGTTGAGTGCCGAAGCCGTGAACGACATTGCGAGCTTTTAAACCCTGATCATCTCTCCCGGAGACCCTGTTATGAGGCAACGCTACATCGGAATGATTCTCGCGGGGTTGGTGTTTGCTGCGTGGGGATGCCGGGGTGATCCGACCGCACAGCTCCGAAGCGGGCCGGCCTCGCTCAGCCTCAGCATCAACTTTGGGTTTCTCGGGGTGGGCAAAAAAGGCCCCGTCCTCGTCGTGGCTCAGGACGCGCAGCTCAATCCCGTGCCGCTGGACCCGATCAACGCGACCTCGGCGAACCCGGCCATCGCTACCGTCGCACCTGATACATCACGACACTTCCCCGACGGCGTCACTCACCCGTTCGCGGTTACGGGCGTCGCAGCGGGTACCACGATCGTCACCTTCGCAGGCGGTGCGCTGAAGGACTCGGTGATCGTCACCGTCCAGTGAGGTCGAGCTAAATCTGGGCGGAGGTGTGGATCAAGCCCCGGGGGGGAACCACCCCCGGGGCTCGGTGTTTGTAAACGGGCCATGGTGCGGGACGCGACGTACGCGGTGCTCGTGCTGCTGGGTGCCGGCCGCGAGGCGTGGGCCCAGCAAGTGCAGGATTCGGGGTCGGTGCGCGATCGCTTCGCGGACGCCACTACGGCGCAGCTCGACAGCCTGTACGGGCCGCTGCTCTACCTCATGCAGCCGGACGAGCGCGGCATCTACCCGACGCTGACTGCTTCGGGCAAGCGCGACTACCTACGGCGCTTCTGGGCCCGACGCGACCCGACGCCGGGCACGGCCGAGAACGAGCTCGAGGCCGATTTCTACGCGCGGATCGCGGAGGCGAACCGCCGGTTCCGCGAGGGGGGCGCGGCGCAGATCCCGGGATGGCGCACCGACCGCGGCCGGATCTTCATCCGGCTCGGGCCCCCCGACGAAGTGCTCAGCCGACCGCAGCCGCCGGGATCGCTGCCCTACGAGGTGTGGAAGTACACCCGCCAGCGGCAGCTCAAGTACTGCTTCGTCGACCTCACCCGCTTCGGCAACTACGTCCTGCTCTGGACCAACGACCGCTTGGAGCCGAGCGAGCCCAACTGGCGGCAGCTGCTGGGATATGAGGCGTACGAGGAGGTGGTGAGGTTCTAAAGCCGGTCAAAGGCCGGGGAAAGGGGAAGGGGCCCTTCCCCCTTCCGCGGCCCCTTACCGGCCCTCTCCCCTGCCGTTATGACGATCCCCGCCCACACTCCCGCCCCGACCGCGACGTGCAACGCCTGCAGCGGTCGCGGCAGGCCCAGCAATACCATCGCGGCGGCGACCGCGACTTGGAGCGTGACGAGCGCCACCACCGCCCACGCGGCGCGCGCCCGCGTGCGCCAGGCCCACCACACCGAGTAGCCGAATAGCGTGTAGGCGAGCAGCCGGTGGGTCCACTGGATGTACTGCAGGTAATTCCCGTCGGGCACGATCTGCCCGTTGCACAGCGGGAAGCCGAGGCACGCCGACGCCGCGCCCAGGTTCGCGGTGAGCGCGCCGAGCAATACCGTGACGAAACCCAGAACGACCAGGCCAGCGGGGGCCATACGTTCCCCCTCTCCGCGTCGCGGAGAGGGGGTCAGGGGGTGAGGACTGCGTGCCGCCACGATCAGCGTCGCGAGCAACAGCATCGCGGTGCCGAGGTGCAGGATGACGGTCCACGGCGGCAGGTCGCGCTTGACCGTCACCGCGCCCAGCAGGACTTGCACGATGAGCAGGCCGAGGGCGACGTAGGCCGCGCCGCTCGTAAAGTACCGCTCCCCGCTCCCCGCTCCCCGTCGCAGCCACCAGGCATACGCCGCAAGGCCGCATACGAGGACGCTCACGAGCGCGGCGGCCAAGCGATGTCCGTATTCGATCAGCGTGGGCAGATCGAGCGGCGGGAGCAGCTTGCCGCCGCACAGCGGCCAGTGATCCCCGCACCCCATTCCCGAGCCGGTGATGCGGACGATGGCGCCGAGGATGATGAGCAGATAGGTGCAGGCGGCGGCGCTCCAGGCGAGGCGGGAGAAAGACTTGGGCATGGGCGCGGAAATGTAATGCGCGAGTAAACTCGCGGCTCGGCCCTGCCCGTAAACGGGCGGTGCGCCAACCGCTTCAGCGGCAGGGCCGAGTCGCGGCTTCAGCCGCGTTAGAGGGGCCGCCTGAGCTCTGATCTCCACTCGTCCACCCCCGCGCTTTCGTATTCTGGTTGATCACCGCGCCATCCGGAGATCACCTGGTCCGGGTGGTGCTTAGGTTGCTCGCGCAAGTACTGCCGCGCCGCGGCTACGCCGCGCGGGCTTACCGAGTGGATCGAGTAGCCCTTCGCCCATCGGAGGCAGTTGCCATCGGTCGAGTGACGCTCCTTTCCCGCGATGGCGGCGCTGCCACCCTTGAGTCGCTGTAGCAGACGAACGAGGTCAGTCGTGGGATGCGTTCGGACGACCAGGTGCACATGCGTCTGCACCATCCCGATCTCGAGGATCCGTGCATTTTCTTGGGTCGCTACGGCACGGAGGAAACCGCACAGAAACCGGGCCAATCCGGCATCGATGAGCGGCTGGCGATCACGCGTGGTCCAGACGATGTGACAATAGATGCGATCGAGCATGGATGGAATCTGGGCCGCGCGCCTCGGGCCGCGGCATCGTTTTCGCGCGGTACCAGGGCCGATTCACGGCACCCAGCGCGGGGCGCGAGTGAACTCGCTTCTCGGCCCTGTCAGCGAACTGGCGCCGCTTCAGCGGCAGGGCCGAGCCGCGGCTTCAGCCGCGACTCCCGAGCCGCAGACCAGAAAGCAGGCGCAGGCCGATGGCATATATTGTCGCACCCATGTCCGCCTCTTCGCCGCCCGACCGCTGGGGCGACCGCCTGCCGCGCCGGCTGGGCCTGTGGAGCGCCGTGGCGGTCGTCATCGGCTCGACGATCGGCAGCGGCATCTTCCGCACCCCCGCCACGATCGCCCAGCGCGTGGACGACGTGCCGCTGTTCCTGCTCAGCTGGGTGCTGGGGGGCGCGGTGACGCTGTGCGGGGCGCTCACCTATGCCGAGCTCGCCGCCATGTTCCCGCGCTCCGGCGGGATCTACGTGTTCATTCGTGAGGCATTCGGCCCGCTCCCCGCGTTCCTGTTCGGGTGGGGCGAGCTGTTGATCATCCGCCCCGGCGCGTACGGCGCGATCTCGATCACGTCGTCGGCGTACACCCTGCGGGTCCTGGGACTCGACCCCGCGGCGCCGGCGGTGACGCTGGCCGGGCAAACGGTGCGCGCCGAGCAGCTCCTGGCCGCGGTGTTCGTCGGGGTGGTGGCCGTGGTGAACTATGTGGGCATCCATCGCGCCGCGATCCTCCAGAACGTGAGCACGGCACTCAAGGTGGGCGCGCTGGCGGCGCTGGTGCTGCTGGGCTTCGCGCTGGGTGGCGGCAGGGGACTCGGGCCCGGTGCCATGCTGGCCCAGCGCGCGTCGGTGGGGCTGTCGCCCTTCCTGCTCGCGATGGTGGCGATCTTGTGGGCGTACGACGGCTGGGGCGATCTCGCGTTCGTCGGTGGCGAGGTGAAAGACCCGGAGCGTAACCTTCCCCGCGCCATGTTCATCGGCACGGGCTCGGTCGTGGCGCTGTACCTCGTGGCCAACCTCGTCTACTTGTACTTGATCCCGGTGCAACAAATGAAGAGCGCGGAGCTGGTCGCGGCCGACGTGGCGCGCCTGCTGCTGGGCCCGGCCGGCCTGGTCGCTGTCTCGGCGGCCGTGGCGGTGAGCACCTTCGGTACGCTCAACGGCTCGATGATGACCGCCCCGCGCATCTTCTTCGCGATGGCGGAGGACGGCGTGTTTCCCAAGGCGATTGCGCGCGTCGATCCGCGTACCGGCGCGCCGACGGGCGCGATCGTGCTCGCCGGCTGCCTCGGGGCGCTGTTCGTGCTGGTGCGGAAGTTTACCGAGCTCGCCGACCAGTTCATCATCGGGATCTGGCCGTTCTACGCGCTCGCGGTGGCGGCGGTGTTCGTGCTGCGGCGCCGCCTGCCCGCCGTGGAGCGGCGCTACCGCACGTGGGGCTATCCGGTCGTGCCCGCGCTGTTCCTCCTGGGCGCGCTCTTCATCCTCGGCAACTACCTCGTCTCGGAGCCGCTGCTCTTCTGGCTCGACGTGGGCGTGATCCTGCTCGGGATTCCCGCCTACGTCTTGTGGCGGCGGTTTACCTGATCGTTGCTTGACGGCTTTTCGGGGGCGGGGCACATTTACCGCGCCCTGACCACGCCGTTGCAATCGAATCCCTCCGGAGCATCATGATGAAGACCTTGGTGCGATCGTTGCGTGTTCTCGGCACCCTTGCCGGCCTCATCCCTTGCCGCTCAGTGGCGCAGGGGGTCACCTCGGCGGCCGTGGTCGGGCGGGTGATCGACGACGCGGGGACCGCCGTCCCCTCGGCCACGCTGACGCTCTCCAACCCGTCCACCGGCGCGCGCTACAGCGCGCGCTCCGCGGACGACGGTCGGTTTTTGTTCGAGAACGTCCAGGTCGGCGGGCCATATACCCTCGACGTTCGAGCGCTCGGCTTTGAGGCGGGCCACCTCCCGGATATCTGGCTCCGGCTCGGCCAGCGCCTGGTCCAGAACGTTTCGGTCAAGCGGGCTGCCGTCGAGGTTTCCGGTGTGACGGTGACAGCCGAAGCCAATCCCCTGACCTCTCAGTCGCGGACCGGCGCCCAGACGTTCGTGTCGGACTCGATCATCCGGCGCCTGCCGACGCTCAACCGCAATTTCACCGACTTCATCGTGACCGTGCCCCAGGTCGTCACGGCGGGCGTCCCCGGCGCGACGCTGGGCGGGCAGAACAACCGCTTCAACAACATCCAGATCGACGGCGGCGTGAACAACGACGTGTTCGGCCTGGCGGCGAGCGGCACGCCGGGGGGGCAGGCGAACGCGCATCCGATCTCGATCGAGGCGGTCCGCGAGTACCAGGTCCTGATCGCGCCGTTCGACATCCGGCAGGGGAGCTTCGCGGGCGGTCTCATCAACGCCGTCACGAAGTCCGGCACCAACGTGTTCCACGGGTCCGCGTTCGGCTTTCTCCAGAACCAGAGTTTCGTGGGCAAGGACACGGCGGGCGTGAGTCAGGCCGATTTCACGCAATCGCAGTACGGCGCGAGCTTGAGCGGACCGATCCTGCGCGATCGATTGCACTTCTTCGCCTCGGTTGACGTGCAGCACCGCGAGACGCCTTGGGCGGGCCAGCAGATCGGATCCGATACGACTGGCGGCAAGGACTCGGTCGGCGTCGGCATCCGCCAGCGTACCGCCGACACGGTGGCGGCCTTGTTGCGCACCTACGGCCTGCCGTATGGCTTCGTTCCCGGCACCTGGCAGGCGCCTACGCTCGGCAATCCGGACAAGAACATCTTCGGGAAGCTCACCGCCCAGCTCGGCACGAACAGTCAGCTCGAGGCCTCGTACAACTTTGTCGACGCCAACCAGGACAACCTCACCAGGAACTCGACGGCGACCGGGTTCCGGGATGGCTATCAGCTATCCAACAGCGGCTACAACTTCCGCACCCGCACCAACACGGCCAAGGCGAAATGGACGACGACTGTAGCGGGGAGCTACGCGAACGAGCTGCTGCTCGGCTATCAGCGGATCCGCGACAAGCGCGCGCTGCCGAGCAATGTGCCGCTGATATTCGTCGGCGGCGATCGGGGTGGCACCAGCATCGCGGCGGGGGCGGAGCGATTCTCGCAGGGGAACTCGCTCGACCAGGACATCTACGAGGTCACCGACAACCTGACCTTCTCGCGCGGCGCTCACACGGTGACTGTGGGGACGCACAACGAGTTCTTCCACTTCTTCAACGTGTTCTTCCCGGCATCGTACGGTGTATGGTCGTTCACCAACGTGGCTGCGCTGACCGCACGCACCCCGTCGCGCTTCGAGCGCGCCATCGCGCTGCGTCCCCAGGGTCCGAACGCCGACTTCCACGTGCGCCAGTACGGCGCCTATGTCCAGGATCATTTCACTCCCCGGCCGGGACTGGCAATCACGGCCGGCCTGCGCATCGACGTCCCCGACATGGACAAGCCGGCCTTCAACCCCGTGCTCGATACGTCCGTGCTCCGGGTCAATACCGGAGCATTCCCGAGCGGCAACATCTTGTGGTCGCCGCGCATCGGATTCAACTACGACATCGAGGGCGACCGGTCCACGATCATTCGTGGCGGCGTCGGCATCTTCAGCGGTCGGCCGCCATACGTCTGGATCTCCAATGCGTTCGGGAACACGGGCCGCGAGCAGACGACCCTGATCTGCGACGGAGCCTTCACCGGCACCGGCGGCGCCACGCTGGGCGACACCGTGCCGCGATTCCGTATGAGCCCCGACAGCCAGCCGACCTCCTGCGGCAACGAAGGACCAGGGTCGGTGTCGGCCGCGGCATCCGCGTCCTCGATCGTCTACTTGGATCCCAACTTCAAGTTCCCGCAGAACTTGAAGGTTTCGCTCGGGGCCGACCGCGTGCTCCCCTGGGGGATGGTCGGCACGTTCGACTTCCTGTACACGAAGTCGATCAACCAGTTCTACATCAGCGACGTGAACCTGCTGGGAGTCGTCGGTGGCTGGAGCGGCGAGGGCGGCCGGCCGCTGTACGGTGCGATCGCCGCCGGGACCGGCACCGCGGGCTCCGCGAGTGCCACACCCACCAGGCTCACGAGCAGTTTCCGCGACGTGCTGCGCCACGAAAACCGCAGCGCCGACCGTTCCTTCTCGGTAACCGGACAGTTGCAGAAGCGCTTCAGCGACGGCGTGGAGTTCGACGTGGGCTACACGTATTCCCACACAGAGGACCTGTTTTCGCTCACATCGAGCATTGCAAGCTCGAACTACCGCTTTACCACGCTCGACGGCACGATTGCGGACCGCAACCTTCGCACGTCCGCGTTCGACATCCCGCACAAAATCACCGCGAGCGGGACGCTCGACGTGAAGTGGGGGGTCCAACTGTCGCTCATCTACGTCGGCCAGTCCGGGTCGCCGTACTCGTACGTCGTGTCCAACGACATCAATGGCGACGCCTTCGGCGGCAACGACCCTGTCTACGTGCCGCGCAACCGGGCCGACATCTCCATGGACGGCAACGGGAGCGGGAATAGCCAGGGCGGCTTCGGCACGGCGGTGCAGCAGGACTCGGCGTACGCCGTCCTCGACAACTACATCAACAGCGAGGACTGCCTCAGGGAGCATCGCGGCACCCTGCTGCCCCGCAACACCTGCCGCAACCCATGGATGAATTTCCTCAACGCGCGGATCGCGAAGGTATTCCCGACGATCCAGGGTCAGTCGATCGAGGTGAGCGCGGACGTGTTCAACCTGCTCCATCTGGTGAGCGGCGATTGGGGGCTGATCCGCTCGACCTCCACCTTCGAGGAGGCAAACCTCCTCACGCGGACCGGCTTCGACGCGGCCGGCCAGCGGGGCGTCTACGCCCTCAGCCTCCCGTCGCGCAACCGCGTGGATACCAATGCCTCACGCTGGAGGGTGCAGCTGGGAGTGAAGTACACGTTCTAAAGCGGGAGTGCAGCATCCGGCGTTAGGTCCGGGCGTTCTTCAACAGCCACACCGCCGCTGCGCCGACGGCGAGGTTCGGCACCCACGCCGCGAAGCTGGGCGGCAGCACGCCCCCGGCGCCCACCGCCTTGGAGAGCTGGAACATCAGGAGATCGACGAACGTGGTGGCGAGGCACACGGCCACGCCCCACGCCGCGCCGCTCTTCGGGGTGGAGATGGCGAGCGGCGCGCCGAACAGCGCGATGATGATGCAGGCGAACGGGACGGACAACTTCAGGGCGCGCTCCACGCGCAGCTTCTTCGTGTCCGAGCCGGAGCGCGCCAGCGCGTCGATATAACGCCCCAGCTCGGCGTAGCGCATCTCGTCGGGCGCCTTGGGCTCGGCGAGCAGGTCGACGGGCGCCTCGCGCAGGTCCCGCGTGGAGAGCCGGTCGAACGTGAACGCCGTCTCGTGGCCCGGGCCGACCAAGTAGTGCACCGATCCCTTGCTGAGGGTCCAGCCGCGCGAGCGTCGCGCCGTGTCGTAGCTCGCCTGCGGCGCCGCGATCACGATCGTGGGGTACTCCGGCCCCGTCCCCTCGCGCTCCATGATCACGTCGCGCATCGCGCGCCGCGCCAGCTCGAGTCCCCCGATCGCGTACACCCAACCCCCGTCCGCCCGGTACACGAAGTTGTTGCGGAACTGGTCGCTGCGAATCTGCTTCTGGCCGAGCAGCTCGGCGCGCCGGCTCGACGTGACCGGCGCCAGCTCCGTGAGCCCGATGTCGACCAGCACGGCGACCAGCGACGCGACGAGCAGCGGCCGGATCACCCGGTGGAACGAGAGCCCCGACGCCTTCGCCGCCGTCAGCTCGGAGTGGCGGTCCAAGCCCCCCACCGTGAACACCACCGCGAACAGTACGGCGACGGGCAGCACCAGCGTGACGGTCTCGGGGAGATAACAGACGTACGACAACGCCAGATGACCTTTCGAGATCCCGCCGTTCATGTACTTCTCGAGGTTGTCAGCCAGATCGATCACG
>Ga0209158_1000250_pt1 | contig 41904 bp, 37 predicted proteins | sample GraSoiAngelo_140_FD_185897 | JGI IMG/M metagenome (GOLD analysis project Ga0209158, IMG submission 185897) | Grasslands soil microbial communities from the Angelo Coastal Reserve, California, USA - 14_0929_12_30cm (SPAdes) (version 2) | ecosystem: Environmental > Terrestrial > Soil > Grasslands ...
CAAACGTGGCCCGTGCAGATGAAGAAGGGCCGCTCGGGCTTTCGGGTGGAGGTGATGGCTCCCGAGGAGCTGGCGGAGGGAGTGACCGCCGCGCTGTTCCGTCACAGCACTACGGCCGGTATCCGCCGCTGGGTGGCGGAGCGTGCGACCCTGCCGCGACGCCAGGTGACCGTGCAACTCTCTCCCGAGGTGGCCGTGCGGGTGAAGGTGCTGGAGCAGCCGGACGCCGCGGGGGGGGGCGTCAGGGTCAAACCGGAATACGACGATGTGCTGGCCGCCGCGCGCGCGCTGGGGCGCCCGCCGCTCGAGATTGCGCGCGCCGCCGAGCGGTATGCGGAAGCGCTCGTCGCCAAATCCAAGGAGTGAGCATGACCGGGAAGCCAACTGTGGCCGTCATCGGTGCGTTGCTGGTCGCCGGCGGCGCCACGCCCGCCGCCGCACAGCAGTGGACGGCGGCCAAGTGCGACCTCAGTACCAAGCATTACCTCGTGAACAGCGGGGTTTTGTACCTCCGCAGCGCGACCGAGACCAAGTTCGCGGACAAGCGGACGAAAGATCTCAAGGATGCGGACAAAGTGCTGCACGAGGCGCTGACCACGGGAGGCCAGGAGAAGAATCCTGCCGCGTGGTATTACCTGGCGCGCTACTACGCGCTGCAGAACGATCTCGCGGGGGCCGACACGGCGTTTGCGAGGGCGGAGGCACTCGCACCCGGGTGCAAGGAGGACATCAGCACGTGGCGCCGGGTGTTCTGGGTCCCGGTGTTCAACGACGGAGTCAAGGCGTGGCAGGCGGGCAACACCGACTCCGCCATTGCGAGCTTCCGGCGCGCCAACGCGATCTACGGCGGCGAACCCTCGGGTTTCATCTACCTGGGGACGCTGTTCGCGGGTCGCGAAGCCCCCGACTCATCTCTCCGAAAGAGAGACTCCACCAAGTACCGCACAGATTCTATTGTCTTTGCCACTCGCGCGGACTCCTCCGCGAAGTACTTCAAGCTAGCCGTGCCTGCGGCGAGTGATCCCAAGTTTGCCAAAGAGAAGCGCGACGCTCTGTTCAACGTGGCGCGGGTGTACCATGCGGCGCAGCGTTGGGACGGTGCCGTGCCTGGGTACAAAGATTATCTTGCCGCCTACCCCAATGACGTGCAGGCGATGGCCGGGCTCGCGGCGGTGTACTCTCAGCAGGGCAAGCGTGATGAAGCCGGGGCACTCTACAACCAGATCCTCGACCACGCCGATTCGGCGGAGGCCACGGACCTGTTCGCTGCGGCGCAGGCGGTCATCAATGCGATCCCGAACGAGCCGGACACCGTGCCGGTCGGCAGCAAGTGCCGCAGCGACACGCGGGCGAAGAACAAGACTCTGACCCTGCGGCAGATCGCAACGCGCTGCGCGGCGGTGACCGACGACACGATCAAGGCGTTCCGGGCGTCGATCGCCCCGCGCTACCGGCTGGCGGCGCGGGCGTACGAGGCAGGCCTCGGGAAGGACCCCTATTTCCGCGAGGCGCTATACAACCTGACGGGGGTCTATTATCTGCTCGGTGACACAGCCAAGGTGCTGCCGCTGGCCCAGCGGCTGGTCGCCGTTGATCCGCTGAACCGCACGAGCCTCGCCAAGCTCGCCGGCGCGTGGCAAATACGGGGCAACAAGGATTCGACGCTGCGCTACCTCACGATCGCCGACTCCATGACGACCGAGGTGACGGTCGGCACCTTCACGCCCGATGAACAGGGCGCGAAGCTCGGCGGCCTGGTTACGAATCTCAAGACCAAGCCGAGCACGCCGACGGCGGTCACGTTCGAGTTCGTGAACGCCAAGGGCGAAACGGTGGCCTCGCAGAAGCAAGACATCCCGGCGATCGATCCGAGCGGTAACCACGCGTTCGATCTGAAGGTCACGGGCGCCGGGATCGTGGCCTGGAGGTATCGGAGGTCCTAGTGGTGACCCGCATCCTGCTCGGGCTCGCCGTCGCCGCGTGTTCGGCGCTCGCCGCTCCCGCAGCCGGACCCCCGCAGTGGCGCCTGGTGTGGCATGACGAGTTCGACGGGCCGGTGCTCGACGCCACGAAATGGGTACGGGAGACCGGGGGCGATGGCTGGGGGAACGGCGAGCTCGAGTTCTACACCGACCGGGTCGAGAACGCGCACATCGATGCGGGCTACCTCGTCATCGAGGCCCGCCGGGAGTCGCTCGCCACCCGCGGGTACACCTCGGCCCGACTCAAGACCCAGGGTTTGGGCGCGTGGAAGTACGGTCGCATCGAGGCCCGTATTCAGATACCGCGCGGACAGGGGCTGTGGCCCGCGTTCTGGATGCTGGGCGACGACATCCCCTCCGTCGGCTGGCCCGCGTGCGGCGAGATCGACATCATGGAGAACATCGGCAAGGAACCGGGCCGGGTGCACGGCACAGTACACGGCCCGGGGTACTCGGGTGCGGCTGGCATCAGCAGCGCGTACGACCTGCCGGCGGGCGCGTTTGCCGACACGTTTCACGTCTACGCCGTCGAGTGGGAGCCGGCTGCGATTCGCTGGTACGTAGACGACGTGCTGTACAAGACCGTCACCCCGAATTCCCTGCCCGGGCGGTGGGTGTACGACCACCCCTTTTTCATCCTTCTCAACGTGGCCGTGGGTGGTTACTGGCCGGGTAATCCGGATGCAACTACCGTCTTCCCGCAGACGATGCGGGTGGATTATGTGCGGGTGTACGAGAAGCGCGGGTGACCACGCCGGCCCTGTTGCTGCTGCTGGCGGTCGTCCAGGCGGCGACGTTGCAGAACCCGGTTGACGTCTGGACCACGCCCTCACTCGAAAACGTCTTTCGCAACACGACGAAACCCCCGCGCGCCGCCGCGACCATTCGACTGATCGCGGCTCGCGGCGAAACCGAGTCCGCACAGATCGTGCTGCGGGCAAGAGCGAGCTGCCTCGACTCGATTCGCGTTGAACCATCCCTCCTGATCGGCACGCGTGGCCGCCGGCTCGCTACGGGCGCCGTCCGCGTCAATTGGATCGGATACGTATGGCTGAGCCGCAACTCCGACCACACTCCCGAGAGCGAGCTGGTGCGTCGTGCGCCGGACGACTTCCCCGACCCTTTGCTGGACGACGAGACCGTGACATTGTGCGCCGGGTCGAGCCAGCCCGCACTCGTGCGAGTGACGATTCCGCGCGCAGCCGAGCCCGGCGTCTACCACGGCACCGTGTCGCTTCGAGCCGGTGCCAGGCTGCTGCGAACGGTCGGACTGACGGTCGACGTCGTGCCGGTCTCCTTGCCCGACCTCCCGTCGCTCAGGGTAACGCACTGGTTCAGCTCGCGGGCCATTGCCCAAGAGCATCAGGTGGAGGAATGGAGCGAGCGGCACTGGAGGCTGCTCAGCGCCTATGCGGAGGACATGCGCGCCCACGGCCAGACGATGTTCGAGACCGATCTCGAGCTGATTCGCGTCAGCCGCGCGCCCGACGGCTCGTACGCGTTCGACTACGGCCGGTTCGATCGCTGGGTCCAGATCTGCTTTGCCGCGGGCTTGAGCGATATCGAGCTGATGCATGTTGGACGTCGCACGGAACCGTGGGCATGGACCAACCCGTTCGAGCCGTCGCCGCGTCCCGCCGTCGTCACGGCGAGCGGCGACACCACCCAAGTGCCGCTCGAGGATTTCCTGAAGGACCTCCAACGCCACCTGGTCGAGCGCGGCTGGATCGACCGGGCGGTCATCCATGTCGCCGATGAGCCGATCGTGGAGAACGTCGATTCCTGGCGCGCGCTCTCGCGGCGCGTGCACGCGGCGGCTCCCCGGTTGCAGCGGATCGAAGCCATCCAGGCGCCGGATTTCGGGCGCGACCTGGAGATCTGGGTGGTGGAGCTGAGCTTCCTGGAGCGGTGGTACGACAGTTATCGAGCGCGCCAGCAAGCGGGCAACATGGAACTGTGGTGCTACACGTCCTGGCTGCCGCAGGGCGCGTACCCCAATCGCCTGATCGACTACCCTCTATTGAAGACCCGCTTGCTCCCGTGGATGGCGTCGCGCTATGAGCTGAGTGGCTGGTTGCATTGGGGCTTGAATCAATGGCCGCGCGACGTCGACCCCAACAAGGGCCTGTTCGCGCCAGGCGACGACTTCATCGTGTATCCTGGCCGCGATGGTCCTCGCTCGAGCCTCCGCTGGGAAGCGTTCCGCGACGGCGTGGAGGATCACGCCTTGTTCGCGCTGTGGCGTCGACGCGACCCCCGGGCGGCGCTGGCGGCCCTGCGTGCGGTCATTCCGTCGTTCACGACGTACCCGCGCGACCCGGCCGTCCTGCTCGCGGCGCGGAGACAGGCGTTGCTGGCGCTCGCTCGGCCGCCCCACTAGCGCTCGAGTCTTTCACCTCCCTGCGTTGGCCCCGTTCTTGCGCCCCATGCAAGCTCGCCATATATCAACGGGCCCATGGCCTTCGAGTTGCGTCGTCGTTCCGCCGTTCTGTCGAGCGCGTTGGCGCCGGAGTGGGTGGCGCGCATCCGGGCGGGAGACGAGGCCGCGTTCGAGGCGGTGTTCCGGGCCTACTACGACCCGCTGTGCCGCTACGTTGCCACTTACCTCGGCAGCCGGGATGCGGCCGAGGACGCGGTGCAGGGGGTGTTCGCGCGCATCTGGGAAGATCGCGCCCACTGGGTGGTGGGCGACGTGCGGCACTATCTCTACGCGGCCGTGCGCCGCCGCGCCATCAGCCAGATCCGTCGGACGGCCGTGCGGCGGCGTGCCGCGCCCTTGCTGATCCTGGAAGAGAGCGGTGGCACCACTGCGGCGCCGGCGGACGCGGAGTTCGAGGCCGAGGAGCTGTGGCGCCGGCTGGAGCGCGCCCTCGCCGGGCTGCCCCCGCGTACCCGCGCGGCGTTCGTGCTGAGCCGGCGGGAAGGCTTGAGCTACCGCGAGGTGGCGCTGCGGATGACTATCTCACCCAAGACCGTCGGCGTGCATATCGGACGAGCGCTGGCGGTCCTCAGGAAGGCGATGGCTTCGGCCGGTAAGTAATCCCCCCTGCTGCGGCGTCATAACACCATGATGACGGTCGACTACATCGTGCTCGGCCGCTACCTGAGCGGGCAGGCTTCCCCGGAGGAGCGCGCCGCCGTCGAGGCTTGGCTGGGGGCCGACGCCGAGCGCCGCACCGCGGTCGCGGCGCTGCAGGCGGCGTGGGCGGCCGATGCCCGACAATACGAGCCATCCTACGACACCGACGCCGCCTGGCGCCGCTTGCGGCGCGGCCTGGCCCAGACGGCGCGACCCGCGAGGTCGGTGGCGTCGCGGTGGCGCCCTCCCGCGATCGCGGCCGGGCTCGTTGTGCTGCTCGGCGTCGGGGGCGTGTGGTGGCTCGGGGCGCACCCGGTCGCGCGGCCGCCCGCGCTGCGGGAGTACGCCACTCCCAAGGGGCGGCGGGCGGTCTTCCGGCTGCTCGACGGGACGGAGATCACCCTCAACGCCGACAGCCGGCTGGGCGTCCCGGTCCGGTTCGCACCGCGCGGGCGCGACGTCTACCTCGAGGGCGAGGCGTACTTCAGCGTGGTGCACGACGGCGCGCGCCCCTTCGTGGTACACACTGCGGGCGGCGCGATTCGGGCGATCGGGACTCGATTCGTTGTCCACGCGTACGGCGATGCCGCCGAGCGCGTCGCCGTGGCGGAGGGCGCCGTGGCGCTTGCCCTGCCGGCGCAACCCGGGGCGGCGGAAACGCGGCTGCGCGCCGGGCAGGTGGCCACGCTGTCGCGCGCCGGCGCGGTGCGCGTGCTGCAAGGCGCCGACGTCACGAATGAGCTCGCCTGGACCCGAGGACGCCTGGTGTTCACCAGTGTGCCGCTCTCCGAGGCAGCGCAACGGCTCGGGCGATGGTACGACCTCGACGTGCTGGTGATCGACTCCACACTCGCGCGCCGGCCGATCACGGGGTCCTACTCGAGCGAGCCGGTTTCCGAAGTCCTTACTCTGATCACGTCCGCCGTGGGGGCCAGGTACGAGTGGAGCGGGCGATCAGTGACGATCTCGATGGTCCGGGCCGCACGGTGACGCGCCAACGTCGGAGGGAGGTTCGCATGAAGGTCGCAGCCATGGTGCTCGCCGCGGTGCTCGCCGCAGCGGGAGCAGGGATGCCGCTCGCGGCGGCCGCGCAAGATCCGCCGGGGGAAGTCGCACTCGCCGCCGCCGGTCCGCGGTTCCTCGCGCTGACGGCCGGCACCGCTGCCGACGCCGCGGTCCGCTGGTCGGACGCGAGCAACGCCGCCGTCTTCCGGCGGCTGATCACGGTCGACTGGCAGGGGATGCCCCTCGGCGACGCGTTGTCCGAGATCGCGCGCAAAGCGGGGCTGCGTCTCACCTACAGCGCCGCGGTCGTGCCACTCGAGGCTCCGGTCACCCTGAGCGCGTCCAATCTTACCGTGGGCGCGGTATTGAGCGCGGTGCTGTACGACGCCGGGGTGGACGTACTGCTGACCTCGAGCGGGCGGGCGGCTTTAGTGAAGCGCGGCGTCATGGGCGAGCCCCAGGTCGGAGCGATTGTCGGGCACGTCACCGACTCCGTCACCAAGCAGGGGATCGCGGTGGCCACCGTCACGGTCGAGGGCACGGGGTTGAGCGCGCGGTCGGCCGACGACGGCGCGTATCGCATCGCGAACGTGCCGCCTGGATCGCACACCGTTCGGGCTGCGCGGATCGGCTTCACTCCAGTCTCGAAGCCCGTCACCGTGGTGGCCGACCAGGACAGCACGGTGGACTTCACCCTGACTGCCCAGGCGACCGAGCTCGAGCAGGTGGTCGCGATCGGCTACGGCACGGCGGCGCGACGCGAGCTGACGGGAGCGGTCTCGTCCGTCTCGGCCGATCAGATCGCGGCCGCGCCCGTGACGTCGCTCGAGCAATCCCTGCTCGGTCGCGCGCCCGGCGTGCAGGTCGTGACCTCGAGCGGCCAGCCGGGCGCCGGCGCGATGGTACGCATCCGCGGCGGCAATTCCATTTCCGCGGGCAACGACCCGCTGTACGTGATCGACGGCGTACCGATCACCACGAACCTGGACGACGCCACGACGGGCACCCTGCTGACCGAGGGGATGCGGGGCTTGAATCCCCTCGCCGCCCTAAACCCGGACGACGTCGAGTCGATCGACATCCTCAAGGACGCCTCGGCCGTCGCCATTTACGGCGCCCGGGGCGCCAACGGGGTCGTGCTGATCACGACGAAGCACGGGCGGAGGGGTCAGAACAGCGTCTCGTTCGGGTCGTACTACGCCCGCCAGGAAGTGCGGCGCGAGCTGCCGCTGATGGATGCGACCCAGTTCGCGCAGATGGTGAACGCCGCGTACACCAACGCCGGACAGCCTCCGCTGTACACGCCCGCAGATATCGCCGGGTTTGGCCGGGGGACCGACTGGCAGCATGCGATCTTTCGCACCGCCCCGCTGCGCGGCTACGACGTGTCCGTCTCGGGCGGCGATCAGAACACGGCCTACTTTGTGTCGGGCAGCTTGCTCAAGAACGACGGCGTGATCATCGGGAGCGACCTGAGCCGCGGGTCGTTCCGGTTCAACCTCGATCGCACCGTCAGCCGCAAGCTCCGGGTCGGGAACCGGCTGGCGTTCAGCCGCTCCCAAGGAGAAGTGTTGCCAAGCCCGGTCGTGCTCAACGCTCTGACGGCCCCCCCCACGCTGTCTGTAACGGGCCCCGGGGGGGACTACTTCACCGGGACGAATCCGCTCACCGGCCGGCCGTTCGAGAACCCCGTCGCGTCGGCACTCAAGATCACGAATGAGGAACGGCAGAACCGGCTCATCGGCAACGTGTTCGGGGAGTACGACGTTCTGGAAGGCCTGACTCTGCGCAGCACGCTTGGCATGGACTTTCTCAACTCGGTGCAGGACTACTACGCACCGTCCACGGTGCTCCCCGGGCTGACCACCAATGGACAGGGGAGCCGGGGGCAGGCGCAGACGCTGAGCTGGACGTTCGAGAACACGATCCACTACAGCCGGCGGTTGGGCGAGCTACACAACGTCGACCTGCTCGCGGGCATGACGCTCGAGCGCACCAACACCGAAGGGATTTCGGGGACCGCGCAGGACTTCCTGACCGACGGCCTGGGTGTGAACGGCCTGTACGCAGGGAAGACATTCGTCGGCGTCTGGACCCCGGCGCCCCACTCCTCGTTAGCGTCGTCCTTCGCCCGCGCCAACTGGGGGATTGCCGACAAGTACCTGTTCACGCTCACCGGGCGCGTCGATGGGTCGTCCAAGTTCGGCAGGGACCACCGCTACGGCTTCTTCCCCTCGGGGGCGTTCGCGTGGCGGGCCTCGGATGAGAGCTTCGTGAAGCGTCTCGGCTGGTTCGACGACCTGAAGCTGCGCGCGAGCTACGGCCGGACGGGAAATCAGGACATCGGGAACTATAAGTCACTCGCGACATTGGGCAGCACTGTGTACGTGCTCGGCGGCTCCCGCGCGATCGGCTTCGTGCCCGCGAGCCTGGCGAATGCCGATCTCAAGTGGGAGACCACCGACCAATTCGACGCTGGAGTGGACGCCTCGGTGCTTGGCCATCGGGTCACCGTCACCGCCGACTATTACAAGAAGAAGACGCACGACCTGCTGCTCGACGCGCGCGTGCCGTCGAGCTCGGGGTTCGGCAGCCAGTTGCAGAACATCGGCAGCGTGCGCAATCGCGGGTTCGAGGTCAGCGTCAACACCGTGAACCTGTCCGGCAGCACCCTCGGCTGGGAGACGTCTCTCGCGCTGGCCTGGAACCGGCAGGAAGTGGCGAACCTCGGCGCGGACTCTATCATCATCGATCCGTACGGCGTCGGCGGCGGCGCGCACCAGAGCCCCACCGTCCTCAAGGTGGGCGAGCCAATCAATTCCTTCTACGGCTGGGTGTACGACAGCCTGGCGAACGGGCAGCCGGTGTACAAGGATCTCGATGGCGACGGCGTGATCACCTCGGCCGACCGGACCATCATCGGCAACGCGCAGCCCACCTACACCGGGGGTCTCGCGAATCGGTTTACATTCCACAACTTCGAGCTCTCCGTCCTGCTGCAGTGGTCCGTGGGCAACAAGATCTACAACATCAATCGGTCGCTCCTCACGGCCGCCGGGGGCACCGCCAACCAGCTGGTGGACGTGGCGACCGGCGGTCGCGGCGTCCCGACGCCGAAGATCGGCAACACGTTCGAGAGTCGCGAGTCCGATCTGTTCGTCGAGGACGGCTCGTATCTCCGTGGCAAGAACATCCGGCTGGCTTACAGCTTTCCCGCCATCTGGCTGCAGGCCGTCCATCTCCAGGGCATGAGCCGGCTGCAGCTGTACATCAGCGCGCAGAACTTCTTCACCGTCACCAACTATACCGGCTACGATCCGGAGATCACCGAGTACGCCACAACGAACCTCGCTCAGGGATTCGACTACGGCACGTACCCACAGGTTCGGCAGATCACTTTCGGATTCTCCGCCGGCTTCTAGGCGGAACGGAGATCATCGTATGCAACGCACCAAACTGCTCTCGACGCTCGGCGGGCTGGTGGCGCTCGCGTTGGCGGTGTCGTGCGACAGCTTTCTCGACCCGAGCCCGTCCGATGTGCTCGCCCCGGAGAACTTCTATAAGACCTCGTCCGACGCGGTCGCGGCCGTGAACGGCGTGTACGAGCAGGTCAAGTGGTCGTACTGGCTCGGCTTCTGGTACGTGTCGGACGTGGCGACCGACGACATCCTCGCGAGCGCCAAGTTCGGGTCCGACGGTCACCGCATGAGTGACTACATCTTCGACGCCACCGAGTGGCCCATCGGCGACATCTGGGGCAACGCCTACCGTACCGTCAACCGAGCCAATGCGGTGCTGGACCGCGTACCGGCGATCACGATGGACCCGGCGCTGCGTACGCGCCTGCTGGGTGAGGCGCACTTCCTGCGGGCGCTCGCCTACTTCAACCTGGTCCGGTGCTACGGTGACGTGCCGCTGTTGGAGCATGAGGTCACGTCGGTGAGCGGGTTGGCAGTGTCACGCACGCCGCTGGCGCAGGTGTACGCCCTCATCGTCAGCGACCTCCAGGAGGCGGCCACCGCGCTGCCCCCGGCCTATTCCGGTTCCGATGTCGGCCGCGCGACGAGCGGAGCGGCGCAGGCCCTGCTCGCGAAGGCATACCTCACGGAGCAGGATTGGCTCAAAGCGGCGCAGACCGCCGCAACGATCATTACCAGCGGACACTACGTCCTGCTCGCGAACTGGAAGGACAACTTCCGGATCGCGTTGAAGCTCACGAACTCGGAGAGCATCTTCGAGATCAACTACGATGGCATCCTCGATCCCGGTGCAGGGAGCATACACACCCTGTTCAGCCTCCCTCTGGGGTATCCCGGCGGCGCCGCCTACGGGTTGATGTACATTCCGCCTTCGCTGCAAAACCTGTTCGCACCGGCCGACACCCGAGGGAATCACGGGACGTTCATGGTGTCGCCGTACACCGACCAGATGGGGCGCACCTTCACGTGGGGCGTCCCGCCCGGCCCGGCGTTCGATAAGTATCTCGACGAGAGCGACGCCGAGAACATGAACACGCGAGAGTGGGTGCGGCAGGCGAACGACTGGATCGTGTTACGCTACGCCGACGTGCTCCTGATGTACGCCGAAGCCGTCAACGAGGGCGGCGCGGCGACCGCCGGGAGCGGCGAGGCGGCGCTGAACGCCGTGCGGGGGCGCGCGGGCCTGGGGCCCGTGTCGGGCCTGTCGCAGGCGGCGTTCCGCGATTCGCTCCGCCTCGAGCGCCGGCGTGAGTTCGTGTTCGAGGGCCAGCGCTGGTTCGACCTGTCGCGCTGGGGAATCCTCGACGCGGTGATCCGGGCAAAAACCACCGAGCTGCAGACCATCGCTCCCGGGGAGACGACCGTGCACGGCGTCCCGAGCAACCTGCTGCCGATCCCGCAATCGGAGCGGGACATCAACCCCAACCTGACGCAGAACCCGGGGTGGTGACGTCGCGGGTCTTCCTGCTGGCGCTCGCCGCCGGGGTGGCGTGCGCTCCCAACGGGCGGGCCCCGGGAGAGCCGGGACCCGGGCCTCCCCCACAACCGAGCGGGCCTGCCGCGGAGGTATGGCTCACCACGCCCGACGGATCCAGGCTTCTGTCCCGCGAGCCCGACGCGCATTTCGATTCCGGCCCGGCGCCGTCGATCACGACGATCGCGGTGGACGAGGCCGCGACCTATCAGGAGATCGTGGGCTTCGGGGCGGCCATCACCGATGCGTCGGCGTGGCTGATCCAGAACAAGCTGACGCCGTCGCAGCGCGAGTCTCTGCTGCGGGACCTGTTTGGGCGGAATCCCGGGATCGGGCTCAGCTTCACGCGCCTCACGATGGGCGCGTCTGACTTCTCGCTGCGTCAGTACAGCTACGACGACATGCCGGCGGGCCAGACCGACCCGACGCTCGTTCACTTCTCGATCGACCCCAATCGCGCCGACGTGCTGCCGGTGGTGCAGCGCGCCCTGGCGATCAACCCGCAGCTCAAGATCATGGCATCCCCGTGGAGCCCACCGGGATGGATGAAGACCAGCGGGAGCCTGATCCAGGGGACGCTCCTGCCGGAAGCGTACGGACCGTTCGCCGAATACTTGCGGCGCTACGTCGCGGCGTACGGCGCCGAGGGCGTCCCGATCTACGCGATCACGGTGCAGAATGAGCCGCATTTCGAGCCGTCCGACTATCCCGGCATGCGGCTCGAGCCCCCGGCCCGCGCCCGCTTCGTAGGGGGGTACCTGGGGCCGCTGTTCGCGCAGAACGGGATCGGGACGTTGATTCTCGACTGGGACCACAATTGGGACCAGTACCAGTCGCCGCTCCAAGTGCTGGCCGACAGCGTGGCACCCCGCTACATCGCGGGCGTGGCGTGGCACTGCTACGCCGGAGACGTAGCGGCGCAGACCCTGGTACACGACGCGCACGCGGACAAGGACGCCTATTTCACTGAGTGCTCGGGCGGCGAGTGGGCCCCCAACTTCGCCGACAACCTGAAGTGGTTCGTGCGCACCCTCATCGTCGGGAGCACCCGGGGGTGGGCGAAGGGTGTGCTGCTGTGGAACCTGGCCCTGGACGAGCATTACGGGCCGCACACCGGCGGTTGCGGCAACTGCCGTGGCGTCGTCACGATCAACTCGGCCTCCGGCGGGGTGATCCGCAACGTCGAGTACTACGCGCTGGCCCACGCCAGTCGGTTCGTGCGACCTGGGGCGCGCCGGATCGAGTCGACAACCGGCGTCGAGGGGCTCGAGACGGTTGCATTCCGCAACTCGGATGACGCCTCAAAAGCGCTGATCGTCGTCAATACGGCCGCGCTCGATCGCAGCTTTGCGGTGCGCTGGGCGGGACGGTCGCTCACCTATGCTATCGCCGCAGGGAGCGTCGTCACCCTGGCGTGGAAGTAGGCTTCCCAACCGTGGTTTCAAGCACTTAGCGGCACTGCGCAGGCCTAATCTCGTAAGTACAACGCACACTTAACATTACGTTGCCCCGTGACGTGCGCCACAGCTTGTCGGGTCGGATAACGCGATCTTGACTCGCCCGCTGAGGCACGCAGCGCCCCTCCTCAGCCCAACTGAGCTCGGAGAGACACTGTGAAGCGAGTATTCATAGGACTTGTGGCCTTGGTCGCCACGCCGTTCGTGGCGGGCGTTTCCCAGGTTCGCAGCAACCCGGGGCTGGGTCATGACGCCGTGCATTGCGCGATGCGTGCTTCCCTTCATCCGGGCACAGACGTAAACAAATGCGATCCCCCGGCGCCTCCACCGGTGGTGCAGCCGCCAGTGGTTCCGCCACCCGTGGTGGCACCGCCGCCCCCGCCACCTCCGCCACCGGCACCGACGCCTACGTGCTCCGTCACGGCGCCGTCGACCAGCGGAGCGCTGACGATCGATGGAAGGGTGCAGCTTGGCGCAGATCCGTGGCCCGGCCTCGCGAACTGGTGCATCCAGCTCACCGGGACGGTCACGGCAACCATGCTCACCGACGCGTCGGGGAACTACATGTTCACCGGTCTGCCGGATGGCACCTACACGGTGTGTGAAGTGGTGCAGAGCGGCTGGCAGCAGACGTTTCCTGGGAGCGGCGACACCTGCCCAACTGGTTTCGGGTGGACGTTCACGCTCGTGGGGTACAGCGGCTCGTACGTGAATTTCAAGAATATCGCCACCCCGTAAGGTCGGGGGGACGTAAGCTCGGCAAGGCCCCGGGGGCGGTTTCCCCGGGGCCTTTGCTTTGTGGGGTTCGCGGATAAATTGGGGTGGTGTAGGATAAATTGGGGTGGTGTAGCAGGAACCCCGCGGGCGTAATTCAGGGGTAGAATGCCAGCTTCCCAAGCTGGACGTCGCCGGTTCGAATCCGGTCGCCCGCTCTCGAACGACACATGAAGGCCGCTCTCACGGCCCTGTGCAGCGCCGTCGCCGCGCCTCTGCTGGCGCAGGGTGGCTGGGTGACGCCCCAACCCCCCTGCGAGCTCAGCGCAGCCCACTTCAAGGTCAACGGCGGAGTGCTGCACCTCAAGGCCGCCGCCGAGAAACCCGACCAGCGCAACGGCCAGCTCGCTGAGGCGGGCCGGGTCCTCGTAGCAGCGATCCTCCAGGACAAGCAGGACAAGAATCCCGCCGCCTGGTATTATCTCGGCCGTTACTACTTCGAGATCGGCGACGCTGGTGGGGCCGACAGCGCTCTCGCGCGCGCGCTATCTCTGGCACCGCCGTGCAAGCAGGACATCGACGGCTACCGCCGGCGGCTCTGGGCCAGCACCCTCAACGCCGGCCTCGCGGCCTGGCAGGGCGGCAAGGAAGACTCCGCAGTGGTGTTGTTCGGTCTCGCCGCCCGCCTCGTGCCCGGAAATCCCAAGGCGTTCGTCGCGCTGGCGGGGCTGTATGCGGGCAAGGAGAACTACGACTCCGCGCTCGTCTTCTACCGCCGCACGGTCGAGGCCGCTGGAAACGATACGGCGTTCGCGAAGGACAAGAGAGAAGCCCTCGGCAATGCGGCCCGGCTTCTGGTGGGGCGCGCCCAGAACGATGCGGCGGCACAGCACTACGCCCGGCTCCGGGCGAGCGCGGATTCGATCGACCGTGGGCTCGAAAGCGATTCCACGGTCCTGGCCCGCTTGATTGCTTCGTCCCAGTCGCGCAAGACACGCGGGCGGAGGCTCGCGCCGGCGGATCAGCAGACCTTCACGCGAGACTCGAGCGGGCGCGCCCAGGCGGTGGCCCAGGCCCAGGTCGCTCGCGCGGCGCTGCTGCAGCAGATGGCGGCTGACAGCGGGAAGCTGCAGGCGGCATTCGCGCCGGCCATCGCGGCCCTGCACGACTATCTGGCGGCATACCCCGGAGAAATGGATGCGGCGACGTCGCTCGCTACACTGTACGCGCAGAGCGGTCGCGCCGCGCCAGCGTCCGCCGTGTTCGACTCCGTCGCGGCCCACGCCCAGAACTTCGATCCGGAAGACCTGTTCACGGCCGGCCAGCGACTGATGAGCCAACGGTGGTATCGGGCCGGCGCTCGGGCACTGGCGCTGGCGCTCACCAAGAACCCCTACCGTCGAGACGCGCTCTACTCGCTCGGGGTCGGCTATTACCAGCTGCGCGACTCGACGAACCTGCTCGCCGTCGCGCAGCGTCTCGTGCAGCTCGACCCGCTCAATCGCGGCTCCCTCAAGCTGCTGGCGGGTGCCTGGGACTTGCGCGGCCGGCGGGACTCGACCCTCAAGTACGTCGCCCAGGCCGATTCGCTGCTCGCCGTCGAGGTGTCGGTAACGAGCTTCGTGCCCGATTCGGCCGGGGCGGCCGTCACGCTCCTGGCCACCAACCTGAGACCCGCCGCCTCCAAGCCGTTCCGCCTCACCGTGGAGTTCCTCGATCTCCAGGGGAAGCCAGTCGCCAGCGAGACGCGTGATGTCCCCGCCATCCCGCCGCAGGAGAACCAGCAGCTCGATGTGAAGGTGAGCGGTAAGGGGATCGCCGGCTGGCGCTACCGCCCTTCCTGAGCGATATTTCGACGCTCGACGGAAGTTCCAGCCTGCGTTGAGGTTGCGACGCTAGGCTTCACAAAGTCCTTGAAGTCCAGGCAGCGCGATGGTTCGTGTCCAGGCGGTCGCGCCGGGCTCGCTCGGCGCAACACTCGGGGTCGTCCCGGGAACGGAGCTGCTCGCGGTCAACGGTCGCGCGCTCGAGGACTTCCTGGATTGGGAGTTCTTGAGCGCGGACGAGCGCTTCGTCCTGTCCGCGACCATGCCCGGCGGCGACGCCGTGGAATACGACGTCGAGCGTCCCGAGGGGCTGCCGATGGGCGTCACGCTCGAGGCGCCGCGGATCCGCCGCTGTGCCAATCATTGCGATTTCTGCTTCGTGGACGGCAACCCCGCGGGGATGCGGGCGTCGCTGTACATCCGGGACGACGATTACCGGTTGTCGTTCCGGTACGGCAATTTCGCGACCCTGACCAACCTCAAGCCCTGGGACATCGAGCGGATCGTGGAATACCGGCTCTCGCCCTTGTACGTGTCCGTGCACGCCACCGACCCTACGGTGCGCCGCTGGTTGCTCCGCAACCCCGAGGCGCCCGAGATCGTGCCGCAGCTGCGCTCGTTGGCGGGGCAGGGGATCACGTTTCACACACAAGTGGTGCTCGTCCCGGGTGCGAACGACGGGGCGGAGCTGGTGCGCACGCTCACCGACCTGTTCGAGCTGGGGGAGCCGATCCTCTCCGTGTCGGTCGTCCCGGTTGCGCTGACCGAGTACTCGAAGCGGAACCTGGTACGCGAGCTCGTGCGTGAGGAGTGCTGCGCGGCGCTCGCCACGGTCGGCCGGTTCGCGACGCGCGCGCTCGCCGAGCGCGGGTTTCCCTGGTGCTACGGCGCGGATGATCTGTACCTGCAGGCGGGGGAGCCGTTGCCACCAGCGGAGTGGTACGGGGAGTTTGAGCAACGCGAGAACGGCGTGGGCGCCGTACGGTATCTCCAGACACAGATTGCGGCGGCGCGGGACCGGCTGCCCGATCTCGCCGGCAAGCGCATCGGCGTCGTGACGGGTGCGGCGATGGGGCCGCTCATGCCGCAGGTGCTGGCGGAGGTGGCCGCGCTCACCGGTGCGCAGTTCGAGCTCGTGGTCGTCGAGAACACGCTGTTCGGGCCGTCCGTCACGACGGCGGGGTTGCTCCCGGCCGCGGCGATCGAGCGCGCGCTCGTTGGGCGGGGCGATCTCGATCTCGCCCTGCTTCCGGCTGAGGCGGTAAACGACGATTTGATCTTCATGGATGACGTGCGGGCGGACGACCTGGCGGCGCGGGTGCCCATGCCCGTGAGGCTGTCGTATGAGTTTGCGGACGCGCTGTCCGATTGTGGATTGTGGATTGCGGATTGCGGATTGGAGTCGAGATCCGTCGAATCCGCAATCGACAATCCGCAATCCGCAATGGGTGGGGGAGAGGGCGGGGAAGGATGAGCGGCGCCCCCACGGTCGCGATCATCGGCCGTCCCAACGTCGGCAAATCGACGCTGTTCAACCGTTTCATCGGGCGCCGGGAGGCGATCGTGGACGGCCGCCCGGGGGTGACGCGCGACCGGAACTTCGGCGTGGTCGATTGGAACGGGCGGCAGTTCTGGCTGGTGGATACGGGCGGTCTCATCCTGGGGGCAGAGGATTCCCTGAATCGGGCGGTCCGCCACCAGGTCGAGCAGGCGGTCACGGAGAGCGACGTGGTGCTGTTCCTCGTGGACGTAGAGCACGGTGTCCATCCGGCCGATCTCGAGATCGCGCAATACCTGCGCAAGGCCCGGCGTCCCATGATCCTCGTGGCCAACAAGGCAGACCAGCTCCCGGTGGACAGCCGGCACCTCGCGTTTTACGAGCTCGGCCTGGGCGACCCATTCCCCGTTTCGGCGGCCGTGGGCAAGAGCTCGGGCGATCTGCTCGATCGCGTGGTGGCGCTGCTGCCGCCGGCGGGCGCGGTGACCGAAGAGGCGGCCATCGACGTCGCCGTGGTGGGGCGTCCCAACGTGGGCAAGTCGAGTCTCGTGAACCGGCTGCTCGGCAGCGACCGGCTGGTCGTGGCCGACGAGCCGGGCACCACGCGAGACGCGATCGACACGCCGCTGCGCTATGAGGACCGCACGCTCGTGTTCATTGACACGGCCGGGTTGCGCAAGCGCAGCAAGGTGGACGACGACATCGAGTTTTACTCGACGTTGCGGACCGCACGAGCGATCGAGCGCGCCGACGTATGCGTGCTCGTCGTCGACGCGCGGGACGGCGTGCACGTACAGGACCTGAAGATCGCCAACGACGCCTGGGAACGGGGTGCCGCGCTGATCATCGCCGTGAACAAATGGGACTTGATCGAAGAGAAGGACACGAATACCGCGGTGCGGGGCGAGCGGGAGATCAAGGCGCGCGCGCCGTTTCTCGAATTCATCCCGTTCATCTACGTGTCGGCCAAGACCGGCCAGCGTGCGACCAAGCTGCTCGAGCTGATTCTCGCCGTCGCCCGAGAGCGCGACAAGCGGATCGCGACGCACGAGGTGAACGAGGTGCTGGGTGCGCTGGTGGATCGCCAGCAGCCGCCGCAGCCCGTCGGCGAGTCGGTCCGCCTGTTGTACGCCTCCCAGATCGGCACGGCGCCGCCGCGGTTCGCGATCGTCTCGAACCGGCCCGAAGCGATTCCGGAGTCCTATACCCGTTACCTGCTGAACGGCTTCCGCGCGGCGTGGCAGTTCACGGGATCTCCGATCACCATCAAGTTCCGCCGCAAGCGGGAGCAGGCAGCGCACCGGTGAGCGCGCTCGGGCTCATGGGCTTGCTGGTGCTGGCGTACCTGATCGGCGCGACGCCGACGAGCTATCTCGCCGGTCGGCTGGGCCGGGGGATCGATCTGCGCGAGCACGGCTCCAAGAACTTGGGCGCGACGAACGTGTACCGCGTGCTGGGCTGGCGGTACGCGATCCCCGTCGCCCTCGTGGACCTCGGCAAGGGGGCCCTCCCGGTCGCCCTGCTCTCGCCCCGCGCCAATGGCCCGGCGTGGTTCACCGTCACGCTCGGGATCGCCGCGGTGCTGGGACACGTCTACTCGCCCTACGTGCGTTTCAAGGGAGGGAAAGGGGTGGCGACCGCGGCGGGAATGTTCCTGGCGCTGGCCCCGCTGGCGCTCGCGATCTCGCTGCCCGTCTGGGCTGGTACGCTGTGGCTCTCCGGGTACGTCTCCGCCGCGTCGCTCACCGCCACGACGCTGTTTCCGCTGTGGGTGCGGCTCACCCAACCCGACGCGCCCTACACCTTCTGGGCGAGCGTGGTGCTCGCCCTGCTGATCGCATACTCGCATCGGGCCAACATCCGGCGGCTGATGGACGGCACGGAGAATCGGTTCAGAACGAGAAAAGGGGTGGTTGCGTGACGAATCAATTGCGGATTGCGGATTTCGGATTGTGGATTGGCAGAGCGCGAACCCGCATACACAATCCGCAATCCACAATCCGCAATCCGCAATCGGGTTGGGGGGTGCGGTGAGGATCGCCGTCGTAGGCGGCGGCGCCTGGGGGACGGCGCTGGCGGACCTGCTGGCGCGCAAGGGGGCGTCCCAGGCGGTGACGCTCTGGGCGCGCGAGCCGGACGTGGTCGACGGCATCAACCGCGCGCACGTGAACCCGGTGTTTCTCCCCGGCGCGGCCCTGGACCACTCGCTGCGGGCGAGCGGGGACCTGGCGGAGACCGTGCGAGGCGCCGATGTGGTCGTGTCGTCCGCGCCGTCGCATGTCGTGCGCGAGGTGATGGGCCGCGCCGGCGCCGCCTTGAGCCGCGGCGCGTTCGTGGTGAGCGTGTCCAAGGGGCTCGAGCCGGAGCGCCTCACAACGCTGTCGTGCGTACTCGGCGAGGTGCTGCCGCGGGGCGTCCCGGTCGCCGTCCTCTCGGGGCCGTCGTTCGCGCAGGAAGTGTATCAGCAACAGCCTACGGCGGTGGTGGCGGCGGCGCAGGATCACGGTGTGGCCCAGCGGGTGCAGCAGGTGTTCTCGACGAACTACTTCCGGGTGTACTCGCACACCGACGTGCTCGGGGTGGAGCTGGGCGGGGCGCTCAAGAACGTGATCGCCCTCGCCGCCGGCATCCTCGAGGGGCTGGGGTTGGGGCACAACACGCGGGCCGCGCTGCTGACCCGCGGGCTCGCCGAGATCACCCGCCTGGGCGTGGCGCTCGGCGCCGAGCCCGCGACGTTCGCCGGCCTCGCGGGGATGGGCGATCTCATTCTCACCGCGACCGGGCCGCTGTCGCGCAACCGCTCGCTCGGGGTCGAGCTGGCGCGCGGCACGGCGCTCGCCGATGCGCTCGCCGGTCGGGCCTCGGTGGCCGAGGGCGTGAACACCGCGCGGGCCGCCGTCACGCTGGGCGCCCGGCATGAGGTGGAGCTCCCGATCGCCGGGCAGGTGGCGGAGGTGCTGTTCGGCGGCAAGCCGCCACGTCAGGCGGTCGCCGACCTGATGGAGCGCGAGCTGAAAGCGGAGCAATGGAGCGGGGGCGGGAAGGAACGATGAGCGTCCCGCACCCCGTTCAGGAGTTCTTCTCGATCGGCGAAGTGTGCCAGCTCACCGATCTCAAGCCGCACGTGCTGCGCTATTGGGAGAGCCAGTTCCGTTTTCTGAACCCCGCCAAAAATCGCTCCGGCAACCGGGTGTACCAGCGACGTGAGATCGAGCTGATCATGCTCGTGAAGCACCTGTTGTACACGGAGAAATACACGATCGAAGGGGCGCGGCAGAAGATCGAGCAGTACCGCCGCTCGGGCGAGCTCAAGCCCGAGGCCCGGCGCGCACTCGCCACGCAGACGGTGAAGGATCTGCGGAGCGAGCTCAAGTCGATTCTCGCGATCCTCGAGGGCACGGCCCCGCCCAATGCCGGGGCGCGCTGACGGCGCGGTCGCAATCGTCATCCCGGCCTATCAGGCGGCCGCGACGATCGGCACGGTCGTATCGGGGGCCCGGCACGCGCTGCCGGACGCGACGATCTACGTGGTCGATGACGGCTCAAGGGATGCGACCGGCGAAGGGGGAAGGGGGAAGGGGGCCACGGTGCTGGTGCATCCGCGGAACCTCGGCAAAGGCGCCGCACTGCGCACGGGGATCGAGCGAGCGCTCGCCGACGGCGCGGGCGTGGTCGTAACCTTGGACGCCGACGGGCAACATCCGCCGGAGGAGATCCCGCGGCTCGTGGCCCCGATCGCCGGCGGGGAGGCGGACGTGGTGCTCGGCGCCCGGGCCCGCACGGGGGCGATGCCGCTCGGGCGACGCGGCACCAACTGGCTCTCGGCGGCGCTGGCTTCTCGGATCGGCGGCCGCGCGGTGCCGGACGCGCAGACCGGCTTCCGGGCGCTGACGCGCCGCGCCGCTGAGCTGGTCCGCCCACGCGAGACGCGCTACGATTTCGAGGCCGCGTTTCTGCTCGAGGCTCTGGCGCGGGGCTTGCGGGTGCGCTCGGTCCCGATCGCCACGGTGTACGCGGGCCACCCCAGCCATTTCCGGCATTGGGAGGATACCTGGCTCCTCGCGCGCGTGTTCACGCGCTACGGACGCCGGATCATCTTCGGAGCGCGATGAACATCCTGATCTCGAACGACGACGGCATCCTCGCCCGCGGCCTGGCCGTGCTGGGCGAGGTGTGCGCGTCGCTCGGCCAGGTGACCGTCGTCGCGCCCGACCGTGAGCAGAGCGGCACGTCGCACTCGCTCACGCTGCACCGCCCGCTCCACGCCACGCGCCGCCCCGACGCGACCTTCCAGGTGGACGGCACGCCCACCGATTGCGTGCTGCTGGCGATCGGGATGCTGATGCCGGAGAAGCCTGACTTCGTGATCTCGGGGATCAATCACGGCCAAAACATGGGCGAAGATGTGTTCTACTCGGGCACGGTCGCGGCGGCGATGGAGGGGCTCGTGGCGGGCATCCCCAGCATCGCCGTGTCGTACGCGGGCTCGGACGTGGACCTGCTCGCCACCCACAAGGACGGCCTGCACGCCCTGCTGCGTCGCATCGTCGACGTGAAGGACTTTCCCACGGAGACGCTGCTCAACATCAACCTTCCCGCGATTCCGGGAGACCAGGTCAAAGGGGTCAAGGTCACCCACCTGGGCAGCCGGGTGTTCAGTGAAGAGATCGCCCTGATGAAGGACCCCTGGGGGAAGGACATCTATTGGATCGGCGGAGGCCGCATCACCTGGACGGGCGACGCCGACTCCGACTTCCGCGCCACGAGCGACGGCTACATCTCGGTGACACCGTTGCACATGGACATGACGAACTACGGCCTGCTCGAGGTGGTGCGCAAATGGTTCCCCGGAGACTGAGCCCTGAGGGGGGTGGGGGGGTGGGGGGGGGCGACACCTACGGCGGGTACCGTGTGCGGCTGGTCGAAGCCCTGCGGCTGAAGGGCATCCGCGATCTCGCCGTCCTCAAGGCGTTCGCCGAGACGCCGCGGCATCTATTCGTGCCCGAGGCAGTGCGCCACCGGGCGTACGAGGACGTGGCGCTGCCGATCGGCGACGGACAAACGATCTCGCAGCCGTTCACACAGGCTCGGTATCTCGCGGCGCTGCGACTGACCGGCAAGGAGAAAGTGCTCGAGATCGGCACGGGATCGGGGTACCAGACCGCGCTGCTGGGCGCGCTCGCCGCCACGGTGTTCTCGGTGGAACGGGTCGAGAGCCTGGCCCGCGCCGCCCAGCAGGCGGTGCGCCAGGCGGGTGCGACGAACGTGTCGGTGCTGCACGGCGACGGGACGCTGGGGTGGAGCGCGTACGCGCCCTACGATGCCATCCTGGTCGCGGCGGGAGGCCCCGAGATCCCTCGCCCGCTGGTCGAGCAGCTCGCGCCGGGGGGCCGGCTCCTGATCCCGGTCGGCGCCCGCGGCGCGCAGACCCTCACCCTCGTGGAGCGGGACGACGCCGGCACGCGGCAGATTCCGCTGGGCGAGGCCCGCTTCGTTCCCCTCGTCGGAGAGCACGGCTTCGATGCTTGAGAGCTTCATCCACTGGCTGCTGGACCGCTTTCGCGACCTCGGCTACCCGGGGATCGTGATCCTCATGGCCATCGAATCCTCGTTTCTGCCGCTGCCGAGCGAGCTGGTGATGCCCCCGGCGGGATATCTGGCCGCCAAGGGCGAGCTGAGCTTCGTGCTGGCGATCGCGTGCGGGGTGCTGGGAAGCATCACGGGCGCGCTCGCCAACTACGGTCTCGCGCACTGGCTCGGACGTGCCGTGGTGCGCCGGATCGGCAAGTACGTGGGGATCTCCGAAAAGAGCCTCGAGCGCTCCGAGCGGTACTTTGCCGAGCACGGCGAGATCAGCACCTTCATGGGACGCATGCTCCCCGTGGTGCGGCACCTCATCTCGATTCCCGCGGGCGTGGCCAATATGAACCTGGCGAAGTTCATCACGTTCACGGGCCTGGGAGCGCTGGTCTGGTGCACCGTGCTCACCTGGATCGGTTGGTTCATCGGGCGCAAGGAGGACGTGATCATTACCGTCCTCGACCAGCAGGCCCAGACGTACGCCGGCCGGGCGGTGCTCATCCTGCTGCCGGCACTCGCTCTGATCGCGGCCGTGTACATCTGGTGGTACCGCCGGCGCGTGGCGCAGCGGAGTCCGGAGTAGATCGTGAGCGCGGTGCGCTTCGTGGCTCACGGCCTGGTGCAAGGCGTGGGGTACCGCTGGTTCGTGTGGCGGGAGGCCGAACGGCTCGGCCTGCGGGGCGTGGTGCGCAATCTCCCGGACGGCTCGGTTGAAGTGATTGCCGAAGGGGTCACGGAGGCGCTGGACCGGCTGGAACGAGCTCTCAGTGAGGGGCCGACGGTGGCGCGCGTCGACCGTGTGGAAAAAACCGATGTTCCACATGATGTGAAGCTACCGAACAGCTTCGAGATCAACTAGTTGCAGAGGCGACCAGTGGCCGGCACCGTCACCGTTCAGGACATTGCGCGGCGCATCCGCGACGTCCCCGACTTTCCCAAACCGGGGATCGTGTTCAAGGATATCACGCCGCTGTTGCTCGATCCGGTCGCGTTCCGCGGCGCCGTCGAGCTGATGACGGCGCCGTTTCGGGGCGCGCGCATCTCGCGCGTGGTGTCGATCGAGTCGCGCGGCTTTCTGCTCGGGGCCCCCGTCGCGCTGGGGCTCGAAGCCGGGCTCGTGCCCATGCGGAAACCCGGAAAGCTGCCCGCCGAGCGGGGACGCGTGGAGTACGCCCTCGAGTACGGCACCGACGCACTCGAGATGCACACGGATGCCGTGGCGGCGGAGGACCGCGTGCTGATTGTGGACGATGTGTTGGCGACGGGGGGCACGGCTGCCGCCGCGGCCCGCCTGGTGCGAACCCGCGGCGCCGACGTCGTCGGCTTCACATTCCTGATCGAGCTGGACTTCTTGAAGGGCCGCGCCCGGCTGCAAGGGGAGCGCATCGAGGCCTTGCTACACTACGCGTAAGCCCCGTACATTGCGAGGCTTAGCCCCTGTAGCTCAGGTGGATAGAGCAGCGGTTTCCTAAACCGTTGGCCGGGTGTTCGAGTCACCCCAGGGGCGTAAAAGGCAAAAGGCGTAGCACGAAGGCGTCACGCAAAGGCGTCCAGCAAAGACGTTCAAGCAAGGACGTCAAGCGAACACCGTTTTACGAGAGGGCGTGGCATGGCGACGTCGGTGACTGCTGCAGGACGGCCCGCGGCTACAGCAACCCCGAACCTGGCGAACCGCCTGGTCCAATGGGCCAAGGGGCACCGGCAGGCGACGGCCTATTTAGGGATTATCGTGGCCGTGGGTGCCGTGTTGTTCGTGTGGAATCTGTGGACGACCCGCACGGCGGAACGCGCTGCCGGCGTGCGGATCGAGCAGGCGCGGCTCGCGGTGGATTCCAAGAACTTCCGATTGGCGGCGAGCGAGCTGTCGCAGCTGGTGGCGAACTACTCGGGCACGCACGCCGCGCAGGAGGCTACGATCCTGCTGGCGCAGGTCCACCTCGCCCAGGGGCAGAACCAGCTCGCCATCGAGGTGTTGAAACGCTTCGCGCCCGATGCCGACCGGGCATACCGGGCGCAGGCCTACGGGCTGCTGGGTGCGGCGTACGAAAACGCCGCGCACCCCAAGGAGGCGGCGGAGGCGTACGAGCGGGCGGCGGAGCAGGCGCGATTTCCGTTCTTGCGCTGGCAATTCCTGTCCGATGCCGGCCGGGCTTGGGTAGCGGCCGGGGACACGGCACGCGCGCTGGCCGCCTATCGCACCATCGTGGCGGGGGGTGATTCAATTGGCGCCGCGATGGAGGCCAAGGTACGCATCGGAGAACTGACGCGGGGTGTGGAATCCCGTTGAGTTTCCGCTACAACGGACTTCGTATAAGAGATGTTATGTTAAGTTGAACGGTGTTGGAATGTGGAGAATCCCCTCAGTTAATCACACCCCTGAGCACGAGCCGCGCCTCCCCCGAGAGCCAGACTTCGTCGTAACTGCCGTCGGCTAGACGTTTGGCTTCGATCTCCAGGCGCCTGCCACTCCGGGTCCAGATGGTCACCGGAAGCTCGGCCAGGCCCCATTCCACGACGGCGCAGGCCGCCGCTACAGCCCCCGTGCCGCACGCCAGTGTCTCGGCCTCCACGCCGCGTTCGTATGTCCGCATCGACCATTCGGAGGGCGAGTTTCGCGCTGAGACGAAGTTCACGTTGGCGCCGTCGGGTCCGACGGCCGGATCGGAGCGCAGCGCTCGGCCGCGCGGCGCCACGTCGACGCAGCTGACGTCGTCCACCAGCACCACGAGGTGTGGCACGCCGACGATCCCGAGGGCGACGCGGCGCTCCCCGTCGGTCGCGCCGAGGCTCGGCACGGCGGCTGGCGCGGCCACGGCGGCGAGTCGCAGCTCGGCGCGCTCCCCGGGACCGGAGCTGCGGGTTTCGTAATTGCCCGCGTCCGTCTCGAGCACCATCCCCTGTGCCTGGGCTAGCCCGAGCCGTGTCGCCAGGCGCGTGCTGCACAGCGCGGCGTTGCCGCACATCGCGGCGCGGGACCCGTCCGAGTTGAAGTAGATCATGCGCACGGCGTTTGGAGCCGAGCCGAGACCGACGAACACCAAGCCATCGGCGCCGACGCCGGTACCGCGGGCGCACACGGCCCGGATGTCTGCCTCGGACCATTCCGCGGGCGAGGTGTGCCGGCCGTCGACCATGACGAAGTCATTCCCCGACCCCGTCATCTTGTAAATCGGCAGGCCCGCTAGATGCGGCCGAACCACGCCATCAGCCTGAGCCGCGGCACCATCCATACCGCCTCGCGTACGATGGCTCCGTTCATCTTGCTGGATCCCTCGGTCCGGTCCACGAACACGATGGGGATTTCCTTCAGAGCGAACCCTTTGCGCCATGCCCTCACGCTCATTTCGATTTGAAACGCATACCCGTTGGAGCGTACCTGCGATAAGTCTACCGCCTCGAGCACTTGCCTGCGAAAGCACTTGAACCCGCCGGTTAGGTCCCACACCCGCAGGCCGGTCACCCAGCGGGCGTAAATATTGGCACAATAGGATAACATAAGCCGCGCCATCGGCCAGTTGACCACCGCCACCTTGCCCTCCAGGTAGCGCGAGCCGAGCACCAAGTCCGCCCCACCGATGGCCTTGAGAAAGTCCTTTAGGTACGCCGGGTCGTGGGAGAAGTCGGCGTCCATCTCGAACACGAACGCGTAATCCCGCTCCAACGCCCAGCGGAACCCGACGATGTACGCGGTGCCGAGCCCGAGCTTCCCTTCCCGATGGATGACGCTGAGCCGAGGCTCCTTCTGGTGCAGCGCCTCGGCGAGCTGCCCGGTGCCGTCCGGGGAGTTGTCGTCCACGATGAGGATGTCGAGCCGCGGGTCCTGGGCGAGGACCTGCGGCACGAGGTTGGCGAGGTTCGGCGCCTCGTTGTAGGTGGGGATGACGACCAGCGCCCGCTCACGCATCCCGCCGCCGCTTCAATACTATTGGCGCCAGCGCGCTCGCGGCGAGCAGCGCCAGCGACGCGAGCGAAATCGCCTTACCGGTCTGGTAGGCAGACGAGCGAAACTGCAGCACAACCTGTTTCGCTCCCTCCGGCACGGGCACGGTGATGAGGGTATAGTCACCGCGCACGACCCGCGCCGGGGCACCGTCGACCGTAGCCTGCCAGTCGGGGAACCAGTTCTCCGACACGAGCACGTAGCTGGGCTGGGGCGGCGTCGGATCGAGCGCGATAGTCATGCGCCCGGGCTCCCAGGCGGTAACCGTGGCACGTGCGGGGCTCGGCGGCGGCATCTCACGGATCGGCGCCGGCGCTACCGTCTGGTCGGGGGTGAAGATCACCAGCCGGCTGTAGTCAATTCTCGGGTCGGTGAGGAGGGGAATCGCCAGGCTCGAGTCCGGCGCCTTGAAGCCGCCGGGAACCACGCGAGCGTACGGTTGCGGCGCGGTGCGCTCGAACAAGTTTGCGCTGATTCCAGCGGACGTCATCGCCGAGTCGAGTACACGCTTGTACCCTGGGATGCTGTCCGCATTTTTCGTCCCAGTGGGAGCGAGCGCGTAGCGCACCGCGAGCAGGTCCCAGAGGTGGAGAAAGCGGATGTTGCCCCATCTCTGATCGCGGCCGAGCAGGTCGTCGTAATAGCGCAGCTCGTTGCCGTGGTAGCCGAGCACTTGAGGGATATCGAACGCCATGAGGGCGGCGCCGTCCCCGGGGTACACGCCGAGATCGAGCGTGCGGAACGGCAGCGCGGTCGCCTTGATGCGGTCGGTCACCGGGTCCGGGCGAAACACGTCCGCCCGCGGATTGGGCGCGTACACCCAGAAGTGTTGCGCGTTGAGCCAGAGATCGCAGCCGATGACGAGGGCCAGGGTCAGGGCGAGCAGTCGCGGCGTGAGCCGGTCGCGCTGGGCGGCGAGGGCGGCGATGCCGGTGACGCCGAGGGCGAGCCCGCTCCCCAAGCCGCCCCACATGATCGCGGAGGCGTTGGCTTGGGCGGCGACGGCCCGAGCACCGGCGAGGCTCGCGGCCAGGGCGCCGAACACTCCGCTCACGGCGAGCAGCGCGACGACGCCCGCCACCACCAGCCACGGCGTGACGGCCTTGCCGCCCTCCTTGCGCTCCAGTCGCTCGGCGCCAAAACCGGCCAACAGCGCGACCACGAACGCCACGACGAAAAACGCCATTCCTGGCGCGCGCGTCTTCTTGACCATGGGCATGAGCGCCCACCAGAGCCGGTAGAACGGCGTGGCGGCGCCCAGGCTGACGAGCAGGAAGAGCAGCCCGATCCCGCTGATCCAGAGCACCAGACGGCGCCGGTCTTTCGTGGCGGCGCCGAGCACGGCGAGCGCCACGACGGGGAGCCCCAGGTATTCGGAGTGTAGCTTGAGGGGATTCGAGCCCCAATACGTTCCCGTCCCGGTATCGCCCACGAAATTCTTGAGGAAGAACTCGAGGACGTGGTTCCACGGGATGGCGTAGGAGGTCGAGCCCTCGAATCCGTGATAGCCCTGCGACCGCGGCGAGAAGGGGATGTACCCGATGAACGGCAGCAGCTGGATCGCCGCGAGGCCGAACCCGACGAGCACCGCTCCCAGCGCGAGCGCGAGGCGCGTGTAGCGTGTCGTAGCCGCTTCCCCGGGGTTCTCTTCCAAGGTGAGATACAGCGCGAACAGTCCCGTCGCGATGAGCAGGTAGTAGGCGATCTGGAAGTGGCCCAGCAGGCTCAGCGCCACGGCACCCGCGAGCACGGCGTACCCTTCCCAGCGCTTGTCGCGCAACGCCATGACGAGCGCCAGACACGCGAGCGGCAGCGCGGCCGAAGCGAACAGCTTGCCGTCATGGCCGGGGGACGGGTACGACGCGATCAGCCCCGACAGCTCATAGGCGAGACCGCCGACGACCGACCCCGTCCACGACACGTGCAACCGCCGCAGCAGCCAGTAGGTGCACAACCCTGCCAGGATGTAATGCAGCACGAAAGCGAGGTTCACGACCGTGGCGACCGGCAGGACGAGGCGCAGGAAGGAAGTCGGATAGAAGATGTCGCCGTGGCCTGCCGCGACGAACGGGAGGCCGCCGAATAACTCCGGGTTCCACAGCGGCACGTGGCCGAGGCGGTGCCACCATTCGGCGCCCCAAGAACGGAATGCGTAGCCCGCCGCGTGCTGGTCGCCGAAGGGCGAAGCGAGCCACTTCCCTTGCAGCATCGGGAGCGAGAGCAGCGCCACCCACAGTGTGAACAGCCCGGTCGCCACGAGGGTCGGCCGCTTAGGTTCGTACACCCACATCCTCCTTGGTTCGTCCGGTGACGAGCAGGACACCGAGCGGAGCCGCGACTTCGGTCAGCGTGAGCAGGACGCGGGACCCAACGCTCAAGGCTACCGCCCCGCCGCTGCCGAGAGTGGGCGTGAGCAGCCCGATGAAGACGACCTCCCGCACCCCGATGCCGCCCGGCGCGAACAGGGCGAGCAGGCCCAAAATGTATCCCAAGGCGAACGTTCCCGTGGCGGTGGTGAGCGGGAGCGAGCCGGGGAGGCCTAGGCCCCGGGCCAAGAGCCAGAACGCCGCGCCTAAAGCGACCCAGCTCGCGAGCGTGAGCCCGGCGCCCTCGGCGACAGCCGCAAGCGGGAGGGGCCGGAATCCCTCCACCAGGCCGGCGAGCTGGGCGAGCCAGCGGGCGCCCCGCTCCCAGGCCAGAAAGGCGATGGTCGCGACGGCCACGGCCCCCGCGATCGCCAACCGGAGCGGCGACTCAGCTCCAGGGGTCGCCGCCGCCACCACCGCGACCGCCGTCCCTACCCCGACGGCCTGGATCGCGAAGGCGGACGCGCCCGCGGCCCACGGCGCGACCCCGGCGCGCTGCGCCAGCACCACTAGTCCCGCCACGCTCCACACCTTGCCCGGCACATAGCGACCGAGGTTCACGAGCAGCCAGATGCGAGCGGCTCGGCCGTACGCGAGCCGTTGCGCCCAGCCCGCGAGGATGCGACGCCAGGATTCGATCTGCAGTGCATAGGCGAGGAACACCGCGAGGACTGCAAGCGCGATCCATCCGGGCCGGAGCGCGAGCGTGACGTGGAGCGAGCGAAACTCGTTCCAATTGCGGGCGATGGCGCGCCACACCATCACGGCGACCACGGCCGCGACGGCGCCCTGGACCGCCCACCACAGCCACTTACGCATGACGTGGCCCGGCACGCTGCAGCGCCTGCAGGTAGACGGCCTCGAACCGTTCGGCGACCGCGGCCGGCTCGACGCGCCGTCGCAGGGCGGCGCCCCCCTCGGCGGCGAGCCGGCGGCGCTCCGGGTCGCGCGCCAGCTCGACGATCGCCTGGGCGAGCTCGCGTGCGTCGGGCGCGACGAGCCGGCCGGCGCCGTTCGAGGGGACGATATCCGTCACGCCGCCGCCGTCCCGCGTGGCGACCACGGGGATGCCGAGCAGCAGCGCTTCCGCCGCGGCGAGCCCGAGCCCCTCGCCCTGCGCCGGAAAGGCGAATACGTCGGCGTCGCCGATCGCGTCGGGAATGTGGGCGGGGGGAAGCTCACCCAAAAAGCGGGTCTGATCCGCGATTCCGAGGTCGGCGGCGCGGCGCTCGAGCGCCGCGCGCTCGGGACCGTCGCCCACCACTGTGAGCGGCAGGCTGCGATCGCCGGCGCGGAGCAGCGCCATGGCTTCGAGCAGCAGCGGGATGCGCTTCTGCGGCGTGAGTCGGCCGACCGTGGCGACGCCGGCGCCGCCCCGGCTGGTGCGCCCGAACGCCCGGGTATCCGCCGGCATCGGTTGGACGACGATCGAGCCCAGGTCGAGTCCGGCGGTGCGCGCCGCCCGCTCGGCCAGATAGGACGACACGGCGGTCACCACGGCCGCGCCACGCAGCACCCGTCGCGCCAGCAGGCGGGCGGGGAGCGAGCCCTCGAGCAACGCCACGTCGGTGCCGTGCAACGTGACGACGTAGGGGCGGCGAGCGAGCCAGGCGCTCACGCCGCCGGGAATCCACCAGTGTGCGTGCACCAGCTCGAGTTGCTCCTCGCGGCAGAGGCGCGCCACCACGCGCGCCTGCCGCTGAATCAGCGAGGCAGCGAACAGCAATCCCGCGGGCGATCGCACGGCTGCGACCATCGTCCCCCGGTAGGCCAGGGTCTCGCGGCGCGCGGGGGCGTAGCGCACCCGGGTGACGGGCACCTGGTGGCGCAGCTCCTTGCCCCCCTTCCCTGCGTCGGCCGGGGCCACGACGTGCACGCCGTGGCCGCGCGCCGTGAGTGCCAGCACCAGCCGCTCGATGAACGCGCCCGCTACGTCGCCCTCCCAGCGGGGATAGGCGTGCGTCAGGCAGGCGAGGTTCAAGTCTTGACGAACCGGTAGACGATGGAGCGCGCCAGCAGCGCCCAGATGGGAATGGGTGGGTGGAGGTATGTGCCGCCGGAGCGCTCGAGCCGGAAGCCGTTCATCTCGCCGAGCCGCGTCATGGTCTGGCGGGTCCAGCCGTAGATGTGCCCCTGGCGGTCGGGGATCCGGAACAGGTTCCAGATGATCTCTTTGAAGTGATATGGATTGGGGACGGACAGGATGAGCACGCCGCCGGGCTGCAACACGCGGTGAAACTCGGCCAGGGTCGCGAACGGGTTCGGCACGTGCTCGAGCACCTCGATGCAGAACACGAAGTCGTAAGAGCCGTCGGGGAACGGGATCCCCTTAGAAATGTCCCGAATCAGCACGTCGGGGCGAGCGAACTCGGGCGCGATGTCGATCCCCTGGTACCGCACGCTCGGCGGGAGGAAGGCGCGGAGTCCGCCATCGCGGGCCCCGATGTCGAGCACGGCCGCGCCCGCCGGGACCCGGGCGAGGGCGGTCGCCTTGCGAAACCGCATGCGTTCCTCGCCGGCCGAGCGCCAGGCGGTACGGGCGCTGTAGAAGTCCCGCAGCTCGGGCGAGGCGGGTGCGATCCGGTCGGCCATGGTGTGTCCTCGAGGGTGGGACCCCGTAAAAACGCTCCGGGGGCCCTGCGGCGGCCCCCGGAACACTAATGTAGAACGTGACTTAGCTCTGCGCTACAGGGTCAGCGCAGCAGGTCCACCCATCCGGCCTCGTTGGGGACGACCACCAGTCCTTGGGTGGCAGCTGCGACTGGCACCCGCGGCGCCCCGCCCGTTTGAATGGTCTCGACGACCTGCCGGTTTGCACGGTCGACCACCTGGACCATCCCATTGGATGTGAGGGTCGCGTATATCCTGGTTCCATCGGGTCCCAGGCCGAGCGCGAAGGGACCGCCGCCGAGCGCGATGGAACCCACAGAGCCCGTACTCAGCGTGATCACATGGATAAGTGACAGGTAATCGTTGGCCACGTAGAGTGTCCTATGGTCGGGCGACAACACCATCCCGTTCGTGCGTCCACCGAGCGGGAAGGTGCGCGTCACAGCGAGGGTGCGAGCGTCGACTTCGAGCACCGACCCACCCTCGCGCGTGGCGACGTACAACAGATTCCCTGCGGGGTGCACTACGAGGTGGTGCGACGTGGCAGGAAGCGCGAGTGAGTCCGTCGGTGCCCGATTGGCGAGGCTGAACCGGTAGAGGCGGTCGGCGTTCGTGGTCACGAACAGTGCAGCGCCATCGATCGACAGCGCCACCGGCCCCGGGTCGCCCGTCGTCGGAATGACCTCGGCCTGGGTGTTGGTGGAGACGTTGATGACGCCGACGTCTTGAGAAAACTGGTTCGAGACGTACGCGGTCGACCCACTCGCGTTGAACGTCACACGCGATGGAACGGACCCGACGACGACCGATGCCGTGAACGCTCGTTGCGCGAGGTTCAGACGGGACACCAAGCCCACGTCAAGGCGGGTCACATAGACCACGCCGCCTGGAGAGATCTCGGCGTCGAAGGGCCTGCCGGCCAACGGGAGCCGCTCGACGATGTTCGAGTCGCGGACGGTGACGCGCGCGAACGCCGTGAACGTAGCAAACTGTGCGGTGATGGTCGCAGCCCCGAGGGGACCTTCAGAGGTCACGAGGCCGGTCGGGGACACGCCGACGACGCCAGGGTCGCTCGAGGTGAACGACGGCTGGAGGCTGGGGATTGGTTTGCCGGCCGTGTCGAGCACGCTCGCCACCAGTTGCACGCTGTGGCGCTGAGGGATTGTGGTGTCGGACGGTCCGAGCTGGACGCGTGTAGGGATGACGATCTCAGTGGCGGTCTGCGAGCAGGCCCAGGCCAGAGCGCCTAAGCAAAGTCCTACCGTGGAAACGGGGATCGTTTTCATAGGACCTCCCCGCCGGGTGTGGGAGCGACGCCTCGTACTCCGCCCCAACCCTGTTGCGTGCAGGCGGCAGTACGCGTCGGCCGGCCCGGCCCGGTGCGCCGACGCTGCAAGAGGCGCACCAGAAAACGAGTTGAAGCTTAGCCCTCTGGTGTCCTCCGCAGCTGGTTCACTTCGCGCTGCAGCGCGTGCACCTCCTCTCGCATCCCCGCCACCATCTCCCCCACGAAGCCGAACCCGAACAGGGCGATACCCGAGATCACGAGGATCATGATCAGGTCGAGCAGCGGTCGAAAACCTACGTGAGCCGGCCCGAACCGAAACCACAGCGCCACGAGGCCGACGAGGAAGCCCAGCAGGAACAGCACGGCTCCCGCGACACCGAAGAACAGCATCGGTTTGCGGCCGAAACGCAGCTGGAACCACACCGAGATCAGGTCGAGCACACCCACCGGAATCCGCCCGAGCCCGAACTTCGACTTGCCGGAGTGCCGCGGATACAGCGGCACCGGCCGTTCGGCGAGCCGGAACCCCTCGGCGGCCGCGAGGACCACCATGTAGCGGTGCCAGTCGGGGCGATTCGGCAGGTAGTCCATCACCTCGCGCCGATACGCCTTCACGGAATTCAAGTCTGACACGCGGATCCCGAAGAGCCAACGGCACAGCGTGTTGTAGACCCACGAGACGAAGCGCTTCTCGTAATGTCCCTGCTTGGTGCCGGTCACGAAGTCGGCCTCATCCGCGATGATCGGCTGGACCAACGTCGCAATGTCTGCCGGCCGATACTGCAGGTCGGCGGGATAGAACACGAGGATGCGCCCGCGGGCGGCGTCGGTGCCGGACTTGAGGGCGTCGGCGATGCCCCGCCCGCTGCGGTGCGTGACGACTCGGACGAAGGGATGTTTGGCGGCGAGCTCGTGCAGCACGTCGGCGCTGCCGTCGCGGCTGCCGTCGTCGATCACGACGATCTCGCTGGCGTAGGGGAGCGGCAGCAGCGCCTCGCGGGCCTGGCGCACGAACTCGGCCAAGTTCCCGGCTTCGTCCTTCGCCGGGACCAGCACGCTCACCTCGGGCGCGACGGCCGGCGTGGCGAGGCTCACAGCCGCTTGCGCATGCGTGCCGGAAGGATGCCCAGCTGATCGCGGTACTTGGCGACGGTGCGACGCGCGATCTTCACGCCGCGCTGCGCGAACATCTCGACGATCTGCTGATCGGTGAGCGGGTTCTTGGGGTCCTCGTCGTCCACCATCTTCTGGATCTGCGCCTTGATGGACCGGGCGCTGGCGTCCTCTCCGGTGGTGGTGGAGAGGCCGCTCGAGAAGAAGAACTTGAGCGGCAACAGGCCGCGCGGCGTCTGGACATACTTCTCGTTGGTCACGCGGCTGACCGTGCTCTCGTGCATGCTGATGACGTCGGCGACCTCGCGCAGCGTGAGCGGTTTCAGGTACTCGACACCCTTTTCGAAGAACTCGCGCTGCCGGTCGACGATGAAGTTCATCACCTTGAGCATCGTCTGGCGGCGCTGCTCGATCGCCTGGATCATCCAGTGCGCGCTGTTCAACCGCTGGTTGATGAAGTCCTTGTTCTCCCCCTGGAATTTCTTCTTGTCGCGGGCGATCTCCTGATACGTCTTGGAGATGCGGAGCCGAGGCAGCCCCCCGTCGTTCAGGAACACGTGGTACTTGCCGTCGATCTTCTCGACGACGAGATCGGGGATGATGTACGCTTCGCTCGCGGCGGAGTACTGCAGGCCCGGCTTGGGGTCGAGCCGCGCCAGCTCGTCGGCCACGCGCTGCACCTCCGCGGCGTCGAGGCCAAACCGCTTGCCGAGGTCGCTCCAGCGGTGCGCCTTGAGATCTTCGAACGCTTCCTTAACTAGGCGGTAGGCGAGTGTGCCGGTTTCGTTGCGGGCCTCGAGCTGGAGCAGCAGACACTCCCGCAGGTCGCGGGCGCCGACGCCCGGCGGATCGAGCTTCTGGATGATCCGCAGCATCTCCTCGGCCTCTGCGAGCGTGAACAGCTCCGCCTTCACGTCTCCCTCGGCCTCGACCGCGTGCTCCTCGAGCAGCTGGTTGGCACCGCGGATGATCTCCTCGGGCGAAGCACCGAGATAGCCGTCCTCGGCGATGTTGCCGATGAACTCCTCGGCGAGCAGCTGCTGTCGCGGGGTGAGCTCGAGCAGCCGCATCTGGTCGCGCAGGTGATGCGACAGATCCTTGCTCTCGACCGGCACCGGCTCGACATACTCCCGGGCCTCGCTCAGGTCGCGGGGCGGCGTGCCCTGGTCGGAGCCGTCGTCCAGCAGGATGTCCTCCCAGTTGGGCTCGTCGTTGTTTTCGGTCTCCTTCTTCTCCTCGACGCCGTCCTGGGTGAGGGGCAGCTCCGTCTCCTCTTCCTGCTCGATCAGCTCGAGGAACGGGTTACCGAGCAGCTCCTGCTTCAAATGTTGCTGCAGGTCCAACAGCGGCATGTACAGCAGATCCATCGCCTGATACAGGCGTGGATTGATGCGCAGGTCCTGGCGCAGCCCTACGTGCTGGTGCAGGCCGGTCTTCATACCAGCACCGTGAGCCGGGCGCGCAGCCGCGCCGTCAGCGTTGGACCCAAGTACAGGTTGGCGACGCGGTCGTCGAACACCAGCTCGCGCACGGTGCCCGAGACCTGCACTTTCCCTTCGAACATGATGTAGGCGCGATCCACGATGTCCAGCGTCTGCTCCACGTTGTGATCCGTTATCAGCACGCCGATGCCGCGGTGGCGCAGCCCCGCCACGATGGTCTGAATGTCGTGCACGGCGATCGGGTCCACTCCGGCGAACGGCTCGTCCAACAACATGAATTTAGGCTCTGTCACGAGGGCGCGCGTGATCTCGAGGCGGCGCCGCTCGCCCCCCGACAGCTGGAAGCCCTTCTGCCGCCGCAGGTGTCGGATGGCGAGCTCGTCGAGCAGGCGCTCGAGGCGCTCCGCCCGCGCCGCGTCATCGAGCGGCAGCGTCTCGAGAATCGCCCGGATGTTTTCTTCGACGGTCAGCTTCCGGAAGACCGACGGCTCCTGGGCCAGGTAGCCGATCCCCGCCCGGGCGCGCTGGTACATCGGCTCCGCGGTCACGTCGCGGCCGTCGAGCGCGATGCGGCCGCGGTCGGGGCGGATCAGCCCGGTGATCATGTAGAACGTGGTGGTCTTCCCCGCCCCGTTGGGACCGAGCAGGCCCACGATCTCGCCCTGCTCGAGCCGCACGCTGACGTCGTTCACGACGCGGCGGCCCTTGTAGCTCTTCATCAGCCCCTGGGCCTCGAGCAGGCTGCCGCCGGCGACCGGCTGGTACGCCCCGCTGGGCGACTCCGCCCGCGCGATGGCGCTTTGGGCGGCCTCGAGCAGCCGGTCGGCGGCGGTGCCCGTTCCCGCGGGCTCCTCCAGCAGCTCGGTCCACGCCTCGGGCGTGAAGGCCACCGGCGCGTCGTCGAACAGGGGGCCGACGGGATAGGTGACCACTTTCATGACGCCGAGCCGTGGGAGCACCGAGGAGCGCAGGTTGTTGCGGAAATCCTCGAGCGACAAGCCGCCGAGCTCGGGCAGGCTCGCCCCGCGCATGTGGGCGCGCAGTTGCAGGAACTCCTCGCGGTACGCCGCGGCCAGGTCGCCGAACGTGGTGCGGCCCCGCTGGTCCGCGATGCGAGCCAGCGCCGCCGCGGCGAGCGGGAGCGAGGAGTCCCGCTGCGCCAGCAAGTCCGGGAGACGGGAGGGGATACCGGAACCGGTCATGGCTTCGCTGGCTGCTTCGCCGTGGAGTCAGCGGGAGCGGGCTTGGGTGGCGCAGGCTCGAGGTGTACGCCGTCGGCGCGGCCCGTCACGACGATGCGGTCGACCTTGTCCGCCTTGAGGGCGATGTCGATCACCTGGCCGCGCGAGTAGTCGATGGCGGGGCCCTTCCCTGCGGAATCTTTCGCGACGGAATCCTTCGCGCTCGCGATGTGGCTGAGCGAGCGCGCCGCTCCGCGGGCAACGATCTGACGCAGCTGGCTCTTGGTCGCACCGCTCGAATCCGCCGCCTGATTCCACCGGGCCGTGAGCGAGTCGCCGGCGATCCAGTCCACGTCCGCCGTCTTGGACGAGTCCTTCTTGGAGGTCGAGAAGGCGTGCCGGAACGCCCGGGCCTCGGTCAGCACCTCGTCGGGTGTGTCGAGCGCCAGCGAATCGGCGTCGATCGTGTTGAGAGCGGAGACTGCCTTCGCGCGACTGGTCGAGTCGCCGCGGCCCCAAGCGAAGGCGTGCTGCAGCTTGCGGCGCTCGAGCGTGAGGTGAATCGTGTCGGCCGTGAGGCGCCAGTCGGTGCCCGTGGCGACGCCCTGCCCCAGGGCCTTCACGGAGCGGATCTCGCGGCTCTCGAGACCCAGCTCGATGCGCGTGCCGACCAGGGTGTAGGGGTGCGCGCCCTTGCCCTGGACGTGCGGCTTCCCGATGAGCACGCCGAGCCCGGCGGCCTGATCGAGCTGCATCGAGTCGCCGCGCGCGGCGACATCGCTTCGATCGATCGTCACTTTGCCCCCGCCCCACATGCGGTCATTGCCCTTGAAGCGCACCCGGTCCGCCACGATGACGTATGGCTCGGCCGAGTCGGGGGGGGCGCTCGCGCGGTAGTCGATCGTGGGGCGCCCGGAGGCGTACATCTCCATCGTATCGCGGATGCCCTTCACGACGCGGTAGTAGGTGAGGTTGGGCCCGCGCAACACCGATCCGGTCGCGCGGTTCACCGCCACGACGTTGCGGTGCGCCTCGAGGCGCTCCTGGTGCAGGAAGTAGGCGGCGGTGGTGGCGTCCAGCGTGAGCGCGCTGTCCCGGATGTGTACGAGGTGTCGCTGCCCGATCATGTCGAAGCGGCCGATGCCGGCGAACCAGGCCACGCTGTCGGCCGAGAGGGTGCTCGCCGTGCCGCGGCAATGGGCCAGCACGCCGCCGCCGGCGAAGATGTTGGTCTCGCCCTTGCGCACCTCGACCTGCTGCGTTCGCCCTCCCACCGAGTCGATGACCACGACGCAGGGCCGGCCCTCGGCCGTGTCCCCCGTCTGCGGGGAGGGGGGCCGCTGGACCAGTGCCAAGACCAATAGCGGAACGATCATTGGTTCGGGAGCGTAAACTGACCGCCCGTGCCCTTGATGCGGGTGGCCGTCACGACCTTGAAGTCGGGATCCGACGTGAAACCCTCGCCCTCGATGTGGCGATTCGGCTCGTCGAACACGAAGGGCTTGTCGGAGCTCACCTGATTCTTCGCCTGGCTGTAGCGCAATACTTCGGTGCGCAGGGTCGCCCCGTCGGTGCGCACCACGACCACGTTGCCGCGGGCTTCCATATCGCCAGGACGCCAGTGATACGTGCCCTCGCGCGCGGTCAGCGTCGAGGTCTCTGCGCCACGGGGGTCGTAGAACGTGATGTGCACGGCGCGCAGCTCGGCGGTCTGCATCGGCGAATAGAAATACGCCGTGTCGGCGCGTACGTGGGCTCGCTGGATCCCCGCGGTGGTCACGTAGTGCGACATGGTGACGAGCACCTGGTCGGCGGTGTCGGCGGCCGTGATGGTCGCTGTGGGCCTAATGCCGGAGTCACACGCCGCGACCGCCGCCATCCCGCACAAGGCGACGTAGCACGAGAAGGCGTAGCACGAAATCGTCGAGCGACGACGTAACGGTGTCGCTTGACGTCTCTGCGTGACGTTGTTGCGCGACGTCTTATTGTCGTTGTTCACGCCGCTCCAGCTTTCATAAGGTCATGCAGATGGACCATCCCCACGAGCTTGCGGCCGCCGTCCAGCACGGGCAGCGCCATGATGCCGTGCTTCTCCATCACTTGCACCGCGGCGCCCGCCAGCTCGTCGGGGGTGGTCGCCTTGGGCGTCTGGGTCATCACCGAGCCGACGGGGAGATCGAGGAAACGATCGGTCCGCTCCATCAGGCGGGTGAGATCCCCGGCGGTCACGACGCCGACGAGACCGCCGGCAGCGTCGACGATCGCCACCGTGCCCCGCTTTTCCGCGAGCAGGACGACGCACTCGCGCATCGGGCGGTCGGGGAGGAGCGTGGGCACGTCGGTGGTGAGCATCACGTCCGCGACCCGCAGCAGCAGATTGCGCCCCAACGCGCCGCCCGGGTGCAGGGCCGCGAACTGCTCGCGCCGGAAGCCTTTCACCTCGAGCAGGGCGACGGCGAGCGCATCGCCCAGGGCGAGCGCCACCGTCGTGCTGGCGGTCGGCGCGAGGGTCTCGGGACAGGCTTCTTCTGGCACGCTGGCGTCGAGCACGACTTCCGCCTGGCGCGCGAGGATCGAGTCGCAATCCCCCGTGATCGCGATGATCGGCACCCCCAGCCGCTTGAGCTGGCCGACCAGGCCGAACAGCTCGTCTGAGACACCGCTCTTCGAGAGGAGGATGGCCGCGTCGTTGCGGTCCACGATGCCTAGGTCGCCGTGCAGCGAGTCCACGGGGTGGAGGAACGAGGCCGGTGTGCCGGTGGAGGTGAGGGTCGCGGCGATCTTGCGCGCAATCAGCCCGGACTTGCCGACGCCCGACACGATGAGGCGACCGCGCGCGTCCGCGAGCAGCCGCACGGCCGTCGCAAACGGCGGTCCCAGCCGCTCGGCGACCCCGCGGATCGCCGCCGCTTCGAGGGCCAGGACCCGGCGCCCGCGCTCAACGAGATCGGTCGGCTCGGTACGCGACATCGCCACGCTCCACGAAATACTGGGACAGCAGGTCGTGCCACTCACCCCGCGCCTGGAGGATCAGCTCCGCCACCTCGCGCACCGCGCCCTGCCCGCCCGGCACGGTGGTCACCGCACGCGCCGCCGCTTTCACCTCGGCGACCGCGTTCGCGACCGCGATGGGAAGCCCCACGCGCGCCAGGAGCGGGAGGTCGGCGAGGTCGTCTCCCACGAAGGCGCACTCTTCCCACGTCAGCCCGCGTCGCTCGCGCAGGGCTTCGAACACGGGAAGCTTGCGCGCGCTCGGGTCCTGGATCAGCTCGTCGACGGCGAGCTCACGCGCCCGCAGCGCGGTCGCCGCGGATTCCCGGCCACTGACCCACACGACGACGAGGCCGGCGGTCTTGAGCAGCCGGATGCCCAGCCCGTCCTGGATGTGGAAGCGCTTGAACTCGACGGGGTGGTCGCCGACCAGCCCTAAGTACACGCCGTTGTCGGTGAGCACGCCGTCGACGTCGAAGCCGACGAGCTTGAGGCCGCGGGCGACGTTCGCGTCGATCATCGGCGCCCGACCCCAGAACGGTGGACGCCGGAGTCCCTGCGCCCCGCGAGCGTCGGCCCGCTAAGCACGGACCGCCTCCCGCGCCCGCTGCCACACCTCGAGCGCCACGCTCACGACCGCCGGCAACTGATCGAGCGGCAGCATGTTCAAGCCGTCCGAGGGGGCCCGGTCGGGGTCGGGGTGCGTCTCGAGGAAGAACCCGTCGGCGCCTGCGGCGGCGGCGGCATACAGGAGCGGCGGGATGAACTCACGCAGGCCGCCGCTCGCGCCGGCTTCGCCCCGACCGGGCTGTTGCACCGAATGGGTGGCGTCGAACACCACGGGGACGCCGCACGCGGCCCGCAAACGGGCGAAGTTTCGCATGTCGACCACCAGGTCGCCGTAGCCGAAGAACGTGCCGCGCTCGGTGACCGCCAGCTCGGGTGCCCCACCGGCGCGCACCTTTTCGACGGCGCCCTGCATCCCGTCGGGTGACAGCCACTGCCCTTTCTTCACGTTCACGGCGCGCCCGGCGCGCCCCGCCGCGACGAGCAGATCGGTCTGGCGGCACAGGAACGCCGGGATCTGGAGCACGTCGGCCACTTGGGCCGCCGCGGGCACTTGGTCCGCCTCGTGGACATCGGTCAGGATGGGGAGGCCGGTCTCGGAGCGGACCGCGGCGAGCGCCGCGAGCCCGCGCTCCAAGCCGGGACCGCGTGCGCCTTGCAGGCGCGAGCGGTTCGCCTTGTCGTAGGAGGCCTTGTAGATGACGTGCACCCCGAGCTTGGCGCCGAGCTCGGCGAGGGCTTCACCGATGCGCAGGTTCAAGTCGTCCGATTCGACCACGCAGGGCCCCGCGATCAGGAACGGGGTGGCTCCGAAGTGCTGGCCCATCGCTCAGTCGCCGAAGCGCGCCAGCTCCGACGGGACGTCCGCCCGCGCGGGCGCCCCGGGTCGCGCCCGGTGCTGGGCGAGCGCCGCGCCCACGAAGCCCGCGAACAGCGGGTGGGGACGCATCGGGCGGGACTTGAGCTCGGGGTGGAACTGGCAGCCGATGAACCAGGGGTGATCGGGCAGCTCGATCATCTCGACCAGGGAACCGTCGGGTGAGAGACCGGAGCAGCGCATCCCGTATTCGGCGAGCACATCGCGGTAGGCGTTGGAGACTTCGTAGCGGTGCCGGTGGCGCTCGCTCACTTCCTGGCTGCCGTACACCTGCGCCGCGCGCGAGCCGGGGCGCAGCTTGCAGGGATACGCACCCAGCCGCATCGTGCCGCCCATATCGTGGATCCCTTCCTGCGAGCGCAGCAACGCGATCACCGGGTTCTCGCACTCGGGCTCGAATTCGCTGGAGTTGGTGTTGGCCAGCTTGGCGACGTTGCGCGCGAACTCGATGATCGCCGTCTGCAGGCCGAGGCAGATGCCGAAGAAGGGGAGTTTGTGCTCGCGGGCCCAGCGGATCGCCTCGAGCATCCCCTCCACGCCCCGCACGCCGAATCCTCCGGGCACCAGCAGCCCGTCGTACGATCCCAGCAGCTCGCCCGCCGCCTGCTGATCGGTGAAGCGGTCGGAGGCGATCCACTCGATCTGCACGCCGCAGTCATGCGCGATGCCACCGTGCACCAGCGCCTCGTGGATGCTCTTGTAGCTGTCCGCGAGCTCGGTGTACTTCCCGACGACCGCGATGCGCGCGCGCGCCGGCGGCGCCAGGATCTTGTCCACCATGTGCGCCCACGCGCGCAGGTCGGGCTCCTTGGTCTCGAGGTGCAGCCGGTGGCAGACTTCCTTGTCGAGCCCCTGCTCGTGCAGCTTGAGCGGGATTTCGTAGATCGACCGCACGTCCGGGCTCTCCACTACGCACCCGAAGTCCACGTTGCAGAACAGCGCGATCTTGCGCTTGATCTCCTCCGACAGCGGCCGCTCGGTGCGGCACACGAGGATGTCGGGCTGGATCCCGATCTGCATGAGCTCCCGCACGGAGTGCTGGGTCGGCTTGGTCTTGAGCTCGGAGGTGGCGGCAATGTACGGAACGAGGGTGAGGTGGATGAACAGCGTGTTGTCGCGCCCGACTTCCTGACGGAACTGGCGGATCGCCTCGAGGAACGGGAGCGATTCGATGTCGCCCACGGTGCCGCCGATCTCGGTGATCACGACGTCGTGGTCGGGGGCGAGCCGGCGGATCGCCGCCTTGATCTCGTCGGTGATGTGGGGGATCACCTGCACCGTCGAGCCGAGGTATTCCCCGCGCCGCTCCTTCGTGATCACCGCCTGGTAGATCCGGCCGGTCGTGACGTTGTTGACCTGCGACAGCGAGCGGTCGATGAAGCGCTCGTAGTGGCCCAGGTCGAGATCGGTCTCGGCACCGTCGTCCGTGACATAC
>Ga0209158_1000258_pt1 | contig 41061 bp, 32 predicted proteins | sample GraSoiAngelo_140_FD_185897 | JGI IMG/M metagenome (GOLD analysis project Ga0209158, IMG submission 185897) | Grasslands soil microbial communities from the Angelo Coastal Reserve, California, USA - 14_0929_12_30cm (SPAdes) (version 2) | ecosystem: Environmental > Terrestrial > Soil > Grasslands ...
TGGCCAGAATCACGTCGTCCCGGCCGGTGTAGCGCGCCAGCCTGGCGCACAGGATCAGGAGCAGCGGGCGGATCCGCTTGCCGCCGCTATTGAGGATGTGTGCCGCAACCGTGTTGACCAGCGCTACCTTCGAGTCCAGGTTCTGGCGGATCTGATCCTCGACGGCAATGAGTTCCAGGCGGTAGCACTCCCACACATCGCTCATGCTCGCGATGGCGCAGGATTCAACGTTTTTGGGCATGGGCGGATACTAGGTAAGGGTCGGAGGGTTTGTCAAGCCGAGAGTCGGGGGAATCGCCGGCCGTTGCCTTGCGATGGGTCCTGTCCGGTGCTACGCTCGCGAACATGCTGCCGTTTCTCAACCTGTGGCTGCACATCCTCGCGGCAGTCATCTGGATCGGAGGCATGCTGTTCCTCTCACTGGTCGCCGTGCCGGTCCTGCGCCAGGTGGACTCCCGGCTGCTCCGCGCCGACCTGTTCCGGAAGTTGGCCCTGCGATTCAGGCGGCTGGTCTGGCTCTGCATCGCCGTCTTGATCGTGACGGGGATCGTCAACATGGCCTACTACGGGAACACGACGGCGGGGTCTCCCTACCTGAAAGTGTTGGGCATCAAGCTTGGGTTGGTCGCCGTCCTGGTGGCGCTGGGCATGACGCACGACTTTATCATCGGCCCCCGCGCTGCCCGGGCCCAGTCCCGCGATGGGTTGCCCCCAACGGGCACCGATCTGCTGATGGTGCAGTTGGCACCGTGGGTGGGCCGGCTCAACCTCCTCCTCGGGGTGATCATCCTGGTGCTTGCAGCGGCGCTCACCCGCAGCCACTGACTAGAGAATCCTCCTGGGTAGTCCAATGGGACCAGTCGCTCGCTTCTTTCGACCTACCGTTGCAATTACTTGATTTGGCCTGGACTTCCGAGTGCCGGCCAGCGACGATTTGCTTGACACGCCCGCGCCCCCTCAAGTAGGATCAGTTGATTCGTAACGGCTTGTCGATCAAAGGAATTCCGACCATGAGCGGAGAGATGCGTATCCCTGGGTTTCCACCTAAACAAGGTCTCTACGATCCCCGCTTTGAAAAGGACAGTTGCGGGATCGGCTTCGTCGCCAATGTCAAGGGCGTCAAGTCGCACGACATCGTCCGCAAGGCGCTCCAAGTCCTCAACAACCTCTTTCACCGCGGCGCCCAGGGCTGCGACCCCTGCACGGGCGACGGGGCGGGCATCCTGCTCCAGGTGCCGCACGAGTTCTTCAAGCGCGCGTGCGCCGACGTCGGTGTGAAGCTGCCGAACGCCGGCGAGTACGGGGTCGGCATGGTCTCTCTCCCGCCGAACGCCGCGCAGCGCAAGCCATGCGAGAGACTCTTCGAGAAGGTGATCGCGGAGGAAGGGGCGCGGCTGCTGGGCTGGCGCGACGTGCCCGTCAAGAGCGGCGCGATCGGCTCGCAGGCGCGCCGGACGGAGCCGGCCATCCGGCAGGTCTTCATCGCCCGCGACATCCTCAACGAGGCGCAGTTCGAGCGCAAGCTCTACGTCATCCGTAAGCGCATCGAGAACGCCATCCGCGAGTCCGCGATCGAGGGTCGGGAGCACTTCTACATTCCCAGCATCTCCATGAACACCATCATCTACAAGGGCCTGCTGTTACCGGATCAGATCACTCAGTACTACCCGGACCTGACCGATACCAGCATCGTCAGCGCGCTCGCGATGATCCACTCGCGCTTCAGCACGAACACGTTCCCGACGTGGCCGCTCGCGCACCCCTACCGCTACATCTGCCACAACGGCGAGATCAACACGCTCAAGGGCAACGTGAACTGGATGCGCGCGCGCCAGGGCCGCCTGCAGTCGGAGCTCTTCGGCGACGACATTCCCAAGCTCTTCCCCATCGTGTACGAGCACCAGAGCGACTCGGCCTGCATCGACAACGCGCTCGAGTTCCTGGTGATGGGTGGCCGCTCGCTCGCGCAAGCGATGATGATGTTGATCCCCGAGCCGTGGGTCGGCAACCCGCAGATGGACTTGGACCGGCGCGGGTTCTACGAGTACCACGCCGCGATGATGGAGCCGTGGGACGGCCCGGCGGCCGTGTGTTTCACCGACGGGAAGCAGATCGGCGCGACGCTCGACCGCAACGGCCTGCGCCCCTGCCGGTACCAGGTCACCACCGACGACCTTGCGGTGCTGGCCTCAGAGGCCGGCGTGCTCCCCTACGATGCCAAGGACATCCGCCAGAAGGGGCGCCTGCAGCCGGGTCGCATGTTCCTCGTGGACACGGCGCAAGGGCGCATCATTGACGACGAGGAGATCAAGGCCGAGATCGTCAGGCGGAAGCCGTACCGGGCCTGGGTGACCCAGTACCGCGTCTCACTCGACGAGCTGCCGGAGCCGCTGAACGTGCCGCAGCCAGACCACCCGACGCTCCGTCAGCGTCAGCAGGCGTTCGGCTACACGGTCGAAGAACTGAAGATGGTCGTCACGCCGATGGTCATGGCCGGCGAAGAGCCGGTCTCCTCCATGGGCACCGACACGCCGCTGGCCGTGCTGTCGGAGAGGCCCCAGCTCCTGTTCAAGTATTTCAAGCAGCTGTTCGCGCAGGTGACTAATCCCCCGATCGACCCGATCCGCGAAGAGCTGGTCATGTCGCTGGTCACCAACATCGGCCCCAAACCGAACGTGATGGCCGAGACCCCGGAGGCCTGCCGGCGCATCAAGGTCCAGCAGCCCATCCTGACCAACGCAGATCTGGAAAAAATCCGCCAGATCGCCGACCCGCACTTCAAGAGCAAGACCCTGCGCCTGTTGTTCCGCGTCGCGGAAGGGCCGGACGGGCTGGGTGCGGCCGTGGACGACCTCTGCCAGCAGGCGTCCCAGGCGATCGAGGACGGTTACAAGTTCCTGATCCTGAGCGACCGGGGTGTGAACGAGGAGTGGGCGCCGATCCCGAGTCTGCTCAGCATCTCGGCGGTCCACCATCACCTCGTGCGCGAGTGCACGCGCACCGAGGTCGGCCTGATCCTTGAGACCGGCGAGCCGCGAGACGTGCATCACTTCGCCTGCCTCATCGGCTACGGCGCCGGCACGATCAATCCGTATCTCGTGTTCGAGACCCTCGTAGACATGGAGCGAGACGGCTACCTGCCGGAAGGACTCGACGCGGCGACCGCGCAAACCAAGTTTATCAAGGCCATCAACAAGGGCCTGCTGAAGATCTTCTCGAAGATGGGCATCTCCACCGTGCAGTCGTACTGCGGCGCGCAGATCTTCGAGGCCATCGGCCTCAACCACGAACTCGTGGATGGCTACTTCACCGGCACGGCCTCCCGGATCGAGGGCATCGGCATCCGCGAGATCGGCGAGGAGACGCTGCGCCGGCACAAGGTGGCCTACGAGCCGGCCCCGATCCGCCAGCTCGACTTCGGCGGCGAGGTCCACTACCGCGTCCAGGGCGAGCACCACAACTGGAACCCCGAGACGATCTACAAGCTCCAGCACGCCGCGCAGGCCAACGATCCCAAGACCTACAAGGAGTTCGCCGCGCTCGTGAACGACGAGAGCAAGCGCCGGTCGAACATCCGCGGGCTGCTGGAGATCAAGACCCTCCCACAGCCCATCCCGCTCGAGGAAGTCGAGCCGGCGAAGGAGATCGTCAAGCGCTTCACGACCGGCGCCATGTCCTTCGGCGCGATCAGCAAGGAGGCCCACGAGACCCTGGCGATCGCCATGAACCGCATCGACGGGAAGAGCAACACCGGCGAGGGCGGCGAGGACCCGGAGCGCTTCGTCCCGCTCCCCAACGGCGACTCCAAGAACAGCGCGATCAAGCAAGTGGCCTCGGCGCGCTTCGGCGTCACCACAGACTATCTGGTCCACGCCAAGGAACTGCAGATCAAGATGGCCCAGGGCGCCAAGCCCGGCGAGGGCGGCCAATTGCCCGGTCACAAGGTGGACGAGACCATCGCCAAGCTGCGCTATGCCACGCCTGGCGTGCAGCTCATCTCCCCGCCGCCGCACCACGACATCTACTCGATCGAAGACCTGGCGCAATTGATCTACGACCTCAAGAACTCCAATCCGGCGGCGGACATCTCGGTCAAGCTCGTGGCGGAAATCGGCGTCGGGACCGTGGCCGCGGGCGTGTCCAAGGCGAAGGCCGACAAGGTGCTGATCAGCGGAGACTCCGGCGGGACCGGCGCTTCTCCGCTCTCTTCCATTAAATACGGCGGCATCCCCTGGGAGTTGGGCCTGGCCGAGACCCAGCAGACTCTGGTCCTCAACAATCTCCGGGGCCGGATCCGGGTGGAGACCGACGGACAGATGAAGACCGGCCGCGATGTCGTGATCGCCACGCTGCTCGGCGCCGAGGAGTTCGGCTTCTCCACGGCTCCGCTGATCGTCGAAGGCTGCATCATGATGCGCAAATGCCACCTCAACACCTGTCCGGTGGGGATCGCCACCCACGACCCGGTGCTCCGCGCCAAGTTCACCGGCCAGCCGGAGCATGTCGTGAACTACTTCTTCTTCGTGGCTGAGGAAGTGCGCGAGTGGATGGCGAAGATGGGGTTCCGGAAGTTCGCGGAGATGATCGGCCGCACCGACAAGCTCCGGGCCCAGAAGGCGATCGACCACTGGAAAGCCAAGGGCCTGGACCTGGCGGCGATCCTCAAGCGGCCGGAGGTCGGCCCGGAGGTGCCCCGGTACTGTGTCGAAAAGCAGGACCACGGGCTGGACCGGGCCATTGACTGGAAGCTCATTGAGCTGTGCAAGCTGGCGATCGAGCGCAAAGAGCCGGTCCGGCTGGACCTCCCCATCCGCAACGTGAACCGGACCGTTGGGACGATCCTCTCCAGCGAGATCGCCAAGCGCTACCGGCTGGAGGGCCTGCCGCCCGACACGATCCACATCAAATTCACGGGCTCGGCCGGCCAGTCGTTCGGGGCGTTCCTGGCCCGCGGCGTGACGCTGGAACTCGAGGGCGAGTCCAACGACTACCTGGGCAAGGGCCTGTGCGGCGGAAAGATCATTGTCTATCCTCCCAAGGGCTCCACGTTCGTTCCCGAAGAGACCATCCTGATCGGCAACACCTCCCTCTACGGCGCCACCCAGGGCGAGTGCTACTTCTACGGGACCGCCGGCGAGCGCTTCGCCGTGCGCAACAGCGGCGCCTGGGCTGTCATCGAAGGCACCGGCGACCACGGCTGCGAGTACATGACCGGCGGGGTGGTCGTGGTCCTCGGCAGGACCGGACGGAACTTCGCGGCCGGGATGTCCGGCGGGATCGCCTTCGTCCTGAACGAGGACGGCAAGTTCGAGTCACGCTGCAACATGGGCATGGTCGAGCTGGAGAAGGTCGTCACCGCCGAGGATAAGCAGATCCTGCGACGCATGATCGAGGCGCACCATAAGTACACCGGCAGCCGCAAGGCCAAGCTCGTGCTCGACTCCTGGGAGGCGATGCTACCGAAGTTCGTCAAGATCATGCCGATCGATTACAAACGAGTGCTGGCGGAGCGGAAGGCGGCGGCCGCCAAGGGGCAGGCGCAGAAGGATAAGGAACTCGTGACCCATGGCTGATCCGAAAGGATTCATGAAATACGCCCGTGAGGGGCCCAAGCGCCGGCCGGTCGAACTGCGCATTCAGGACTGGAGGGAATTCTACGAGCCGATTCCCGAGGACAAGCTCAAGGCCCAGGGCGCGCGGTGCATGGATTGCGGCGTGCCCTTCTGCCAGAGCAACCACGGCTGCCCGGTCGTGAACCTGATCCCCGAGTGGAACGACCTCGTCCACCGGGGCCGGTGGAAGGACGCCCTCAAGGCCCTGCACGCGACCAACAACTTCCCCGAGTTCACGGGGCGCCTGTGTCCGGCCCCCTGTGAGTCCGCCTGCGTCCTCGGCATCAACAGCGACCCGGTGTCCATCCGGATCATCGAGTGGAACATCATTGACAAGGGGTTCGACGAGGGATGGGTCGCGCCTGTGCTGCCGGTCGCCCGCACCGGCAGGACCGTGGCCGTCGTAGGCTCCGGGCCAGCCGGCCTCGCCGCTGCGCAGCAGCTCGCGCGCGCCGGCCACCGCGTAACGGTCTTCGAGAAGGCGGATCGCATCGGCGGGTTGCTCCGCTACGGCATCCCTGACTTCAAGATGGAGAAGTGGGTGATCGACCGGCGGCTGGAGCAGATGAAGGCCGAAGGGGTGGAGTTTCGGACCAACATCCACGTCGGCGTGGACATCAGCGCGGACGAGCTACGCCGGCAGTTCGACGTGGTCTGCCTGGCGCTCGGCTCCGAACTGGCGCGCGAGCTCCCGGTGCCGGGACGCGAACTGAAGGGCATCCACCCGGCTATGGACTACCTCGTCCAGCAGAACAAGCGCAACGCCGGTGATGTCATCACCGAGGAGCCGATCACGGCCAAGGGCAAGCGCGTCGTCATCATCGGCGGCGGCGACACCGGCTCCGACTGCCTGGGCACGACCCACCGGCAGGGCTGCCTCGAAGTCCACCAGTTCGAGCTGCTCCCCGAGCCTCCTCCCGCTCGCGCCGAGTCCACCCCCTGGCCGCTCTGGCCGATGCAGCTGCGATCCTCGCACGCGCATGAGGAAGGCTGCGACCGCCAGTGGAGCGTCTCAACGACCCGGTTCAGCGCGCATAATGGCCACGTCACGAAGCTGCATGCGCACCGGGTCACGTTCGAGAACGGCCGGTTCATCCCCATGCCCGGCACCGAGTTTGAGATGGAGGTGAACCTCGTCCTGTTGGCGATGGGCTTCACCGGCCCGGTGAAGAACGGGCTGCTCGACAGCCTGGGCGTGAAGTATGACGCGCGCGGCAACGTGGTGGTGGACGAGAACTACATGACCAGCGTGGAAGGCGTGTTCGCCGGCGGCGACGTCAAGCGCGGCGCCTCGCTGATCGTGTGGGCCATCGCCGAGGGTCGCAAGATGGCCGCCGGCGTGGACAAATACCTCCGCGCCGGGCAACGAGTCGCCGTCGCCGTCTAAGCCTGCCCCTCCCTGTCGATCCCGTAGATCCGACGTCTCTTCCTGAACATCCTTGACCCTCTCCTCTGGCTTCTCTACCATAGCCCCGGACACCCATCCATGCGCTATTCCAACGTCTGCATCGAATCCATCGGGTACGAGCTACCCAAGCACGTGGTCACCTCGGCCGAGATCGAGGCGCGCCTCTCGCCGCTGTACGACCGCCTCCAACTCCCCTACGGGCGGCTGGAGATGATGAGCGGCATCCGGGAGCGGCGGTTCTGGGACGACGGCGTGAACCCGAGCGACGCCGCCGCACTGGCAGGGCGCAAGGCGCTCGACCAGGCCGGGGTCCTCGGCCATGAGATCGAGTGCATCCTCAACTGCTCCGTGTCACGGGACTTCCTCGAGCCCGCGACCGCCTCGGTCGTCCACGAGCGCTTGAAGATCTCGCCCAAGGCCGCGCTTTTCGACATCTCGAACGCCTGCCTCGGCATGCTCAACGGCATGGCAGTGCTCGCCAACATGATCGAGCTGGGGCAGATCACGCGCGGGCTCCTCGTCGCCGGGGAGAACGGCAAGCCGCTGGTCGAGACGACGATCCGGCAGTTGCTCGCGGACCAAACCATGACCCGCAAGAAATTCAAGGACGCCTTCGCGTCCCTGACCATCGGCTCCGGCGCGGCCGCCGTCGTCATGACGCATGCTTCCCTGTCCAAGAGCGGCCATCGGCTCGCCGGCGGCATCGTGCGGACCGACTCGGACCAGAACTACCTGTGCCGCGGCAGCGCGGATACGGGCCTGGACTCCAGCAGCCAGCCGGAAATGTCCACCCAGTCGGAAGAGCTCCTGCGCCGGGGGTGCGCGCTGGCCGGCCGGACCTGGGAGGATTTCAAGCAGGAGTTGGGCTGGACCGACGCCGACGTGACCAAGACCTTCTGTCACCAGGTGGGTGTAGCGCACCGTCGCCTGCTCTTTGAGACCCTGAAGCTCGACCCCACGATCGACTACCCGACCGTCGAGTTCCTGGGCAACGTGGGCTCCGCGTCCTTGCCGATCACGATGGCGCTCAGCATCGAAGCGGGGACTGTCACGCGCGCGGAGAAGCTGGCCTTGCTGGGCATCGGCAGCGGCCTGAACTGCATGATGCTGGGCGTCGTCTGGTAAGGCGTGTGGTGGCCTTCCGGGATCTCTACCCGTTTCGCTCGCATTACCTGACGCTCTCAGGCTGGAAATACCACTATGTCGATGAAGGGTCCGGCGATCCGCTCGTCATGCTCCACGGCAACCCGACCTGGTCCTTCTACTACCGCGCCCTGATCGCCGCGTTCAGCCTCACGCACCGGGTCGTCGCGCCCGACCACATGGGCTGCGGGCTGTCCGACAAACCCCAAGCGTACTCGTACACCCTCGCGCAACATATCAATAATCTGGAAGCCCTGCTGGACACGCTCAAGCTGGAGCGCCTCACGCTGTTCCTGCATGATTGGGGCGGGCCCATCGGCATGGGCTACGCCCTGCGCCATCCGGAACGGGTTAAGCGGTTCGTCGTCTTCAACACCGCGGCGTTTCCCGCGTCCCGGATTCCGTTCCGGATCAACGTCTGCAAGCTGCCCGGCTTCGGCGCGCTGGCGGTCCGCGGGCTGAACGCCTTCGCCGGATTGGCCCCGACGATGGCCTGCGCCAAACGCGAGCGCATGACCCCGGCCGTCAAGGCCGGCTATCTCGCCCCCTACGACAGCTACGCGAATCGGGTTGCGATCCTGCGCTTCGTGCAGGACATCCCCCTGCGCCCGTCGCATCCGACCTACCGGTTGGTGGAGGAGATCGGCAGGGGGCTGGTGCTCTTCAAGGACCATCCGATGCTGATCATCTGGGGCGCACTGGACTGGTGCTTTACCCCCGACTTCCTGAAAGAGTGGCAGGCGCAGTTCCCGAAGGCGGAGGTGCGTCTGGTGCCGGACGCCGGCCACTACGTGGTGGAGGACGCGTACGAACGCATCACCCCCTGGGTGCGCGAGTTCCTCGCCAAGCATCCGATCGCATGACGGATGCGGCAAGGCGCTATGTCTGTCATTGCGAGGAGCACCGCGACGAAGCAATCTAAAACGGGATTGCTTCGGCTCCGCCTCGCAATGACGAAAGGCTTGTTACGCTGTGGCTGAATTGGCCTCTATAACGTCACCTATGACTGAGTCCGTCCAGCTCAACATCGCGGCGCTCTTGCCGGTGATGGCCGGCCGGCACCCTGACCAGCCGGCGGTCATCGACCCCCAAGCCGGTGCTCGCCTGACGTTCCGGCAACTCAACGAGGAATGCGATCGCTACGCCTGGGGGCTGAGTCGCCTGGGCGTGGGACGCGGCACCCGCACGTTGTTGATGGTGAAACCGGGCGGGGATTTCTTCAGCCTGACCTTCGCCCTCTTCAAGCTGGGCGCGGTGCCGTTGCTGATCGATCCCGGCATGGGCATATCGAATCTCCTGGGCTGCATCGGGGAGGCCGCACCCGAAGCCTTCATCGCAGTCCCTGTCGCGCACGCGGCCCGCGTCTTCTTCCCGCGCGCGTTCCGCAGCGTGAAGATAGCGGTCACGGTCGGGCGGCGGTGGTTCTGGGGCGGCCCCACGCTGGCCCGGATTCGTGAAGCCTCCTGGCAGATGTGTGCCTGTGCGCCGACGCACGCGAGTGACACAGCCGCAATCCTGTTCACCTCCGGCAGCACAGGCGCGCCCAAAGGCGTCGTGTACGAGCACGGGATGTTCGCCGCACAGGTACGCGAACTGCGCGACTTCTACGGCATCCAAGAAGGCGAGGTGGACCTCGCTGCCTTTCCGCTCTTCGCCCTCTTCAGCGTAGCCATGGGAGTAACCGTCGTCATTCCCGACTTGGACCCCACCCGGCCGGCTCAGGTGGATCCCGCCACGTTCGTCGCCGCCATCCAACAGTACAGCGCCTCGCAGTCGTTCGGCTCGCCTGTCATCTGGGACCGCGTGGGTCAGTACTGCGTGGAGCGGAACCTCACGCTGCCCTCTCTCCGGCGCGTGCTCATGGCCGGAGCGCCCGTGTCGCCAACGGTGCTGGAGCGGGTCCACCACATCCTGTCCGACTCCGCAGAGGCACATACGCCCTACGGCGCGACGGAAGCTCTGCCTGTCTCCTCCATCACCGCACGTGAAGTCCTGCGCAAGACCGCCGAACTCACCCGCGCCGGCCAAGGCACCTGTGTCGGCAGGCCGTTTCCGGGGATCACCCTACGGGTGATCCGCATCACCGACGAGGTGATTCCAGCCTGGGACGACCGGCTGGTCCTCCCGCGCGGCCAGATCGGCGAGCTGGTCGTCAAAGGCCCTGTCGTCACCCGCGAATATTTTCGGCGCGAACGGGATACCGCGCTCGCCAAAATCAAGGACGGCGACGCCTGGTGGCACCGCATGGGCGATATTGGCTACCTGGACGAGCAGGACCGGGTCTGGTATTGCGGGCGCACGACGGACCGCGTGCAGACCGCCTTCAGCACGCTCTTCACTGACCCCTGCGAGGCGATCTTCAACCAGCACCCGGGCGTGTTTCGCTCGGCCCTCGTGGGGATCGGGCCTGCGGGGCACCAACGCCCGGTGATCATCATCGAGCCGCATCCGGGCAAATTCCCCGCGACGGCTGACGAGGCCACCCGATTCAGGGACGAGCTACTGCAGTTGGGCGCGGCCTATCCGGTCACCGACGGGATCACGACGGTTCTGTTCCATCGGGCCTTTCCGGTGGACGTGCGCCACAACGTGAAGATCGCCAGGGACAAGCTGGCCCTGTGGGCCGCGGAGCAGGTGCAATGAAGGCGCTGGTCACCGGCGGCGGGGGTTTTCTCGGCCGGTCCATCGTGATGAAGCTGCTGGCGCGGGGCGACACCGTGCGGGTCTTGGGTCGCCGGCCTTATCCTGATCTGGCAGCGTTGGGCGTCGAGCCGGTCCGCGGCGACCTTCAGGACGCAGCGGCCGTCCAGTTGGCGTGCCTCGGGATGGACACCGTCTTTCACGTCGCAGCGCGGGCGGGCTACTGGGGCTCGTGGGATTCCTACTACGGTCCTAACGTCATCGGCACAGAGAACGTGCTGAGCGGCTGCCGGAAAGCCGGCGTGCGGAAACTGATTTACACCAGCACACCGAGCGTCGTGTCGGCCCGCGGCAATCTGGAACACGTGGATGAGCGCGCACCCTACGGGGAAAAGTTCGTGTGCCCCTATCCGGCCACCAAGGCCCAGGCCGAGCAGCTCGTTCTCAAGGCAAATGGCACGGACGGTCTCCTGACGATCTCCGTGCGACCCCATCTGATTTTCGGGCCGGGGGACCCGCATCTGTTTCCGCGAATCATCGAGCGGGGGCAGAACGACCAGTTGATCCAGGTGGGGAACGGCGCCAACAAGGTCGACGTCGTCTATGTGGAGAACGCGGCCGACGCGCACCTCCTGGCCGCCGACCGGCTGGGCCAGGCCCCGATCGACGGCCAGGCATACTTCATCTCCCAGGGGGCGCCCGTGGTGCTCTGGGCCTGGATCAACACGATCCTTGAACGGCTGGGCCTCCCGAGAATCCGACGGAAAATGACCTACCGAACGGCGAGGACTGTTGGAGCCGTCCTGGAAATAGCCTATACTGTGCTGCCGCTGCGGGGGGAACCGCGGATGACCCGGTTCCTGGCCGATCAACTGGCCACCTCGCATTACTTCGATATTTCCAAGGCGCGGCGGGAACTCGGGTACGAGCCGCGGATCAGCACCGAAGAAGGGTTGGCGATCACCTTGAAGAGCTTTGCAGGCTGCACGACTCGCGCGACATGAACCACCACCGCCGCATCGTCATCACCGGCATCGGACTCACGTCGCCCAACGGCAACACCCTCGCCGAGTACAGGGCGAATCTCCTCAAGGGGGTCTCCGGCGTCGTCTGGTTTGAGACCCGCTACATGGGCAAAGTGCTCGCGGGCGTCTGCACCTACGATCCCCTCAAGTACCAGATGAAGAAGGAGGTCCGTCGAGGCACCAGGGCCGGCTCCATCTCGATCTATTGTTGCCAGGAAGCGGTGGCGGACGCCAAGCTCGATGTCCCGGCCCTCGACAAGAACCGCGTCGGGGTCTATCTGGGCATCACCGAGCACGGCAACGTGGAGACAGAGAACGAGATCTACAACATCAGCCAGTTCAACTACGACACTAAATTCTGGTCCCACCACCACAACCCCCGCACGGTCGCCAACTCCCCGGCGGGCGAGGTCACGCTGAACATGGGGATCACCGGCCCCCACTATACGATCGGCGCCGCCTGCGCCGCGGGGAACGCCGGCGTGATCCAGGGCGCTCAGATGCTGCTGCTGGACGAGGTGGACGTGGCCCTGGCCGGCGGGGTCTCAGAGAGCATCCATACATTCGGCATCTTCGCCAGCTTCGCGAGCCAGAACGCACTGGCGAGCCACTCCGACCCGACCAAGGCCTCGCGGCCCTTCGACCGTGACCGGAACGGCATCGTGTGCTCGGAAGGGGGCTGCGTCTTCGTGCTCGAACGCCTGGACCACGCCGAAGCCCGTGGCGCCCGGATCTACGGCGAGATCGTGGGCTACCATATGAACTCGGACGCGTCTGACTTCGTGCTCCCCAACGCCCTGCGTCACGTGGAGTGCATGCAGACGGCGCTGAAGCGGGCGGGCATCGCCCCCCAGGACATCGACATCGTCAGCACGCACGCGACGGCGACCCCTCTCGGGGACATCCAGGAGTGCCAGGCGCTGCGCACGGTGTTTGCCGACTGCCCCAAGACGCACTTCAACAACACGAAGAGCTTCATCGGCCATGCCATGGGGGCCGCCGGGGCCCTGGAATTGGCAGGAAATCTGCCGGCTTTTGACGACGGCGTCGTCCACCCAACCATCAACGTGGACCACTTGGACCCCCAGTGCGAAGTCCCGAATCTGGTGCTGAACACCCCGAAAAAACTGCCCAGGGTTGACTATATCCTGAACAATTCGTCCGGTATGTTGGGCATCAACTCGGTAGTTATTGTAAAACGAGTTTAAATCGTGTATTTTCACTCGCCAACTGCGAACGGCCTACCTCGGGGAAGTCTCGATATGACGAACGAGCAGATCAGGCAAGCCGTCCTTCAGATCATCAGCGTGATCGCACCCGATGAGGAACTCACCCACGTGAAGAGCGACGTGCCTCTCCGAGACCAGCTCGAACTGGACTCGATGGACTTCCTGGACATCGTGATGGAGCTGCGCAAGCGGTACAGCGTCGAAGTGCCGGAAGCCGACTACGGGCAGTTGGCCAGCCTGGACAGTTGCGTGACCTACCTCGCGCCGAAGCTCAAAGACAAGTAAATCCCGTCATTGCGCGCCCTTCGCCTTCAGTCATTGCGAGGCGAAGCCGAAGCAATCTCCGCGGCTCAGGGTAAACTCCGCGAAGCAATCTCGCATGGGATTGCTTCGTCGCTGCGCTCCTCGCAATGACAAACCATAGAGTTTTCCCTCAGACAGCCTGTATAATCCTCACCTGCCATGCCTCCGACTCACTATGACGTCATCATCATCGGCGCGGGCATGTCTGGCCTGGCAGCCGCGATCCGCCTGGCCTACTTCGAGAAAAGAGTGCTCGTGCTGGAGCGCCACTACGCGGGCGGCGGCCTGAACTCTTACTACGCGCTGGGCGGCTATCAGTTCGACGTCGGCCTGCACGCCATGACCAACTACGTGCCACCGGGGACCCGCGGCGCCCCTCTCACGAAGATCTGCCGGCAATTGCGGCTCACGCTCGAGGACTTTGCCTTAGTGCCCCAGTACCAGTCCGAGATCCGGTTCCCGGGCATCACGCTCCGCTTCAACAACGACTTTGAGTTCTTCACCCAGGAGGTCATCGAGCACTTCCCTGCCCAGAAGAACAATTTCCTCCGTCTCGTGCGCTGCATCCAGGAGTACGACGAGCTCGACCTCGAAGCGAAACCCATGTCCGGCCGGCGGATCGTCTCCAGCTTCCTGACCGATCCCTTGCTGATCGATATGCTCTTCTGCCCGCTGATGATCTACGGCAACGCGGCAGAGCACGACATGGAATTCGGCCAGTTCGTTGTGATGTTCAAGAGCATCTTCTGCGAGGGCCTGGCCCGGCCCCGCGAAGGAGTTCGACGCATCATTAACGTCTTGCGCCGGAAGGTGCGGGAGGTCGGCGGCACCGTCCGCATGAGGTGCGGGGTGAAGGCCCTGCACGTCGAGGACGGGCGCGTCCGCTCCGTGGAGCTTGACAACGGCGAGACGCTCACGGCCGACACCATTCTCTCCTCCGCCGGCTACGTCGAGACCCTGCGGCTCTGCGACGACGGCGAGCCGGAGCCGCTTGCCCCGCTCGCAGGGCGACTGTCGTTCGTGGAGATCATCTCCATCCTGGATACGCCGATGAAATCGCTCGGCCACAACAGCACGATCGTGTTCTACAACACCGAAAAGGACTTCCACTACGAGGTGCCCAAGGACCTCGTGGACCCGCGGAGCGGTGTGATCTGCTGTTCCGACAACTTTCTCTACACCAAGCCTCTTCCCAAGAGCATGATCCGCATGACCTGCCTGGCCAACTTCGACGGCTGGAGCACGCTCCCGGAGGCGGATTACGTGGCGGCAAAGGCGGAATGGCTTCCGAGGATCCACAGGGAAGTGCTACAATTCATCCCCGATTTCCGGGACCACATCGTGTTCACGGACTTCTTCACGCCTCGGACCATCAAGTACTGGACCGGCCATCTGAATGGGGCGGTGTACGGCATGCCGAACAAACGCAAGACGGGACGGACGCACCTGGAGAACCTGTTCATCTGCGGGAACGACCAGGGCTTCCTGGGAATCGTGGGCGCGATGCTGAGCGGCATCTCGATGGCCAACCTCCATGTGCTGCAGAAATAATGGCGCAAGACTGGCTCAGAGACGTCAAGCCCGCGTACGACGTGATCGTCATCGGCTCGGGGCTCGCCGGCTTGACCGCCGCCAACCGGCTGGCGACCTGCGGCTATTCGGTCCTGCTGCTGGAGCACCACTACAACTTCGGCGGCATGGCGACGTGGTTCAAGCGGAAAGGCGGGCACATCTTCGACATCTCTCTCCACGGCTTCCCGATCGGCATGGTCAAGACCTGCCGCAAGTACTGGACGGCCGACATCGCGGAGTCCGTCGTCCAGCTCAATGGCATCCGCTTCGACAATCCCCAGTTCTCCTTCACGACGACCTTCGACAAGGCCGACTTCACCGACAAGCTGGTCAATCACTTCAAGATCCCGGTGGAGAGGGTCGAGGAGTTCTTCAAGTTCGCCCGCAGCATGAACTTCTACGATGACCAGAAGCTGACAATTCGCGAACTCTTCGAGCGCTACTTTCCCGGCCGCCTCGACGTGTGGCGCCTGCTGATGGAGCCGATCGCCTATGCCAACGGCTCCACGCTCGACGACCCCGCCATCACCTTCGGGATTGTCTTCTCCAACTTCATGAGCAAGGGGGTCTACACCTTCCAGGGCGGCACGGACAAGCTCATCATGAAGATGAAGGCGACGCTCAAAGCCAACAAAGTGGACCTCCGTCACCATGCGCTGGTGGAGAAGGTGTTGGTCGAGAAGGGCCGGGTGAGCGGCGTGCTCTGCAACGGCCGGACGATCCGCGCCAAGGCTGTCCTGTCGAACGCCAACCTCAAATCCACCATCCACAAACTGGTGGGAGACGAGCACTTCGATCCGGACTTCCTCCGAGAGGCCGCCGCGGTCCGCCTCAACAGCAGCAGTTGCCAAGTGTACATGGGCATCCGCAAGGGCGAGTCCATCCCCTACGTCGGGGACCTGTTCTTCACCTCGACCCACCCGGTGTTCGACTCAGAAGCCTTGAACGCAATCGATGTGACGAGCCGCACCTATTCCTTCTACTATCCAGACACCCGGCCTGGGTCTGACCGCTACTCGATCGTCTGCTCGACCAACGCCAACTATGAGGACTGGATCACGCTGTCGGAAGAAGACTACAAGCGCGCGAAGGAGACGCTCATCAAAGGCGTGGTGGAGACCCTCGAGAAATATCTCCCCGGTGTCTCCTCCAAGATCGACCATCTGGAAGCGTCCACCCCACGAACGTTCGAGTATTACACCCGTCACGTGGGGGGCGCGTCGTTCGGCACCAAGTTCGAGGGCTTGAAGATCAGCCAGAACCTGCCCAAGCAGATGGGCGGGCTCTTTCACGCGGGCTCCGTCGGCATCATCATGTCCGGCTGGCTGGGCGCCATCAATTACGGGGTTATCGTGGCGAACGAGGTGGACAAGTACCTGCTGCGAGGGGCATCGCCGTCAGCCGAAGACGTAACGGCCCCGGCCATGAGTGAATCCGGTGTTTAACTTTCGCGACCAGACGGTCGTCGTCACCGGGGGCACCCGCGGCATCGGACGGGCCATCACCAGGCGATTCCTCGATGCAGGCGCGACGGTTGTGGCCACCTACACGGCCAACGACGCGGCGAAAGATGAATTCCAAGACTCCCTGGGACCGGCCGCCAGGAATCTCCACCTGTGCAAGTTCGACGTCGCCGATTACGCGCAGGTAGAAGCCTTCTACAAGGACTTCGACGCGCAGCACAAGAATTTCTCTGTCCTCGTCAACAATTCCGGCATCCGCAAGGACGCGGTCTTGGCAATGATGAGGCCGGAGGACTGGCAGAAGGTGTTGGATGTCAACCTCACCGGCGTTTTCTACATGTCCAAGCTGGCCGTGCACCGGTTCATGGCGAACCGCTACGGCCGCATCATCACGATCACCTCGCCCGCCAGCCGCTTCGGGTTCGAGGGCCAGGCGAACTACGCCGCGTCCAAGGCCGGCCAGATTGCGATGTCCCGTTCGCTGTCGAAAGAAGTGGCCTCCCGCGGGATCACGGTGAACTGCGTGTCGCCGGGGTTCATTGATACGGAATTCCTGGCGGGCCTTTCGGAGAAGCTCCGCAAGGAGTACCTCGTCTCAATCCCGCTGAAACGGTTCGGAACGCCCGACGAGGTCGCGGCCTGCGTGCTGTTCTTGTCCTCCCGCGAGGCCGGCTATATCACGGGGTCGGTGCTGTCGGTGGACGGAGGGCTGTAGCGTGAGCCACCGCACGGAGGACATTCTCACGCTGATCCCCCACCGTCCCCCGTTCCTCTTTCTGGACGAGATCCTCGAGCGAGACGACCGCCACATCAAGGCCGTCAAGACCCTGCACGCGGATGAGCCGTACCTGGCCGGGCACTATCCTAGCCGGCCCCTCATGCCGGGCGTCCTGATCTGCGAATGTGTGTTCCAGGCGGGCGCGGCGTTGCTCTTCGGCCGGGGCGGACTCGATCCGCGGAGGGTCCCGGTGCTGACCAAGATCCAGAACGCCCGCTTCCGGCGGCCGGTCTTCCCGGGTGCCAGGCTGGTCATCGAGGCAGAGATTCGGGAGGAGGTCGGACCTGCCCTGATCATGAAGGGTTCGGTCAGCGTGGAGGGCCTGAACGTGCTGCGCACCGAATTCGTCGTCGCCATGGCGGACGTCGGCGACGGCCCGACTATGGGAGGCCTGGCGTGAGTTTTCTCGGACTCGACGGCAAGACCATCGTCGTCTTCGGCGTGGCCAACAAGAAGAGCGTCGCCTACCAGATTGGTCAGGTGCTCGAAGCGGAAGGCGCCGCCGTGGTCTATGTCGTCCGGTCGAAGGAACGCCAGGACAGCGTGGCGAAGCTCCTGCCCAAAGCTGACATTCACGTGTGCGACGTCTCACGCGACGAGGAGATCCTTGCCATGGCCCGCGAGATCACGAAAGTTCATCCGGCGATCCACGGGCTCGTCCACTCGATCGCTTTTCTTGATTACGAAGGCGGGATCAAGCCCTTCCACGAGACGACCCGGAAGGCATTCCTCCAGTCCGTGGACATCTCGTGCTACTCCCTCGTCGCCATCGCGAACGCCTTCAAGAACCACCTCGCGCGCGACGCCTCCGTGGTGGTGGTCTCCATCTCCACCACCAAGATGGCGGCCGAGAACTACGGCATCATGGGCCCGGTGAAGGCCGCGCTGGACTCGGCCATCTGCTTCCTGGCCCAATCGTTTAGTTCGTTCTCCAACGTCCGCTTCAACTCGGTCAACCCCGGGCTGCTCAAGACCTCCGCCTCGGCTGGCATCCCCGGTTACGCGGATTACTATCTGTACGCGGAAAAGCTGACGCTGCGAAAGAAAGGGGTGACGACGCAGGAAGTCGCCAACGCGGCGGCGTTTCTCCTGAGCGAGCGCTCGGCCGGGATCAACGCCCAAGGAATCGTGCTGGATGCAGGGATGTCCGTGAACTACTTCGACAAGGATGTGATGAAGCGGGCGCTGAAACCTGATTGATCTTATCGCAGGTCCTGCCGCCGAGTACCGTTCTTTTTTCAAGGTTGCTCACTACGTCCTTTCAGGTATCTCCCCCACTTTGATTGCAAGATTCGCCCGATGGTTCCGGGCGAGTCTCGACTCTATGATCAGCGGTATCTAAGAAGACCGTTTGCCGTGCGGGCGTACAGGGCTCACTGGTGGCAGGTGATTCATGTTGGAGAGCTTGCTTCTTACACTCTCGCTCATGTCAGCTTCAATGCCGGAAGGCTGTGCCGTGACGGGCACGGTTTTTCATTCAACGGAGCAGACCTTTGCACTGCTCCACAGCAACTGCCTCATCGAGATCCAGCGACGCGATCGCTGGATCATCATGACGTCGCCGCAATGGGTCGTCGCAGTTGAGATACCGCCGATGCCCGGGAAATGCCAGTTTACCTACACCTGGGGCTCGCCCTGGGCTCTGTTTGGAGCGGGACCGACGACTAGCGAGTGGGTGCCCGTGGCAGTGGGGCATCAAGCAGGTCTGTAGTGCGCGCTCACACGGACTTGGCCGGGCCGGTGGTCTTGCGCAGGAGGATCTCGGAGGAACCGGGGATCAACAAATGCAGGATCGGCCCGATTTCCGTGTAGCCATTCCGCTCGTAAAACCGCCGGGCCAGGTGATTGAAGTCGGACACGCATACGAAGAGGTTCTTGGCCCGGCGAAAGACCACGCTCTCCAGATGGGCCAGGAGCGCTCGGCCATACCCGCGGCCCTGGGCTGATGCCGCGATGGCGAATAGCTCCAGATAGTCGCCGAAGAGAAACCGCTGGCGCAGGACCCCGACGCCGACAACGCTCCCTCCGGTCTCGATGACGAACACCTCCCGCCCCTGTAACGGCGTCTCAAACAGGCGCTCCCAGTCCGACGCGGTGTAGCCGAGTCTTTTCCAGGGACTCAGATCGCCAAGCAGACGGACCACGGCGGCAAAATCATCCGGCTTGTACGACCTAACGGTTGCTGGCGGTAGGGTCATGGTCCGCCGAAGTGTTGCACCGGCCAAGGAGTTCGGTGACGGTCACCGGCTGAAGGCCCTTTTTCAGCAGCTCTTGCGACAGGTCCTCCACCACGGCGCGGGTGTGCAGGCCCTTGCCGTTGGCATGAAAGACGACGATGCTTCCGCCGCGCACCTTTGTTCGCAGGTCCCCGAGCATCCGCTCAGGGGACAGGCGCGGATCGGGGTCCCCGGAGACAGCACTCCAGAGAATGAACTGCAAACCGAGCGCCTGTGCAATCTCTACAGTGGTGTCATCGTACTCGCCGTACGGCGGCCTGAACAGCAACCCGCGATAGCCATACCGCTTCTGGAGCGTGAGGACCGGCCTGCTGATCTCGGCGCGCTGGTGGTACGCGTCCAGCGTCGGCAGGTGGGCGTGGACCTGCCCGTGCGTTCCGACTTCAAAGAAGGGGACGGTCAAGAGCGTCTTGACCTCGGCCTCATGTTTTGTGATCCACCGGCCTGACAGAAAGAACGTGGCCGGAATGCGTCGCTCCGTGAGCATGTCGATCAAGGGAGCGTCGTACCCGGCTCCCTCGCGCACCGGACACATGTCAAAGGTCAACGCCACGGCCTTGCAACTCGACGGGCCGGATCGGATGGGTTGAGCCGCACCGTCGGCGGCAGGCACGACGGCGCTCACAAGGAGCGCGCAAACGGCAAGCGTTCTCTTCAGCGTCACGGCTTCTTTTCTGGCGCAGCCTTCGGAGGAGGTTCTACCTTGAGGATGTTGACGTCGAACGTGAGATCCTTGCCGGCGAGCGGATGATTGGTGTCGATCACCACCGAGTCGCCTTTGATCTCCAGCACCTTGGCCGGCTGGCCAGAGGCCGATCGAAGCATGGTGCCTGCTTTCGCCTCCGGTGGCACGTTCTTCTTCGGCACCGTGATGATCTTCGCCTTATCGTAGAGGCCATACGCGTCCGCCGCCGGTATCGCCACGCGCTTTTTGTCTCCGGCCTTCAGGCCGGTCAACGCCTTCTCCAGGCCGGGAATGATCTGGTGGACGCCGTGCACGTAGGAGAACGGCGTCTGGCCGGCGGTGCTGTCCGCGACCGTCTTGTCCGGCAGTGTGAGCGTATACTCCATGGTCACTTGCATCCCGTCCGCGATCTGCGACGCCTTCTCGTCAGCGGCCTGACCATCCAGCCACGTCCCGCTCACGACCAACGCCGCCGCCATCGCCGCAATCCATACCCGCTTCATGGTCCACTCCTTTCATCTGTCATATACGGCCAGCTTAGCACAGCCTCCCTGCGGTTTGAGAGAAAAAACTCTCCGCGCTCGGACAAAGAATCTGGTAAGATGCGCGTCGCCATGAAGCTGCATCCCGTCATCCTGCCGCTCACGACGGAGGAGCAAGGCCTGCGCGGGCGCGCGCGCCTGCAGGCCCAGAGCCGGCGGGCACGCGAGGCGCTGGCCCGCAGCTGCGAGGCGAGCGGCGTCAGGCTCGGGCCGCTGGAGAAGGGCGACCGTAACACCCCACTTCCCTTCCAAGGCACCTTCTGGTCCCTCTCGCACAAGCCGCGGTTCGTGGCGGCCGTCGTGGGCTCCGCGCCCATCGGCATCGACATCGAGGAGATCACGCCCCGGACCGAGGGGCTCCTTGATTACATCGCGAGGAAAGCCGAGTGGGCGCTGGCGGATCGGACCTGGGAGACGTTCTTCCGCTTCTGGACGGCGAAAGAGGCCGTGCTGAAGGCCGTCGGCGTGGGCCTCGCGCACCTTAAGAAGGCCCGCATCCACGCAATCCTCGACACGGACAATCTCATCATGGATTATGCCTCCCGGCTCTGGCACGTGCGCCACTTCCGCTTCCAGAACCACATCGTCTCGCTGACGCACGACGGACACGACATCGACTGGAGCCTTGTGCTAGAACCCCACGCCCTCGACGACCCCGTACCCGTTCCACCGCAGCCACAGGCATAAGAGAAGCAGCACGGCGAGCCCGGCCAGCACCGCGTAATCGGTCGCTGTGAAGCGACTCTCGCCGGCGCTCACGCGAATCGCGCGCGGGTCGAACCCCTTGGCTTCCAACGCCATCGCCAGCAGCAGGGTCTGGCGGATCACGTGCGTCATCATGGGGATCATGAGCGGCACGTAGCGCCCGGCCCGGGCCACGACGTTGCCGCCCTGCAGGTCCAGGCCGCGCGCCTGCTGCGCCTGGACGACAGCATGCGCCGTGCTCAGGAACGCCGGCACCCAGCGAAAGGCGAGCGAGCACGCAAAGGCCATCGGCGCCGGCAACCCCAGGCGCTGCAAGCCGGCGGTGAAATCCTCGACCCGCGTCGTGGACAGGACGATCACTCCGGCGATCACCATCACGTCCAGGCGGAGGCCCATCGACAGGCTGAAGGCCACGGTCTTCGCGAGCGGGCCCTTCACAAACAGCGGCCAGAGGACGAGGCAGTACAGGAACAGCAACAGCAGGAGCGCCCACAGCTTTTTCAGATTCGGCAGGCAGCGCCCCAGCGCTGCGAGGCCCAGCATGACAGCCAGCCAGCCCGCCTGCAGGGCGGGCTGGCTGAACAGGAGGGCCACGGTGAAGATCGCCAGGAGACTCAAGATCTTCGTCCGGGCATCCAGTCGGTGGAGCACGGTGTCGGCCTCTCGATAGAGAAAGAGTTCCATCACGCGATCCGGAAGCAGGATTCCAGTTCCTCAGGCGTCAACAGCGTCCTGCCGTAGTGCTGGGTGAACCGCGGGATCTGCGGCACGCGCAGGCTCAAGGGCTCCAAGCGCTCGGGCTGCGCAAACACGGTGCGGGTTCGGGCATCCGCCACGACTCTCCCCGCCTGCAAGACCACGCACCGCGCGGCGTATTCGGCCGCCACCCACATGAGGTGCGTGATCATCACGATCGTATGCCCGGCCTGGTTGAGCTGGCGGATCAACGCCATCATTCCCCGAATCTCCCGGTAGTCCAGCCCAGTGGTCGGCTCGTCGAAGATCAGGATGTCCGGCCTGGTCGCTAGGACCGACGCCACCGCGACCCGCTGGCGATCCCCCTTGGTCAGCGAGAATGGATCCGCATCGGCGATCCCGGGCAGGTCCAGCCCGACTGCCTCGAGCGCTTCCCGCACCCGTCCGGGAATGTCGTCAGCCGGCACGCCCAGATTGCGCGGGCCGAACGCGATCTCCTCGGACACGGTGTTGGCGAAGATCTGATGATCGGGATTCTGAAACACGTAGCCGACCATAGAGGCCAACCGGCCGGCCGTCATCCGGCGCGTGTCCTCGCCGTGAATCCGGACCTCCCCACGGGTGGGCACGAGCAGGCCCTTGCACAGCATGGCGAGCGTCGTCTTGCCGGACCCGTTCGCGCCGACGAGGGCAAGGAACTCCCCCTGCCTCACCGTCAGATCAACGCCATCGAGCGCCGACCGCTCGCCCTCGCCATACGCGTACTCGACCGCGCGGGCCTCGATCACCAGCCGCGCACTCGGGTCCGTGGAAGCCGCCGCGTCCGGTTCGTCAATCCGGACGCGCTTGTTCTTCAACAGCGCAACGGCCTCCTCCGTGGTGAGCGGCAATTCGTCGCGGTACCCCAGTCTCGCGAAGAAGGCCGACAGGGGCAGCGGGCGGACGTCGCATTGCTCCATCAAGACCGGCCGTCGCAGCAGGCGGTCCGGCCGGCCGTCCCACACCAGCCCACCCTGCGACAGCAAGCACGCGTGATCGGCCAGGACCACGTCCTCCGTCTCGTGATCGGTGAGGACGACTGTGGTGCCCGTCTCGACCAGTCTTCGGAGAAGCGCGTACAGCGCCGCCCGGCCGGCCGGGTCCAGATCGGTCGTGGGATCGTCCAACACCAGCACAGGAGGACGTGGCGCGAGCACCGACGCGATGGCCAGCCGCTGCCGCTCGCCGCCAGACAGGGAGAGCGGATCCCGCGCGCGATAGCCGTCCAGTCCCAAGAGCCGGAGCGTGTCTGTGATGCGGGCAACGACCGCCTCGCGAGATAGATCTGGGCAGAGATTGCCCAGGGTGAACGCCAGTTCCCGTTCCACGTTCGTTGAAACGAGCTGGGCCTCGAAATCCTGGAACAGCAAGCCGACCGAACGCGCGTGCTGCGAAACAGTCGCCTGGCGCGTGTCCCTTCCATCGATCAGCACCGTGCCGCTGAGCTCGCCGGGCAGATAGTGGGGAATGAGGCCGTTCAGGCAATAGCAGAGGGTGGATTTCCCGGCCCCACTGCCGCCCAGGACCGCAGTCAGGGTGCCGGCCTTGACGGACAGCGAGAGGCCATGCAGGGCCGGGCGCGCCGCGCTTCGGTAGGCAAAGCGCAGGTCGCGAATCGTAATGCGCGGTCCATCGGGCGCCGACTGGGCTTCGACCGGGACTGGGCGGCGCTCCCGCACGTCTTGCCGATCGCCCGGGCCGCCCGCATAGAGCAGTCCCCACCGGGCGACGCGTGGATAGAGGAACAGAAGCAGCGGCGGGCCGAGCACCGAGGACATCAGCACGTTGTTGATGAAGATCGCTGGGGCGAGAACCTGGAATGGCAGGAGGCGCATGACGTCAAGGCCCCAGCCGATTGTGCCCGCGCAGGCCAGCGAGGCCAGGATGCAGATCAGCGCGTATTCCAGGATCTGCCGGGGAGCGCGCGGCTCGGGCGGGCAGCCCGATGAGAGCGGGCCAAGCCGGCCCCACAAGCGGTACGGCACGTACCCGTAGAGGAAGTTGCCGAGCAGGCCAAAGAGGCTGCCGGGGCCCAGGGTGCCGAACAGGTCCCCGATGAGGTTGCCGAAGGCGGCGCCCCAGGCCGCGGCCGGGCCGAAGAGGAGCGAGGCAACGACGGGAATCGCGTTGGCGGGGCGAAGCTCGACGAACCCGGGGATGATGGGGATGCCGACCTTGAACGGGATCAGGACGGCGGCGTAGATCGCGGCGACCTGGGCCGCCAGGACGAGCTGGCGCGTGTCCCTCCAGACCTCAAGCAGACCACCCTTCACGGAAGGGCGATCTTGACGTCCCCACCTTCCACTTTGACTTCGTAACAGCCCACCTTGAGATCGGGCTTCGTCAGGCAGGCGCCGGTCTTCACGTTGTACTGCCAGCCGTGCCATGGACAGGTGACGACGTCACCATCCATCTCTCCCTCGCCGAGCGGGCCTCCGCGGTGAAGACAGGTGTTGTCGATGACCTGGAACGTACCGTCGAGGTTGAAAACGGCGTACTCCTTTCCGTTCACGCTGGCCACGATTCCGGCGCCCGGCGCCACATCGGCTGTTCCCGCGACTCGCACGAAGTTAGACATGGCACTTTATCTCCTCTTGGCTCTCTTTTTTTTCGCTGCCGTGGCTGGCTTCTTCGCTTTTCCCCTGGCCGTGCGCTTTTTTTTCGCCGCCTTCTTCTTGACGGCACGAGGCTTAGCTTTCTTCGACTTCTTTACCGGCGCGCGCGACAATGTCTTCGGCTTCGGCTGGGCAGCGACCATAGTGAGCTCTGCCAGGCAGGCTTCCAGTACCTGTCTGCGCTGCTCGATCGCCATGCGAGGAATATCCTGGGCCGCGTCTTCCTGGGCCTGCTGGGGGATGTTCACGATGTTTTCGGCTTCTCCCATGATGGCCAGCCCGTAGGCTTCCAGGAGGTGTGTGTCTTCCCTAAACGTTCTGAGGATGAGCTGTTCGGTTTCCGCATCGAATTCATCCAACGCGGTGGAGTCGGCCTGTCCATGGCGAAAGGCCTCCAGTTTTTTGATCTGAGCGGCGAAGACCAAGGTATCAGGCATATTAAGACCTCCAATCGTTGCAAACTGGCCACCCTTTATACGATACCCTGGGGGCATGTCAATGCCCCAGGCTTAGAGTAAAGGCTTTCTACAGGCAACCGTTATGCCGAGGGTTTTGCGACGGTTGACCACTCCCGGAGGGCCAGGTATCCTGGACACGATGGCGCTCCCTCACAAATACTGTCTCGCAAAGGTCATCGTCCCGTTTCTCCTGTGCGCCGCGCCGGGGTGGGCGCAGGAGCAGGCCAAGCCCGCGCCGCCGCGATCGCCCGAGGCCGCGCTCGCAGTGGTCGCCAAACATCTCTCGGACCACTACGCTCTCTACCTCTACGAGTCGCTGACTGCGCAAATCTTGTTTAACGAAGGTGTCCTCGAACGTCCCAACTCTCCAAGCGCCCCGAAGGCCAAGGATTCCCTCTGGGCGCTTGGGATTATCTCTGATTCCATCCTGGCCGAGGAAGAGGACGGGGAATACCTCAATATCGACAAAGTGCCGGAGTTCTTCGAAGACATCGTCCACCGGTATCTGAACGCGGCGCACTACTGGCCGGATCGGGAAATCACGAAGGACACGCGCCGCGAGCACCTGGCAGCCTGGTACTCGATCTACCTCATGCTGCTGGTCGGAAACGCGACGCAAGAAGAAATCGCGAAGAAACTTCGAAACGGCGCGTTCAACGTCGACCCCGAAATGCTGCAAACCAGGGGGCCGTCACTCGTGGATCGTCTCAAGAAGGAGGGGGCGTTGACCAAGGAAACGCACGCGCTCGTGCAGATCAAACGAGCGGGCCAGGCAGGCCGGGAATCGCTGAGCTTCCCGCCCTATATGGATCATTGGAAAGCCAAGATCGAGAGCGCGTACGACCTCACTCCCTCGCCATAAAACGGTCCCGCTCGTCCCACCGGGGCGTCGTCACGACTAAAAAGACGGCGGGCGCCGGGCCTGTATTGGTGAAGGTATGTACTTGGCCGGGCGAAATCCGCATGACCGACCCGGTCTGGATCGGAATGCGCTCGGTCCCCAGTTGAAATATCCCCTCTCCGCGGATCAAGTGCACGATTTCCTGCGTGCGCTTGTGAAAATGCGCCGGCAGCGATCCCCGCACTTGCACCAGCAGCCCGCTCATCTCTGGGCTCTCCACCAGCTTGGTGATGCGCAGGGCTTCATCGGGTCCGAGGGGATTGCGCTCCAATTGAGCTAGGAGGTCGGTAAACTCCGGTCGGGTCTGATCCGTCCGATCCTGCGAGGAAGCCGACGCGCATCCCGCAAGGCAGAGCAACGCAACCAAAGTTACACACCATGGTCGTCTCATTTCAGAAGCCTTTCAATCGACGAGATCGGGCGGCGAGGGATAGAGTTTGCCCAAGCGTTCGACCAGGGGCAGCGCCTCCGGGGTCGTCTGCCGAGTGGGCGCGCTGGGAGGATGGTCCCAGGACAGTTGCGTGATGCCGTGCTCGGCGAGCGTGCTTTTGATCACCGCCACCATTGCCTCGAGCGTCAGCTCCGTCCCGTCGCGCATGTCCAGCACGCGGTCCTCTTTTCGATCGGGCGGCGGCGTGTTGTGGATCAACGCCCAACAGCGATCGAAGACGGTCCGGCGCACGGCATCCGGCACGTTGAGCGCCTCCAGATCGGAGGTGCACAGGGCGAGCACCATCAGGACGAACTGCAAATCCGGCAGGCCAGGGTTTTCAACGTCCAGCGTCTGCATGAAGCCATTATAATGAGACTGCTGAAAAAGCTCCAGATGCGAGATGAACTTTTGCAGCAGCCTCAGACTTGGGCCGGCAGGGTTTCAGGGAGATGCTCCTCCTTGCGGGGGAAGCGCTCTTCCAGAATCGTATAGAGCGTCGGCACGAGGAACAGCGTGAGCGTGGTGGACACCAGGAGCCCGCCGATGACGGCCCGGGCCAAAGGCGCATTGGTCTCGCCGCCGGTGCCGAGCCCGAGCGCCATCGGCAGCAGGCCGAAGACCGTGGCCAGCGATGTCATGAGGATGGGCCGCAGCCGGGTCCGCGATGCCTTGACGACCGCCTCGTGCAGCTCAATCCCCCGGCGGCGGAGCACGTTCGTGTAGTCCACCAGGAGCACGCCATTCGAGACCACGATCCCCAGCAACATGATGACGCCCATAAAGGACGTTATCGACAGAGTGGTGCCGGTCAGGAACAGCATCACGATCACCCCGGGGAACCCCATCGGGATCGAAAACATGATGATGAAAGGATCGACCAGGGATTTGAATTGGGCGGCCATGACCATGTAGACGAGAACGAGCGCCAGGGGCAAGGCCAAGTAGAGCAAGTTTTCAAAGGCCTCCTGCTGCTGCTGGATCTGCCCGGCCAGGCGGATGCTGAACCCCTCCGGGAGACGCAGACTGGCGAACTTCACGCCCAATTCTTCTGCGATGGATCCGAGGTCTCGGTCCACCGGATTGGCGGTGATGTGCACCACCCGCTGGAAATACTTGCGGTCGATCTTCACCGGGCCCGAGTTGAGCTTGAGACTCGCGACGTTCTTCAGCAGGACCGGACTCCCGGACGGCGTGGTGAGGAGGACCCGCTCTAGGTCGCTCAAGTTGCTGCGGTACGGCTCGGCCAGCCACGCGCTGATGTAGTACTCGTTCCCGTTCGACGGGTCTGTGTAAATGATCGGATCGGTCTGGCCGTTGCCGTTGAGCGAATACAGCACCGCGTTGGCCACGTCCGTCTCGCTGATGCCGAGCAGCGCGGCCTTTTCCCGATCCACCGCGACGTTGACTTCCGGATAGTTCTCTTCACGGCTGATCTGGATGTCGGCCAGGCCTTTGACCTTGTGCATGACGTCGTCCACCTCACGAACGACCTGGCGGGCCTTTTCCATGTCGTACCCGTAAATCTCCACGTCCACCGGAGCCTGCGAGCCGAAGCTGGTGACCCGCTTGACGATCCCGCCGGGGTCGAAGATCGTCAGCACGCCTGGAAACAGCTTGACGATCTTGGGCCGGACCTCGTTCATGATCTGGATCTGATTGCGCGTCCGCTTGTCCGGCGACACCAGATAGACTTGGATGAGGGCCGTATGCGGTCCCGTATTGGGATTGAAGAGAGACGACCGCCCCTGCTGCAGAACTCCGACGCTGGAGACGACCGTCTCCAATTCCTTGGGCTTGATCGTTTCGCGGAGGACCCGCTCGATCTCCGCCACCTGCTGCTCCGTCTTCTCCACCCGCTGGCCGACCGGCGCGCGCACGACGATCCGGAACTGGCTCTCGTCGGTGATGGGGATAAACTCGCTCCCGATCAAGGGCACCAGCGCCAGCGATCCGACGAAGACCAGGACGACCGTCCCGATCAGAGTCCTGCGATGGGACAACGACCAAGTCAGCAGCATCTGGTAGCCGGTGTCCATCGTCTCGTACTTCCCGCGGCTCCACTCAAGGAACCGGGCCAGCCAATCCGGCAGGGACCGCTGGGCTTCGCGTTCCGGCTTCACGAACTTGTAGCAGAGCGCCGGGGTCACCGTCCGGGACACAAAGAAAGAGGTGAACAGGGCGATCGTGATCGTCAAGACCAGCGGGATGAACAGGAGCTTGGCGACGCCCACCAAGAAGAAGATCGGCAAAAACACCACGACGGTGGTCACGGTCGAGGCGAAGATCGGCATCGCCACCTCGCGGGCCGCTTCCAGGACCGCCTCCCACCGCGACTGTCCCGTGTTCAGGTGCCGTTGGATGTTCTCCAGCTCCACGATCGAGTCGTCCACCAACCGCCCGACGCCCAGCGCCAAGCCGCCCATTGTCATGATGTTCAGGGTCTGGCCGGTGAAGTACAGCGTGATGAAAGTGACAAGCACGGAGAGCGGAATGGCCACCGCGATGATCAGCGTGCTGGTGACGTTGCGCAGGAACACCAGGATCACAGCAGCCGCCAGGACCGACCCTTCGATGGCCTGGTCGATGAGGTTCTTGATGGATTGCCGAATGTACACCGACTGATCGAAGGAGACCCCCAGCTTTACGCCCGGCGGAACGCCGATCATCTTCGGCAGCGCCCGGCGGAGCGCATCCACCACTTCGACCGTGTTGGCGATCGGCTGCTTGTTCACCCGCAGGTAGACTGACCGTTGACCGTCAGTCCGCACGATGTTCGTCTGGATGTCCGAGGAGTCGGTCACGGTGCCCAGGTCCTTCACCCGCACCGGCGTGCCCTCCGGCGTCGCCTTCACGATCACGTCGTTGATCGGCTCAACCGTCTTGAACTGATTGTTCGTGAACACGTTGTAGTCGAGGTTGCCGGCCTTGAGGTCCCCGGACGGCAGGATCAGGTTCGACGCCTTGACGGCCTTGACGACATCCAGGATCGAGAGCCCCCGGCCCTGCAGCATCGCCGGATCCAGATTGATGTTGATCTGGCGGACCTTGCCGCCTTCGACCGTCGCCGCGGCAACGTTGGGCAGTTGCTCGATCTGTGGGGCGATCGTGTTGAAGGCCAGGTCGTAGAGCCCCCGCTCATCCAGGTTGCCGCCGGAGACGGTCACGAACGCGGCCGGAATGTTCGAGACATCGAACTTGACGATGAAGGGCTGGAGAATGCCGGACGGCAGTTGGTTCAGGATCTGGGTGACGCGCTGCATCACTTCCATTTGGCCCACGTTGATGTCGGCGCCCCAGTTGAACCACACCTGGACCGCCCCGATGCCCTGCTTGGAGAATGACTCGACGTGCTCCACGTTCGAGGCGGAGCTGACCGCCTTCTCGATGGGATAGACGACGCTCTGCTCGATGTCGATGGGCGGCGCGCCCTTGTAAATGACCCCGACGAAGGCGACCGGCACCTGGATCTGCGGGAACAGATCCCGGGGCAGGCGATCCAGAGAGATCTCCCCCAGCACGACCATCGCGAGCGACAGCATCAGGATGCCGATGCGGTTGCGGAGCGCGAGAAGGGTCAGCCACATACCATCAGAATCCTCAAGAGCGGGTCCTGTCGCCTCATTACCCTGACGTGCTCGCGCTCCGCCAAGGGCAAGCAAGTCGCGCTGTGCTCCGCCAGGGTCCCATGCGGCGCCACCCGCAAGCACACAGCCGATGTTGCCGGAGGCGGAGGGGTGACGGCGAGCGGGCGCCCAGACGGAGCAGAAGGACGTACACCGGAGTCATCGGGGCTGCGACCGGGAAACGTCCTGAGCACGTCTGGGCTGCTCGGCGGCAGGACCCCGCAGCCGAAAGCGACAAACATCATTGTAGAGGCGCGGGATTCGCCGGCACGTCCATCGGCGTGGGAGCAACCTTGACGCCGTCCGTGACCAGGTCTTTGCCGGAGACGATCACCGGATCGGTGCCGGACAGTCCCTTGGTGATCTCGATCAGCCCGTTGCTCCGGATACCCAATTCGACCGGCACCTTTTGGGCCTTGCCGGCCTGCACGGTGTACACATACTGGTCGGCCTCCAGGCGGGTGACCGCGTCAATCGGGATCTGCAGCGCATTCACATGGACGCTGACCAGGAGTTCCACCCGCGCGAACATGCCGCCCTTGAGGGCGCGATCCGGATTCGGAATGTCCACTTCCACCGTCATGGTTCGCGTGCTCGGGTTCAGAGCCTGGACGACGCGCGTCACTTTGCCGGTAAAGACCCGGCCCGGATATGCATCCGCACGGAGCTCGGCGGGCTGGCCGATCTTGACAAGCGACACGTCTTTCTCGACTACATCTACCAGGACGCGCACGGTCGTGATGTCCTGCATGACCAGAATCCCTCGCGATAACGTGGAGGTGCTACCGGTCGAGCCCGAGACGAAAGCGCCCCCGTCCAGATTCCGAATGGAGATGGACCCGGCAAACGGCGCCCGGATGTAGGAATATGTAAGGTTCGTCTCGGCCTGCTGGAGCGCCACCTCCATCTGGTGGACCTGAGCTCGCAAGGACTCGATCTGCGCGACCGCCACGTCATAGGCCGCCTGCGCATTGTCCAAGTCCTGTTGCGAGACATATTGGTCCTTGATAAGCGTCCGCATCCGGTCCAGATTCAGCTTCGCGTTGCGGATAGTGGCCTCCTGGCTCACGACGTTCGCGCGCGCGGCCTCCAAGTTGGCCTTGGCGCGGTTTACAGCATGCACGTAATCGGTGTGGTCCACCTCGACGAGCAGCTGATCCGCCTTCACATAGTCTCCCTTGTCCACATAGATCTTGGAGATGTAGCCGTCCACCCGCGAGAAGATGTTGACCTGCTGGTACGGTTGAATGTCTGCGGTGTACGTCAGGCGCACGTCGAGATCCTTCCGGACCGGCATGATCGTGCCCACCGTGATCACGCGCTCCTTGCGGGGGTCTTTTTTGGCCCCGCTGCTGACGAGACGGAAAGCCACGAGCGCGACCAGCGTCAGGACGAAAATGCCGGCGAGCGTGAGGACGGGATGGCGCTTGAAGCGGCTCATTTTCGCAGACCCTCGAGGAAGACATCCACATAGCCGGCGACGGCCTCCTCCGGCGAGCAATGGGGGGGGACCTTGAAGATCTCATGCAGCAGCCGGTGATACACGATCATGCCGATGAAGGACTGGGCGGCGAGCAGCGGGTCCACCTTCCGGAACGCGCCTTCCTTGGTGCGGCGGGCGATGTAGCCGGCCAGGAATTCATAAAACACTCGATGCCGGTTCCGGAAGAACATGTCCGAGAGTTCGTGTCCTTCGAGTGCGCTGAAGAGCAGCAGGCGGAGCAGAGACGGATCGGCGCCACGATGGATGCGGAAGCTGGCGATGAGCGTGAAGACCCGCACGTCCTCCCGCTTGTCCGCCGCTTCCTCGATGGACGCCATGAGCTGGGAGAGTTGGCTCCTCGCGGCAATGATCGCGGCGTACAGCACCCGCTTGGTCGGAAAGTACCGGAACAGGAGCGCCTCGCTAATCCCGGCGGTCTTCGCGATCTCGCGAGTCGTCGTGCCGTTGAAGCCCTTCTGGGCGAACAAGGAGGCCGCGGCCGCGATGATGCTGGCCTGACGTTCCTGGCCGGTCGCCCTCTGCGTTCTGGATTTCTGGATGACGCTCATGTACCCGCCATGTAAGTAAGTGATCACTCACATAATAGCAGGTGCGCCACCTGATGTCTAGCCGGACATGCGACAGCCTCGAGGGGCTGGGAGAACCTGTCTGGCTGGAAAGGGTATGGTCGGGTTAAGAGGCTTTCACTGCACGTTGTACGGTCATTGACATAACTACGGTCGTTTCCAGCTCGCGTCGGGATTGAAAGTCGTCATCTTGGAGGCTATCGCTGCGGTGTTCTTGCCCAGATCTTTTTCATAGACCACTCCATCGTGATTGACAATAAAGCTCATAACGCCTGACGCACCGTACCGAGCCGGATAGGCGATCACCGCGAAACCGCCGATCATCTTGCCATTGACAAAATAGTCGTAGGCCCCACCCGGAGCGTCCTTCCCCTGTCTGGTGAGAATTCTATAGAAGTAACCATGATAGGGCGCAAGCGGCCTGGAGGCTGAGCGGGTATAGCCCTCTTGGGTCGCGGTCGCCAGCAGCGGGCCGAGTGGACTCAGCGGCTCGTCCGCCTCTGTCTGCCAATAGAGCCCATCGCGCTTACCAGGCGCGCTCACGAATTTGGGGGCATATTCCGGAATACCATCGCTATCCAGATCGAGCGTCGCGTATTCGCGTTCGGCGTCGACGATCGCGAGACAAACCTGGATCGCCGCCATTTCGTTGCGGCCGATCCGGCGAGCGAGAATCTCTTTTTCGCCCTGCTGGGTGTCGAAACGCCAACCGCCATCCGATTTCACGAGCGGAATCGGCATCGGCCACCCGTCCTGACCGATCACAAGCGTCGCTTTCGTGTCGCCTTCGAGCACGAGCTTGTGGGCTTCGCCATAGGCCTTGAGAAATGTCTCGCGGTTTTGCCTATCGGCCACGGCGTCACCCGAACTGGTCAGCTTGCTGCCGTGAGATCCCAGAATCCCATGCAACATCGGTTGATCGTCCACCTTGACCGCTTCAACCAGCGCGGCGATCCCCGCCTCCGGCGACGCAAAGCTCTTTGGCCCTGCTGTCGCCGCCAGGGCCATGGATGCCATACCCAATAGCGCCACTGCACAGATTGTCCTGTTCACAATAATTCTCCTCGACGCAAATGAATGTTGAAAAGGCTGGGAGATCACTTCGCTGCTGCTAGTGGCGCGAACTTCCGCTGCCGCCGCGAATGCTTCCAGAAGACCGTGGCGCGGATCCTTGGAAGCTCGCGTGCCCGCGCGCGCTGAAGGTCCGCATGTCCCCTCCATGGCCTACGCCCTCGAAGGCATGGGGCCGCTGTTCAAAATGAGGAGGACTGACTCCGCTTGGCGCACTAGGGCGGCTTGGGGCGCTGCGCACGTCGGGACGGCTCACGTCGGGCACGTGCATGCGACTGGGCGGGCTGCCCATATTCGGACGGTTGCCAAGACCTCCGGGGCTGCCACGTTCTTCCAGGCGACTGCCGGGACCACCGCGCGCCTCCGGGCGATTGCCAAATTCGCTACGACCCGCAACCGAAGACGGCTCGTGTCCACGGAAGTCGCGACGTGCCTCGGGCGACGCGCTCGTGCGGCGAAATTGTTGCCGCAACGACGCATCCCGATAGAGAACACCCCGGCGATGGACCGGATCGTGTTGCCACACAGTCACCCGGTTCACGTTCACCGTGTGGAAGTAGAAGTTGTTCACGTTGACCACGGTGATGTGGCGGTGCGGCCAGTCGAAGGCGCCGAAGAAGAATCCTGCACCCACCGTAACCCCGACGCCCCAGACGAAACCCACTCCGAATCCGGGGCCCACGAAGTAGCCGGGCCACGGCGCCCAATAGACCGGCGGGTACGCCGGCCACCACCACGGCCCGTAGACCACCGCCGGATCGTAGTAGGGGACGTAGATTACATCTGGCCTCGCCGGCTCGACCACGATGGTCTGCCCCTGCTGATCCACGCGGACCTGGTCGGTCGACTTGAGATTACCGGCCTCATACGCCTTCTGACGCAGATTCTGGACTGTGTCCATCACCTGTGTCTGCTGGGCGAGAAACGCATCGCCGAGCCGTTCCGTCCAGTCCAGCTTCTCGTCCATCATCTGGAGGATCTGGGGAAACGCGACGAGCGATTTGACGCTGGGATCCCAGCTATTCTGTGTAACCGCCTGCACCGCCTGGTCGCCTTTGAGGCTGGGATTGGCCCTGGACCAACGCGCGGCCTCGACGACCTCGAGCGGATAGGTCGAGGCCATCAAAATCTGCGTCAGGAGCGAGTCCGGGTACAGCGCTATCGGCGCCAGCATCTGATCGAGTTCTTGCTGCGTAAACGCACGCCTACTGGGAGCCACTTCGGACAGTGTCGTCGTCGAGGAACTCGGCACAACGGTGACGTCGGCCGCTGCCTGGTACTGCTGGCACGTACTGGGGTCCGTCAACTTGTCGGTGAAGACGTCTGAACCATCTGCCTGGTGGCAACGCCAGAGTTCGGCGTGAGCCGAGAGCGGCGACAGGAGCAGCGCAAGGATGATGGCGGCACCGAGGCGGAGCATATCAAGCCTCCTTAATCCTAGTTCGGTTTCCTCACCTACTATGACACTTCTCACGGCAAAAAGTCACTTGCCGCCTTCGAATGGCTTGATCACAATATGGCCGGTGGTCCCACTGAGCACCACTATTTGTTGGGGTGTTGCTTTCTCACCCACGGACGCTAGCGCTAAAAGGATTAGTGCTACAAACGGGCCAGCGAGAAGTGGAGTAATCGGCTGCCCTAGGGAGCCACATGGGGAGAGGACGTCCGCTGCGCACGTCCAGCCCGAAGGCGTTCAACCCAGAGTCTCGCGCGGTCGAGGTAGAGGTACACGACCGGAGTCGTATAGAGCGTCAGCATCTGGCTGACGATCAACCCGCCGACGATGGCGATGCCCAGCGGCCGGCGCATCTCCGACCCGACGCCCATCCCCACCGCCAACGGCATGGCCCCTAGCAGCGCCGCCATCGTCGTCATCATGATTGGCCGAAATCTGAGCAAACAGGCCTCGTAGATCGCGTCGGTCGAATTCTTCCCTTGTTTGCGCTCCGCCTCCAATGCGAAGTCGATCATCATGATCGCGTTCTTCTTCACGATGCCGATCAGCAGGATGATGCCGATCAGCGCAATGATGCTTAGCTCCGTGCGAAAGAGCATCAGGGCCAGAATCGCGCCGACGCCAGCGGAGGGCAATGTGGACAGGATCGTGATCGGATGGATGTAGCTCTCGTACAGGATGCCGAGCACGATGTACACCGTAACCAACGCAGCGAGAATCAGCAGCGGCTGATTGGCCAGCGAGGCCTGAAAGGCCTGCGCCGTCCCCTGCATGCTGCCGTGAAAACCGGCCGGCAGGCCGATCGCCCGCGTGGCCCTCTCGATCGCCCGGACCGCGTCTCCGAGCGCCACCCCCGGCGATAAGTTAAACGAGATCGTGATCGCCGGAAACTGCCCCTGATGGCTGACCGAGAGCGCGGTCGACGTCTGCTCGTAACGCGCGAAGGCGCTGAGCGGCACTTGCGCTCCGGTCGGAGACCGCACATAGATGTCCTTCAGCGTGTCGGGTTGCTGCCAGTACCGTGGGGCGACTTCCATCACGACGTGGTATTGGTTCAACGGCGTATACATGATCGAGACCTGCCGCTGGCCGAACGCATCGTAGAGGGTGTCGTCGATGAGCTGCGGTGTGATGCCCAACCGCGAGGCGGTGGTACGGTCGAACACTACCGAGGACTGCAGGCCTCTGTCCTGCTGGTCGCTATTCACGTCCGCCAACTGCGGTAACGACCGCAGCTTCTGCTCGACACGCGGGGCCCAGGCGTTCAGCTCCGCCAGGTCGACTCCCTGGAGCGTGTACTCGAATTGCGCATTGCTCCGCCTCCCGCCGATACGCACGTCCTGGGTGGCCTGGAGATAGGTCGGCGCGCCCGGTATCCCGGCGAGCTTGCCGCGCAGCCGCGCGATCACCTGATCCGCGCTCAGCTTCCGTTCGTGCAGCGGCTTCAGCCCGATGAACATGCGTCCGGTGTTCGTCGTGGTCCCGCCGGCGCCGCCGCCGCTGAACCCCGTCACGGATTCAACGGCCGGATCGTTCTTGATGATCTCCACCACCTGCATCAGCTTCTGACGCATCGCCTGAAAAGAGGTGTCCTGCGCCGCCTGAATCGAACCTATCAGGCGCCCGGTGTCCTGCTGCGGGAAGAAGCCTTTCGGAACGATGACGAACAGATAAATGTTGAGCGCGATGGTGGCGAGGGTCAAGACGAGCATGAATCGCGGATGCCGCAAGGCCCATGACAGAGTCTTCTCGTACCGCGATAACATCCAATGGAAGGCCCGCTCACTCGCCCGGTACAGCAATCCATGGATACGGACTTTCTCCGGCCTGAGGAACATGGCGCACATCATGGGAGTGGTGGTGAGCGACAGGACGAGCGAGATGAAGATGGCCGTGGAGAGAACCACCGCGAACTCCCGGAACAGACGGCCCACGATGCCGCCCATCAGCAGGATCGGAAGGAACACCGCGATCAGCGAGAGGCTCATGGACAGGACGGTGAACGCGATTTCCTTCGCCCCGCGCAACGCCGCCTCGAAAGGAGGCACGCCCTGTTCTCGGTACCGGGTGATGTTCTCGAGCACCACGATGGCGTCATCCACCACAAAGCCGGTCGCGATCGTCAGCGCCATGAGGGACAGGTTATCCAGGCTGTAGCCGCACAGATACATCGCCCCAAAGGTGCCGATGAGCGAAACCGGCACCGCCACGCTCGGGATCAGCGTGGCCCTGACATTGCGCAGGAAGGCAAACACCACCAGGATCACAAGCGTGACCGAGATCAGCAGCGTCCGCTCCACATCGTGCAGGGAGGCGCGAATCGTCGGGGTCCGGTCCAGCACGACGGATAGCGTGATCGCTCTGGGAATGGAGGCCTCCAACTGCGGAAGCACCTCGCGGATGTGGTCCACCGTCTCGATGATATTCGCCCCCGGCTGCCGGAAGATGACGACCACCGCCGACGGCTTACCGTTGGACAGCCCAGTCGTGCGCAGATCCTCGACCGAGTCTTCCACCATGGCCACGTCCGACAATTGCACTGCCGCGCCGCTCCGGTACGTGACGATCAGCGGCATGTACTCGTCGGCCTTGCGCATCTGATCATTCGTCTGGATCTCCCACATCCGGACCCCATCCGCCATCTTCCCCTTCGGCCGGTTCACATTGGTGCGGCTCAGCACGCTGCGGACATCCTCCAGCCCGATGCCGTATTTGTTCAGGGCCATCGGATTGAGCTCGACGCGCACGGCCGGGAGCGAGCCGCCGCCCACGAACACCTGGCCGACGCCCTCCACCTGGGACAGCTTCTGTTGGAGGACGCTGGACGCCGCGTCGTACATCTGTCCCCGGCTCATGGTGTCGGAGGTCAGCGCCAGGATGAAAATGGGTGCATCCGCGGGATTGACCTTGCGGTATGTGGGATTGTACGGGAGCGCTATCGGCAGGTAACTTCGCGCCGCATTGATCGCCGCCTGGACGTCGCGGGCGGCACCGTCGATATTCCGATTCAGATCAAATTGCAGGACGATGTTCGTCGAGCCGAGGTAACTCGTCGAGGTCATTTCGGTCACGCCCGCGATGCGCCCAAACTGGCGCTCGAGCGGGGCCGCCACCGAGGTGGCCATGGTTTCGGGGCTCGCGCCCGGTAGGGTCGCCGACACGGAAATCGTGGGAAAGTCCACCGTGGGCAGGGCCGCGACAGGGAGGAAACGAAAGGCAACGGCCCCGACAAGCGCGATTGCGATCGTCAGCAGCGTCGTGCCGACCGGCCGCCGGATGAAGGGCGCCGAGATGTTCATGACGGCCTCGGCCCGAGTGCTTCGCCAGGGGATTGTGCGGCTCGACGCTCCCCGACGCGTTTCGCCAATCGGTCGAAGGCGAGGTACACCACCGGCGTCGTGTAGAGCGTCAGCATCTGGCTGAGGATCAGCCCCCCGACGATCGCGATGCCGAGCGGCCGGCGCAGCTCCGCACCCACACCCGTGCTCACCGCCAGCGGCAACGCCGCGAGCAGCGCCGCCATCGTCGTCATCATGATGGGACGGAAGCGCAGCAACGAGGCCTCGTAGATCGCCTCGACTGGGCTCTTGCCCTCCTTGCGCTCAGCGTCCAGGGCGAAGTCGATCATCATGATCGCGTTCTTCTTCACGATGCCGATTAATAGAATGATGCCGATCAGCGCGATCACGCTCAGGTCCGTCCGGAACATCAGCAGCGCGAGGATCGCGCCCACCCCCGCCGACGGCAGCGTGGACAGGATCGTGAGAGGGTGGATGTAGCTTTCGTACAGGACACCGAGCACGATATAGACCGTCACCAGCGCCGCAAGGATCAGCAGCGGCTCATTCGTCAGCGAGGCCTGGAAGGCTTGGGCAGTCCCCTGAAAGCCGCCCCGAATGCTGGCCGGCATGTTGAGCTGTTGCGTAGCGGCTTCGATCGCGCGCACCGCGTCCCCGAGTGCCGCGCCTGGCGCCAGATTGAACGACACCATCACGGCCGGAAACTGCCCCTGATGGCTCACGACGAGCGGCGCCGTCGTCTCCGTCACCTGGGTGAACGTGCTCAAGGGAACCTGACCGCCGTATGAGGAGCGGACATAGATGTCCTGCAGCGCGCTGGGCCCCTGCTGGAACTCAGGCTTCACTTCGAGGACAACGCGGTACTGGTTCAACTGCGTGAACATCGTGGACACGATCCGCTGCCCGAAGGCATCGTACAGCGTGTCGTCGATGAGCTGCGGGGTGATGCCGAGCCGGGACGCAGTGCTGCGGTCGATCACGAGCGAGGCCTGCAGTCCTTGATCCTGTTGATCGCTGCTCACGTCGCGAAGCTCTGGGAGCGTTCGCAGGGCATCCACGAACTTGGGCGCCCATGCATTCAATTCCTTGATGTCCGGATCCTCCAGGCTGTACTGGTACTGCGTGCGGCTCACGCGATCCTCCACCGTGAGATCCTGCACCGGCTGCAGAAACAGCATGATGCCTTCGACCTTCACCAGCTCCGGTTGGAGGCGGCGGATGATCTCGCTCGCGCTGATCTTCCGCTCGGAGAGGGGCTTCAGGTTGATCTGGATGCGCCCGCTGTTGAGCGTGGTGTTGGTGCCGTCCACCCCGATGAACGAGGAGAGGCTCTCGACCGCCGGATCCTCCAAGATCACCCGGGCCAGGGCCTGTTGGCGGGCAGCCATCGCCGGGAACGAGATGGTTTGCGGCGCTTCGGAGACCCCCAGGATCACGCCGGTGTCCTGGATCGGGAAGAAGCCTTTGGGCACGACGACGTAGAGCAGCACGGTCAGGACCAGCGTTCCCACGGCCACCATCAGCGTGGCCGCCTGGTGGTCCAGCACCCAGCGCAGCGTCGTCCCGTAGAGCGCGATCGTCCGGTCGAACATCTGTTGGGACCAGCGGTAGAACGCGCCCTGCTGCTGTTCCGGGGTGCGCCGCAGCAGCCTCGCGCACATCATCGGCGTCAGGGTGAACGAGACCACGGCCGAGATCAGGATCGTCACACCGAGGGTGATTGCAAACTCCCGGAACAGCCGTCCCACCACGTCCTGCATGAACAGCAGCGGGATCAGCACGGCGATGAGCGAGATGGTCAAGGACAGGATGGTGAAGGCGATCTGCTGGGAGCCTTTGAGCGCGGCCTGGAGCGGGGTATCGCCCTGTTCGATGTATCGCGCGATGTTTTCGATCATGACAATCGCGTCGTCCACGACAAAGCCCGTCGAAATCGTGAGCGCCATCAACGTCAGGTTATTCAGGCTGAACCCCAGCAGGTACATGGCCCCGAAGGTGCCCACCAGGGACAATGGCACGGCGGCGCCGGGGATGACGGTGCCGGAGAGGGTGCGCAGGAACAGGAAGATCACCATCACCACCAGCGCGACTGCCAGCATCAGCTCGAACTGTACGTCCCGGACTGATGCGCGAATGGTCGTGGTGCGGTCGGTCAGCACGGAGACGTGGATGGACGACGGCAACGCGCTTTCCAGTTGCGGCAGCAGCTTCTTGATGCGGTCCGCGACCTCGATGACGTTGGCGCCCGGTTGGCGCTGGATGTTGACGATGACCGCCGGGGTCTCGTTCATCCAGGCTGCCTGCTTCACGTTCTCGGCATCGTCGATCGCATCGGCAACGTCGGACAACTGCACCGGCGCGCCGTTGCGATAGGCGACGATCAGCGGCCGGTAGTCCTTGCTCGACAGGAGCTGATCGTTCGCGCCGATGATCGAAGCCCGTCGCGGGCCGTCGAACGCGCCCTTGGCTTGATTGACATTGGCGGCAGCCACCACCGTGCGCAGGTCTTCAAGGGTCAATCCGTAGGCGGCCAGGGCAGTCGGGTTGACTTGAATCCGCACGGCCGGCCTCTGCCCGCCGCTGATGCTGACGAGCCCCACACCCGACAACTGCGAAATCTTCTGGGCAAACCGGGTATCCGCGAGATCTTCAACCTGAGGCAAGGGCATGGTGTCCGACGTCAACGCCAGCGTCAGAATCGGCGCATCGGCCGGGTTGACCTTGTTGTAGACAGGCGGGTTCGGAAGATCCTTCGGCAAGAAAGTCGTCGCCGCGTTGATGGCCGCCTGCACCTCCTGTTCGGCCACGTCCAGGCTGAGGTCCAGGCTGAACTGCAGCGTGATGACCGAGCTGCCCCCCGAACTGGTCGACGTCATCTGTTTCAGGCCGGGCATCTGCCCGAACTGGCGTTCCAACGGGGCGGTGACGGAGGACGCCATCACGTCAGGACTCGCGCCCGGGTAGAAGGTGACGACTTGGATGGTCGGGTAATCCACTTGCGGGAGGGCGGAGACCGGCAGTTGTCGGTAGGCCAGAACGCCGGCGAGCAGAATCGCCG
>Ga0209158_1000265_pt1 | contig 40700 bp, 30 predicted proteins | sample GraSoiAngelo_140_FD_185897 | JGI IMG/M metagenome (GOLD analysis project Ga0209158, IMG submission 185897) | Grasslands soil microbial communities from the Angelo Coastal Reserve, California, USA - 14_0929_12_30cm (SPAdes) (version 2) | ecosystem: Environmental > Terrestrial > Soil > Grasslands ...
AAGGCGCTGGTGATCGTCCGGGCCGGTGAGCGGGCGGGGACGGCCACCCTGACGGCTGAAGCCGACGGGCTGGAGCCCGCCAGCGTTCGCTTCGAGCTTGGGCCAGGTCGCTGAAGCGGAGTGATCACCTCGACTGACGCAACACCACTCGGTAACCGCCGCGCAGCACCTTTCCCTGCGTGGTGAGCACCAGACGCTCGACACGGTCGCCCCAAACGGAGCGGAGCTGTTGGTCGGACACCGGGATCTCCTCTACGGTGGCCTGCAGCTCGTGGGCATCGAAGGTCAGGAGATAGCGACCGGCCAAGTGCACCTCGCCGGGCCGGGAGGTGTCCACGCTGAGAGGTGTCATCAGGCTCAGGCGCGCCGGCTCCTTCCACTCCCTCAGCTCGTACCGGTCCTCCAGCTCCACCGCCGGCGCTGTGCGGTCGAGCGTCACGCGACGCTGCCAGCGCTGGACCGCCGCCGCGGCAGGATAGGCGGCGGCGATGTCGGCCGAGAAGGTGACCCGATTCGCCGTCTCGTTGAAGAACACGTCCTTCGCCTGGAACTGCCGCCCCGCCGCCTGCATGATGCCGTTTATGGTCGGCAGGTTATGATAGGCGGATTGCATCGTCCAGATTTCGTACCGCTGCGAGCTGAACGTTTTGGCGGAGTAGGTCTCCACCCCGAGGTCGATCAGCACCGGCGTACCATCCCCATAGACGACGAAGTTGCCGACGTCGTTGTGGTTGTGGCTCTGCCCGTTGTGGCCGCCCCACGCGGCGACGTACAGGCCCACGCCCGAGTCGGGAGTGGACCGCGCGGCCATGAGCTGGAGATCGGCCAGCCAGACGGAGCCGAGCAGCGGCTCGGCGACCTGCGCGGTGGCGATCTCCCGCGCGACAAGCAGCGCCGGCAGGATGCGCCCGGGAGATGAAGCGCCGGGCCGGTAGGGCCCGCGGCGCTGCGCCAGCAGCGCTCCGAATCCCTGCATGAGCAGATCGCCGATGCGCTGCCCGTATTGATACACCAGCTCGGCATCAGGCCTGATTTTCGCCGAGGCGTCACCCATCGGGACGAAGTACTGGTCCTTGATGTAGACCCGGTAAATGTATTGCCCCATGTTGCGGACGAGCGGCGAGCTGTAGATGTCCACCTTGCCATTGGTCGCGCTGCGAAGCAGCTCCAGGTTGTCGAACAGCGACGCCCCGGCCCGTCCCCAGTACCCCGGGCCTTCGTCCGAGGCACCGTCGTCCGGGTACACGTTGATGAAGTTGTCGAGGCTGCGCATGATCTTGTACACGGACGTGGCGCGGTGCTGCGGGTCAGCCTCGAGCAGCAGGACAGCGGCGAGCCAGTTGGAGTTGATCCAGGGGTTCCAGTTGTTGACGTCCTTGCGTTCCCCAAACCCCATCCACCAGAAGTCGTCGCGCTGCAACGCCGGGGTGAGGAGGCGACGGTCGACCTCCGCGCGCATACGCTTCCGCAGGAGTGGCGACACTTTATCGAGCCGGTCTGCGAGTAGGTAGTCGGTCCACGCGAGCAGTGCGCCTGTTTCCGCCGCGAACAGGTCGACGATCGGCTCGGTAACGTCCGGTAGGCCGTTCCCGGCTCGTTGCATACCGAGGTGCGCGGTCGATCCCCAGAAGGTTTGCTCGGAGATCGCCCAGATCCCATCGGCGATCTCGTCCAGGAAGCGGCCCGCGTTCTCGAATACCTCCGCGAGGACCAGAGTTGTCAGCTTCGCACGCTGCCGGGTGTTCAGCGCGTCGTAGGTCGACCGGTTCCCATTGCGGATGTACTGCAGCGTCAGCGTGGCCGGGATTCGCTCCCATGTCGTGCCGAGGTACTGCTGCGCTTCCCGGATGAACCCGGCCCGAATCTCCTGGGGCACCGCCTCCCAGTCAGCCCTGTCCTGGATGGTGGGATACGGATGCCACCGCACGGCCGGGATCAACGTGGCGGCGAAGGCCTGCTCGCCTAGTCCACCGGTCAGGAGGTTTCTGGGACCCTGGCCCGCGAGGAGGAGGAATACCGCGAAGAGCTTCATCTGTCTCGGGACGCGAGGGGCTCGAGGCGTACGGGCCCCAGCAGCCCGGAGGGCCTGAGCGGCCAGCTTGCAGCGTCGAAGGGTTTGTAGTCGATGCCGACGAAGTTGATATCCGCGAACACCTTCCACGGCACGCGCCGCACGTCCAAATCGCGGATGCGGTTCGCCGAGAGGTTCGTCACCTCGATCTCCAGCTCGTTGCCGGTCCGCCGCAGCGGTCCCGTCTCTACGCGGAACGGGCGGGCGAACACGATGCCCAACTCCTGCCCGTTGAGGTGCACGCGCGCACTCTCGGCAACTCTGCCCAGGTCCAGCAGGTACGAGCTCGCTTCCCCGGGCGCGTCGAAGCGAATCGCGTAGCGTGCGGTACCGGCGAACCGCCGCGCCTCCTCATCCCCACGCTCCGTCCAGGAGACGAGCGTATCCGAGCTGAACGCGGCTGGGAGCAACGGTCCCCCGACAAGAAAGGTCACCGACCAGTTCCCCCGCAACTCCAGCGGTGTTCCGACCGGCCGCAGATAGGGCCAGGGAGCACCGGTCACCGGGCGATCGAACGCGCGAAGGATGAGGGACGCGCCGGGCTCGAGCTGGAGGTACACCTCCGCTTGGCCATCCGTGCGCGTGCGCAGCAGCGCGAGGCCGGTCCGCTCGCTCATGGGGTCCATGATCGCTACCGTGCCGGCGGGCACGGCCAACGGCATCCAGCCATCCAGGGTAGTCGCCCCGGTGTAGCTGATGAAATAGTCGTGGCCTCCCTGCTGCTTCCGGCGAATGAACCGCACTCCCGCGCGATCCACCATACGCTCGCGACGGACGCCTGCGGCGTCGAGCAGCCGCTCCACGTCATGTCCCACCAGCACGCGTCCCGTTCCCACCACGCTGCGGCGCACGCCGTTCCCGTCCGCCTCTCCCAGCGCGAGTCGCCGCTTCGCGTCCTCCAGCCGGCGCCGTCGTTCCGGCAGGCGGCCCAAACCCGGTACATCCGCAGGGAGCTGGTCGACGAAGACGACAGTGGCGCCGGCGCGCGCGAGATCGAGCAGCCGTCCGAAGGTCGCGTCCGGCATGTGATCGGTGGGCGGTACCAGGATGGCGCGGTAGTCCGACGTCGCGACGTTGGTCGGGAGCAGCCGATCCGATACGTAGTCGAAGCCGTAGCCCCTCTGCCACAGCACCCGGGCGACCGCACCGACGGACTTCTGGTGCAACCAACCCGGTTGCTGCACCTCGAAGTCCATACGCAGACCGGTCGTGTCGTGCCAATTGTCGTAGATCGGCCAGTAGAGGAGAACGTCGTTGTCGGGCCGGCCCGACTGCAGGATGGATTGGACGCGCGCGACGTATCGGTTCATCGCCGGCAGGTCTCGCCAGATGGCGTTGCGCGGATTCAGCTCGGTCGAGGCGTAGAACTGCCAGCCCGGCCAGGCGGCATCCCGCGGCGAATAGGCCGTGCCGTGATAAATCACGTGGTTCACACCGCTCACGAACAGCTGGTCGACCGCCTGCTTGAGCTGGTCCAAGGTGACCGTGAAGTGCTCCCCCAGCCACGTCGCCGTCTCGGCGGACGTGAGTCGTCGCCCGGCGACATGCGCGGCCGATGAGGCGAATTTGCTGATGAGCGGATCGCTGCCGGAGTCGCCCAGCGGTCCGAAGAGTTCCGTCTCCGGGATGTCGCTGGCGGCGTAGAGGTCGAGCAGGTTGCCGGGCGAGCCGTGCGCCTGGTTGCGGCTGAGGCTGCCGCGCTCGTGCGCCCACGCGGTCAACGGGCGGAGCAGATGCTCGAGCAGCAGCTCGTCCAGCGTCTCCCGGTAGTCCGACTTCACGCGCGCCACGACATCCGGGTCTCCCTCCCCGCGCAGGGCAGGGAGGTAGCCCTTCAAGTCGTAACCGCGCCGCCGCAGGAATTCCTCGAACAGTTCGGCCGAGCCGTTCCCGGTATACTCAAATGAGTCGTGGAAGAACGCGCGGATCGTGCCACGGGACACGGTCTTGGTGCGATCGCCATAGGCATCCAGATAACGCCGCACCGCGACGCGCGAGAATGGATCGAGGGCGTTTCCCTCGCCACCCGGCGCGGCTCGCTTCACCTTGTCGCCGGCGGGACGGATTTGCGCGACATATGCGCCGCGCACGCTGTCGACCGCGATGCGAAGCGACGCGACGGCATCTTCCACGCGCACACTGGGTCCACCGAGCCGCCATCCCGAGCCGGGCGGCATGTCGAGGCCCAGTCCCAGGCGCCGGGCCTCGGCGGCGGCATAGAGTAACAGCTCGATCCACCGGTCCGACAAGTAGGGAACGAACGCGCGCTCGTATCCTCGCACTCCGTAGATACTCGTCACCTCTACCCCGCCGAAGCCGCCGGCGGCCAGCGTCTCCAACTCGGCGCTGAGGTTCGCGCTATCGACCGCACTGCCCATCCACCACCAGCGCGTCCACGGCTTGGTTTCGGAGGTCGTCTCGGGCCACGCCAAGTCGGCCGACTGTCCCACGGCGACCTGGGCGAGGAGAAGCAGTGGCAGGAGCGCCCGCCAGAGCGGCGACATCACTCGTGCGGCTTGGTCTTTAGCATCCAGAACGGCGCGCTGCCGAACCACAGCACCGTACCCACGAGCATCAGCGCGGCGTGGGTTGCCCAGGCGATCCTCCCGGCGAACACCAGGAAGGACGGAACCACCGTGAGCCCGAGGCCGGCGAAGGAAATCAGCTTGAGCAGGGTCCGCATGGTCGGCTACGCCTCGGCCCGGGCCGCTCGGAGCTGGGCCGGTTGTTGGATGGCGCTCAGGCCCACATAGAGAACCGTGGCGATGAACCAGCCGGGCAGCCCGAGGAAGAAGATCTCCAGACCCCAGATGGCGTTGATCGCCCAGCACGCGACGAGGGTGATGACCCAGGTCAATGCGGCCGGCCAACTGAACAGCAGACTCTTCCACTCGGCGAAGCGCTGCCGCAAGCCGAGCCTCGGCAGGAGCCAGAAATCCGCGAAGATCACCGCCCCCATCGGCATGAGGATCAGCCCGTACAGCGCCACGAAGTCGAGCAGCCGCATCATCAGGGCGGGGAAGATCGCGGCGGCCGTGGTCACCGCGCCGGCCACGAGCGTCACCTTCCAGCGCTTCCAGTTGGGCGAGATGGTCTGGAGCGCCAGGCCGGCGCGGTACAGCGTGGGGTTGGCCGTGGTCCACGATGCGATCACCACGGTGGCGGCCCCGGTCACGCCCGCCCCCAGGTAGGCGATGGGGCCGGGCGCCACGTCACCCAGCGCGGCGGCGCACAGGATGCCCGATGCGATCCAGGCGACGAAGTGCCCCAGATACATGCCGCACGCGCTCAAGAAGCCGTACTGCCACCGCTTCGCGTAGCGGAGCACGGTCATGTCGGCCATCCCGATGTGCATGGCCATGTTGCAAAACCAGGCGAAGAACATGATGTGCCAAAAGCTGAACTTGGCTACGCCGTGCGCCGGAACGCCGGTCCAGATACGCTCGCTCGCGACCCGCCAGAAGTCCCCCAAGGACGTGACGCCGAGCCGGGGCAACACGGCCACGGCCGCCGCCACGAATACCATGAACATCCACGGGGACGCGACCTGCCCGGCGGCGGCGATCTTCTCGAACCCGAGGATCGCCAGCGCCGTGACCGTGATCCCCACCAGGAACACCACCAGCACCCAGCCCACCGAGTTGGGATACACGTCGTTCAGCCTCGGCATCGCCATCCCGAGCGGCAGGCCCACCGCCGTGGCGGCCACCGAGATCATGCTTCCCGCCAGAAAGCAGAACATCAGGGCGTTGACGATGTTGTAGACGAACAGCAGGTTCGGCCCGGTGATCTTCCGCAGGTGCCAGTAGAGGTTGAGCCGTGTCCTCGTGGCAATGGGTGCCGTGATGAAGGCCCAGCTGAGCACCGCGAGCAGGTTGCCGACGAGCAGTCCCAGCACCAGGTCTCGAGCTGCCACCCCGTGCGCCACGAACAGCGGCCCGATCACGAACTCGGTCCCCGCCAGGTGCTCGCCGGCGTACAGCCCGATGAAGCTGCCGGGCCCCTGCAGCCGGTCCGGCGGCACCGGCTCGCGGTCGAACTCGTTGATGGCGTCCAGGCGGTCCGCCAGCGACTGCTGGGCGACCTGGGCTGCGGCCGCGCGCGCTGGGAGTGTGCTCATCGCAGAAACGCAGCCGCGAGGCCTCCGTCGATGTTGACGATCTGGCCCGTCGTCTTGCTGAAGTTGTCGGTGAGGAACGCGGCGATCGCCTTGACCTGGTCGGAGAGCGTGATCGGCTGCCCGGTGAGCGCGCGCTTGGCGTAGAACTCCGCCAGCCGGTCGCGCAGCAGCTCTGTGCTCGCCGCCGGGTCGTGCGGCAGCCCGTATTTCGCGAGCGACGCGATGACCCGCTCGCGCGGGAACATTGACGACCCCTCGAGCACCGTCGCCGGCGCGACGCCGTTGACCCGCACGAGCGGCGCGAACGCCACCGCCAGCTCGCGCACGAGGTGGTTCGCCGCGGCCTTACTCGTGTCGTAGGCGAATGACCCCGCTTTCGGCACTACCGCGTTGACGCTCGTCGTGATCACCAGACTGCCTTCGAGCCCCGCACCCTGCGCCTGCCACACCCGCCACGCTTCGTCCGCGACCAGAAACGGGCCCGTGACGTTGATCGCGAACGTTTTCGCCCATTCCTGATCGGCGACCATCCCTTCCTCGTCCGGGCTCGGGTAGTAGCCGGCGGTGATGACGACGTGGTCCAGGCCACCGTACGCGAGCACGACCTCCTCCACGGCGCGTCGCACCGCCGCCCGGTCGGTGATGTCGGCGCCGAGCCCGACGACCTGGCCCGCGCCGGCGATGCCGGTTCCCGCTACCCCGATGCCCATCCCCATCTTCTGCCGTATCGCCGCCGCCGTCGCCTCCGCGTGGTCGGCGTGCAGATCGACCGCCGCCACGGTGGCGCCCGCGTCGACGAGCTCGCCGACGAGCGCCCGCCCGATCCCGCTGCCCGCGCCGACGACTACCGCGACCGCGCGGTCGAGCGGCAGCTCCGCGGGTTGCCGCTTGAGCTTCGCGTCCTCGAGCAGCCAGTACTCGATGTCGAACGCCTCCTGTCGGTCGAGCGCCGTGTAGCGGCTCACGCGTTCCGCGCCGCGCATGACGGCGACCGCTGCGCTGTAGAACTCGGCCGTCACTCGGGCTTCGGACTTCGACTTGCCCCACGCGACGAGGCCGACGCCGGGAATCAGGATCACACTCGGGGACGACCAACGCATCGCGGGCGAGTCCGCCCGTTTGTGCCTCGCGTAGTACTGGGCGTAATCCCCGCGGTACTGCGCGAGGCCGGCCTCGAGCTTGGTCTTGAGAGTGTCCACGTCCTCCGCCCGCGGATCCCAGTCGACGTAGAGCGGCTTGATCTTGGTGCGGAGGAAGTGGTCGGGGCAGCTCGTCCCGAGCTCCGCGAGTCGATTGGCGTCGCGCGAGTTCACGAACTCGAGCACGTCGTCGCGCATCTCGACCGTCGCGATCTGCCGGCGGGCGTCGCCGGGCACGGCGTTGGTGGCGTCGCGGCTCACGCGTCCGCGCAGCCACGGCAACACCTCCACGAGGACCCGCCGGCGGTCCGTCTCGGGCAGCGGTTGCACGCGCGGACCGCCGAACGCCGGCCGGTCGTCATCTCGCGCGTTCAGGAAGTCCTGCGCGCGACGGATCAGCGTGAGTGTCCGCTCGTAGCATTCCCGGTCATCGTCGGCCCAGCTGATCAGGCCGTGGCCGCCCAGGATCACGCCCTGCGCGCCTGGGTGCTCACGACAGATCCGCTCGAGCTTCAAGCCGAGGTCGAAGCCGGGGCGTTGCCAGTCGGTCCAGATCACATCGTCTCCGTACACCTGGCGCGTGAGCGCGGGACCGTCGGCGGCGGTCGCGATCGCGATCACCGCGACGGGGTGCAGGTGGTCGACGTGCGCGTGCGGGATGAAGGCATGCAGTGGCGTGTCGATGCTCGCCGCGGTGGGATTCCGGTCGAACGTCGCGTGCGGGTACATCCCCACCATCGCGTCCTCCGCCGGGGTCTTGGGCCCGCGTTGCGGGAAGCGCGCGTAGGTGTCGCGCAGCCCCGAGAGCCGGTCGAGGTAGAGCGATGCGAAGTTGAGACGCGTGGCGGTGCGCAAGTCGCCGCCCGACCCCTTGACCCAGAGCACCCGCACCGTCTCGGCGGTGAGCGGGTCGGTCGCGGTGATCTTCGACGACGTGTTGCCGCCGCCGGTGTTCGTGATGCGGGCGTCGGCGCCGAGCAGGTTCGATCGGTAGACCAGCCGCGCGACCGGGTCGAGCGCAGCGGCGGCCGCGTCGTCCCAGCGGCTGCGCAGGTAGTCGTCGGACGCGCCGCGGGCGGTCGTGGCGGCGCCGCGGGCAGCAGTGCGGGACGGAGTGGTCGTCATCGCGCCGGCACCGCCACGGGCAGGAATTCGCTCAATTGGGCGCTCGCGCGGACCACGTCACGGATCGCCACGCCGTCCGGCAGGTCGCCGAGCGTGCGCGCCTGCACGAGGAGGTTCCCCAGGGCGGTGGCTTCCTCGGGACCGGCTACCACCCGGCGTCCGCACGCGTCAGCGGTGAGCTGGTTCAAGAGCCGGTTCCGGGCGCCGCCCCCCACGATGTGCACGACCCGGGCGCGAATGCCGGTGAGCACCGCGAGCTCCTCGAGCGTGCGCCGATAGCTGTCGGCCAGGCTCTCGAGTACGAGGCGGCAAGTCTCGCCGCGGGTGGCCGGCACGGGAGCCCCGGTGTCGTGACAGGCCGCCGCCAACTTCGCCACCATGCCGCCGCGCTCGCCGAACTGAGGCGCATCGAGATCGATCACCTGGCCTGAGGCGGAGCCCGCCGCTTCGGCGAACAGTGCCTCCCACGCAATCCGGGAATCATCCGCCGCCCATTCGCGGAGACATTCCTCGAGCACCCACATACCGGTGCGGTTCTTCAGGAACCGGATCGTTCCATCGAGCCCGACCTCGTTCGTGAACCCCGCCCGGCGCGCGGCCGCCGTCAGCACCGGCGCGCGCAATTCCGCGCCCACCAGCGACCACGTGCCGGAGCTGATGTACGCCCACGGCTCGTCGCCCGACGCCGGCACCGCGGCGACGGCGGCCGCGGTATCGTGCGAACACGATGCGACCACGAGGGGGCGGTGCCCCGTGCCGCGGACCGTGGCAGGTAGCACATCCGGCAGCACCGGACCGAGGATGGTGCCCGGATTCACGATCGCCGGCCAGCGCGCGGGATCGTCCCCGGCAGCCCGGATCACTTCTCGCGACCACCCGCCAGCACGCACGTCGAACAGCTGCGTCGTGCTCGCCATCGTGCGTTCGGCGACGGGGCGGCCGCTCAGGCGGTACAGGAAGTAGTCGGCGATCAGCAGCCGCGTCTCCGTCCGCGCCACCACTGCAGGCTCGTCCATCAGATCTGCCACGACCTGGGGGAGCGTATTGAATTCCAGACACTGGATCCCCGTCACGGCGTACAGCGCGTCGGGGTCGATGCGACGGAACACCTCGGCCAAGCGCCCCCGGGTGCGCGGGTCGCGGTACGCGTACGGGAGCCGGAGCGGCGCGCCGTCCGCACCGAGAGGAACGTAGTCGACCGCCCAACTGTCGACGGACACCGAGCGGAGCGTTGGCGCCGTGTCGAGGGCGCCGGCGAGCGCGGTGCGCAGTTCATCCCACAACGCATCCACGTGCCAGTAGAGGTGCCCTGCCTGCTCGATCATCGGGACACGGAAGCGGTGCACCTCACGGGTCGCGACCCGCCATCCCTCCGGCAGTCGCTGGAGCGTCCCGAGCACCGCGCGGCCGCTCGACGCGCCGAGGTCGATCGCGAGATAACTGGGCGGCGTCGGTGCCACGGCCTACAGGCTCCGCGGTGGGACATACCCGCCGCCGCTTCGTTGTGCCGCCACGCGCGCCCGGTAGCCTGACGCGCGGAACGCGAGCACCGGGTCGAGCGCGGCACCGGCGCGGCGGCGCGCTTCCGCTACCAGCGGGCGCGCGTCCGTCTCGAACGCATCCTTGAGGGTGCGCTCCGCCAACAGCACATCGCCGGACTCCTGGTACGCGGCGAGCGCCTCGTGATCGACGAGCTGCGCTTTCGCGTAGGCGAGCTGGAGCTGGTCCACCGTCTGGAGCAAGTCCTCGACGGGGTCCTTGATGTTGTGGCTCTGATCGATCATGTAGGCGGGCCTGAACCCCGCTAGTCGCTCGCGCTCGGCCAGAACCAGCTCGTGAAAGACCAGGAACAAGCCGTACGGCTTGATCGACCCGGCCGTGAGGTCGTCGTCGCCGTACTTCGAGTCGTTGAAATGGAAGCCGCCGAGCTTCCCCGCGCCGAGCAGCCGCGCCACCACCAGCTCGATGTTCGTGTTCGGCAGATGGTGCCCCAGGTCCACGAGGCACTGGGCGCGCTCGCCCAACGCTTGCGCGAGCAGCAGGGACGAGCCCCAGTCCTGGACGACCGTGGCGTAGAACGCCGGCTCGTAGGGCTTGTGCTCTGTGAACAGCCGCCACCCGGCGGGGAGCGCGCCGTAGACGTCCTGGAGGCAGTCCAGCACGCGGTCGAAGCTCTTGCGGAGCGACATTTGCCCCGGGTAGTTCGACCCGTCGGCGAGCCAAACGGTGATCGCCTCGGCGCCGAGTGCCTGCCCCACCTCGATCACGTGGAGATGGTGCGTCACCGCCTGGCGTCGCACGGCGGCATCGGGGTGGCTGAAGGAGCCGAGCTTGTAGCTCAGCATCTGGCCGGGCTGGTCTTGGAACGTGTTCGAGTTGACGGCGTCGAAGCCGAGGCCGATCTCGGCGGCGAGGGCGCGTAGCGCGGGGGCGTCGTCGGGCTCGTCCCAAGGGATATGGAGCGAGACGCGCGGCGCGGCGCCGGTGAGACGGTGGACGACCGCGGCGTCCGCCAGCTTCTCGGCGAGCGTGCGCGGCTCGCCGGGACCGGGGAAGCGGCCGAACCGCGTCCCGCCGGTGCCGAGCGCCCAGGACGGCACGGCCACCGCGAACCGCCCGACGGCCTCCACCACCGCCTCGGCGCGCTGCCCGCGGCGGGCGAGCCGCTCGGCGAGCGCTTCGTAGTCGCGCTCGTGGTTGCGGAGTGCATCGGCGCCCGGAGACAGCGCGACCTGGTCGGGGGTGCGGGTCGTCAGGATGCCCCTCCTCCACAACGGCTCATCTTGCGTACGCGAACCGGTACTGGCCGGACCCGATTTCGACAACCACCGCGTCCTCCGCTTGTCTCGCGCTCCGGATACCAGCGGCGGTAGCGAGCGGTGTGCCACTCTCCGTCACCTGATCAAGCTTGGCGCGAGGCAGGCTCACCGTGGCGGAGGCGTTCGGCGGGATGGTCACCTCGAAGGCGAGCTGCCCGTCCCGGATCTCCCACGCGGAGGCGACCGGACCGTACATCGTGTTCAGGCTGGCGCGCACGTGTGTGAGACCGCCGCCCGGGCGCGGCCGGATGAAAACGTGCTTGTACCCGGGCCGCTCCGGATCGATCTCGATCCCCGCGACCGTGTTGTACAGCCACGCGCCCACGGCGCCGTAGGCGTAATGGTTGAACGAGTTCATCTCGGGATCCTGAAAGCTCGAGTCCGGCTTCTCACCGTCCCAGCGCTCCCAGATCGTCGTCGCGCCCTGCTTGATCGGGTAGAGCCAGGACGGGTACTGCTCGCGCAGCAGCAGGGCGTAGGCGGCATCGAGATTCCCACTCGAGCTCAGGACGGGATTCAGGTACGGTGTTCCCAGGAAGCCCGTCGTCAGATGCTTGAAGCGACGCACGTCCTCCACCAGGCGCCGAGCTGCCTCCTTGCGCGCCTCCTCCGGCACGAGGTCGAACGCAAGGGCCAGCGCATACGCCGTCTGCGTGTTCGACGAGAGGCGTCCGGCAGCAGTGAGGTACTCCCGGTCGAACGCCGCTTTGATCCGCTCGAACAGCGCGCCGTACTGCCGGGCGTGCTCCGTCTTGCCCAGTACTTGAGCGGTGCGGGCGAGCACGCTCGTCGAGTGGGCGAAGAAGGCGGTCGCGATGAGGTCCTTATCGGTGGTCGCACCGGGATAGTCGGCGCGCGTCGAGTGGAACGCGAGCCAGTCGCCGAAGTGGAAACCCGAGTCCAGGATCAGGTCGTCCCCCGCCAGCCGCCGCATGTACTCGACCCACCCCCGCATGCTCTCGTACTGCGACTCCAGGATTCTGGTGTCGCCGTACGCCAGGTAGACCGTCCACGGGATGATGACGCTCGCATCGGCCCAGCCGGTTGAGCCACCGCCCTCGGCTTGGCCTCGCGACAGCACGTCAGGGATCACGTGGGGAACGCTGCCGCTGGCTTTCTGGTCTGCGGCAAGATCGGCCAGCCATTTGGTGAAAAATCCGGCCACATCGAAGTTGAAGGCCGCGGTGGGCGCGAACGCCTGGGCATCCCCCGTCCAGCCGAGACGTTCGTCGCGCTGTGGGCAGTCGGTCGGGACGTCGAGGAAGTTGCTCTTCTGGCCCCACACGATGTTGTGCTGGAGCTGGTTCAAGAGCGGATTCGAAGTCTCGAACGTTCCGGTGGGCGTCATGTCCGAGTGGATCACGATACCTGTGATGTCGTTCAGCGTGGGCGTGCCGGGATATCCCTGTACGGCCACATAGCGAAAGCCCTGAAAGGTGAAGTGCGGCTCGTATACCTCTTCACCGCCTCCTTTGAGGGTGTATTCCACGGTCTGACGGGCGGAGCGCAGGTTCTCGGTGTAGAAATCGCCCTTCCGGTCCAGCACCTCGGCGTGGCGCAGGCGGACCGTGGTGCCGCGCGGCCCGCGCACCTTGAGGCGCACCCAGCCCACCATGTTCTGCCCCATGTCGAACACCGTGTCGCCGGACGGCGTAACCAGCAGCTTGACGGGCTTCACCTCCTGGATCCTGCGCACCGGCGGGCCGGCCGGGGCGACGAGGATCTGCTTGGAATGATCGAGCACGCGAACGGGGGCCCAGTCCAAGTCGTGATAGCCCGGCCGGCTCCAACCGTCCCGCTCCAGCCGTGCATCGTACGACTCACCGTCGTAGATGTCGGAGGAGCGGATCGGCCCGGTCGCGGCCCTCCATCCCTTGTCGGTGCCAATCACCTGCTGACGCCCGTCCGCGTATCGAACCACGATCTGCGCAAGCAGCCCCAGTTGGTTGCCGTAGCTGTTGCGCTTGTTCCCCCAGGCGAGTCGGCCGCGGTACCAGCCATCGCCGAGCGTCGCACCGACGGCGTTCGCACCGGGCACGAGCAGCGCGGTGATGTCATAGGTCTGGTACTGCAGGCGCTTGTCGTACGCCGTCCACCCCGGTCGGAAGAGCTGATCGCCCACGCGACGGCCGTTCAGCTCCATTTCGTAGAGGCCCAGGCTGGTGACGTAGACGCGGGCCGAGGCGACGGCGCCGTCGACCTTGAATTCCGAACGCAGCAGGGGGCTCGGGTTCGACGCGGAGGTGTCTTCCTTCAAGTCGGGCGTGATCCAGTCCGCCGACCAGTCGGAGGAGCGAAGCAAGCCCATTTCCCAATAGGCGGGGGCGCTCCACACGGAGGAACGGGCCGCGTCATCCCACACGCGGACCTGCCAGTAGTACCGCTGCCCCGACTCGAGTGCCGGACCGCCGTAGACCATTTGAATCGAGGCGTCGGAGGCCACTTTCCCCGAGTCCCACAGGGGATGCCGCTCGAGGGCGCTCGGCTGCCGCGCGACGCGGATCTGGTAGGCGGTCTGGACCGTCCCGCGTCGAGACGACTCGATCTTCCAGCTAAGCCGTGGAGCCCGCACGTCGATGCCCACCGGGTCGACCTTGTACTCCGTGCGGAGATCGGCCAGCTGGAGGCCTGTCTGGGCACCGGCCGCGTGCGTCAGGGATGCCCAGACACCCAGCGACACCAGGCAGTGCCGGACCTGTGTGCGGAGCGCCTTGGAGGTCACGGGATCGCCTCGCCGATCGCCGTCGCGAGCACCGTCTCGGGAGTCCACTGGGCGATCGGGCGCGCGGGAGACAACCGCCCGCGGCTCATGACCGCCAGCCGGTCGCACAGTCCGAACAGCTCCGGCAGATAGGAGCTCACCAGCAGCACGGCCTTCCCCGCCTCGGCTGAGCGCGCGATGGTCTCGTACAGTTGCGCCCGGCTGCCGATGTCGATGCCGCGTGTGGGCTCGTCCAGCAGCAGTACCTCCGCGTCCTGATAGAGGAGTCGCCCGATCGCGACCTTCTGCTGATTGCCGCCCGAGAGGGCGCGCACCGGCTGCTCTGGGGCAGCGGCCCGGATGCGGAGCGCCTCGATCCATGTCCGGGCGGCCGCGCGTTGCCGACCGAGGTCGAGCCATCCCCATCCCGGCGAGGAGGCCGACATCCGAGTGGCGGTGAGGTTGTCGGCGATAGAGAGCGGTAGCGCGAGGCCTTCCCGCGTGCGGTCCTCGCTCAGGTACCCGAACCCCTGACCGAGCCGCTCGGCCGGGCTCGCTCCGCGCACGACGAGCGTCCGGCCGAGCAGTGCGATCCGTCCCGACGGCTGCGGCTCGAGCCCGAACAGGGCGCGCACCAGCTCGGTCCGCCCGGACCCGATGAGCCCGGCAATGCCGAGGATTTCCCCTCGTCGCAGCTCGAAGCTGGCGTGCCGCAGCGTCGGCGGTGCGGCGACGCCGTCCACGGCGAGCAGCACCTCTCCTTGGGCGGGGCGGGCGCGCCCACGCTCGGGGAAGAGACCCGCGACGGGCCGCCCCACCATCTGTGCGATCAGATGATCGGCGCTCGTACCGGCGAGCGGCCCCGTATCGACGCTGCGGCCATCGCGCAGGACGGTGTACCGGTCGGCGATCTCGCGAACCTCCTCCAGAAAGTGGCTGATGTAGATCACGGCGAGCCCCTGCGCCGCGAGACGACGGATCAACGCGAACAGCCGGTCCACTTCCTCGCGCTGCAGGCTGCTCGTCGGCTCATCCATCAGGAGGATGCGCGCGTCGGCGGCCAGGGCGCGGCAGATCTCGACCACCTGCTGGGCCGCGAGCGGCAGCTCGCCCAATCGGGCGTCGGGCGTGAGGCCCGGGTGGGCGAAGTTCTCGAGCAGGCCGAGCGCCCGCCGGCGGGCGGCCGCCGCGTCGAGCCACCCCCAGCGCGACGGCTCGATCCCGAGCAGGATGTTCTCGCTGACGGAGAGGTGCGGGCAGAGCGACAGCTCCTGATGTATGAGGGCGACGCCCGACCGCCGCGCTGCGAGCGGCGAGGGTGGGGCGTACGGCCGCTCGTCGAGCTGCATCGCGCCGCGGTCGGGACGAAGTGCGCCGGCGACGATGCCCATCAGCGTGCTCTTGCCGGCGCCGTTCTCTCCGATCAGGGCGTGCACCTCGCCGGGGTGGAGCACCAAGTCCACGCCGTCCAAGGCCACGGTCGGGCCGAACCGCTTCGCGAGGCCCGAGATCCGGAGCACGGTCATTGCTCGATCAAGTACCGCGCGATCGGCGGGTTCACGAGCTCCTGGGTCGCAGCCGAATCCACGTTCGCCGCGGTGACGAGCGCGACGCCCGTGTCGATGAGACGCTCGACCGGCTTGCCCCGCAGCTGATCGGTCATCGTCTTCACGCCCAGGTACCCCATGCGCATCGGGTTCTGAACCACCAGCCCGTCGAGCTGGTGCGCGCGGATCGCGGCGATCAGGATCGAGCTGGCATCGAACCCGACGAACTTGACCTTACCCGCCAGGCCGATGTCCTGCAACGCGAGCAGCATGCCGATCGTCGAGGACTCGTTCGGGGTGAAGATCCCCTGGACCAGGCCGCCGTAGCGGTTGAGCAGGTTCTCCGAGGCGCGCTTGGCCGTCTCGCGCGTGGGTCCGGCGTACTGGTCGGCGGAGACGATCTCGATGCCGGGGTAGCGGGAGCGTAACACCTCGAGGAACCCGGACTCCCGCTCGGTCGTACTGGCCGATCCCTCGCCGTACCGGAGCAGCAGGACTTTGCCCTTCCCACCGAGCAGCTCGCCCAGCCGGCCTGCGCCCAGCTGTCCGCCCTTGTGATTGTCGGTGGCGACGAAGCTGACGATGCTGTCCGATTCGAGCCGGGAGTCGATGATCACCGTGGGTACCCCGGCGCGCCGGGCTTCTTCGACCGGGCGCACCAACGCTCGGCTGTCGAGTGGCGCGAGCACGATCCCCTGGACACCCTGGCTGATGAAGCCCTCCACGACCTGGATCTGCTGCTCGCGGTCGTCTTCCCGCAGCGGGCCCTTCCAGATGAGGTTGACGTGTGTACCCTCGGTCGCCAGCTCGCGTGACGCCTGGATCGCCCCCGCATGGATGCTCTTCCAGAACTCGTGCGTGGTCCCCTTGGGGATCACCGCGATGGTCACCGGCTGCTGCGAGCCGGCTTGCCGTCGTGCGCCGGACCCGCCGCACCCCAGGATCACGCCCACTCCGGCCGCGACCAGGACGACAGGCGCTGTTCTCTTCATACGTCCTCCAGCAAGAGCACGTGGACCGTCTGGGGACCGTGCACCCCCACTACCAATGTGAGCTCGATATCCGAGGTGCGCGACGGTCCCGTGATGAAGGTGATCGCGTGGCTGTCGGCTTGGCGCACGTGGGCGAGCCCGTCGCCCAGCGACTCACAGATGCAGCGCGTGGACAACAACGCGACGTGGATCGGCGGGACGAGCGACAATAGCCGGCTCCGCTCGCGCGCCGACTCGAGCACCAGCGTGCCGGTCTCGGCGATCCCCCACTGCGCGGTGGTGACTCCGACGTCGCACGCAAACAGATCGTCGCGCGACAAGCGGTCCAGGGCTGCCATCTCGAAGCGGTCCCGCAGCGGTCGTAGCAACCGCTGGACGAGCGGAGCGTCGGAGCCGACAACGCGCCGCGCCCCCGCACCCGAGAGGATGCCGGCCAGCGCGCCTGCGGCCTCCGCCTCGCCGCGCACGACGCTGCACTGCGCGCCGACGGCGGCGAGCCGCTCGGTGAAGGTCCTCACCCCCTGGCCCTCTCTCCCTTCGGGAGAGGGGGAACTCAGAACGTCCCCCGTCTCCGGAACGGAGAGGGGGACAGGGGGTGAGGACCCCCGGGCCAAGTTCTCTCGGATCGCGCTCAGGATCTCGCGGCGCGCGTCCTCGCTGCGCATCACCGTCCCCCCTCGTGCCGCAGTCCCGCCCGCCACTCGTCGCGAAAGCTGCGCGGCGCGAGCGGGCGGAGATCGCGACACTTGGTCCAGGCGCCGAGCGGCGGTACGATGTGCAGCCTCCGGGCGCAGGCCATCAACCACCCGAACAGCCGCGGCCGCGCCATCACGGCTGCATAGCTCGCGAACGCGAGCCGCTCGAGCAGCGCCCGCGTGCCGGTAGTCCCGCCCCGAGCGACTGCCTGCGCCCGCAGATGCAGCAGGACCGCCGGGATGTCGATCTTGACGGGACAGACGTCGCGGCAGGCGCCGCACAGGCTGGACGCGTAGGGGAGCTCGGCGGATTCCCCCATCCCGAGCAGCTGCGGGGTCAACACCGCGCCGATCGGACCGGGATAGACCGACCCGTACGCGTGACCGCCGATCTGGCGGTAGACCGGGCAGGCATTGAGACACGCGCCGCAGCGGATGCACGCGAGCGTCTGACGGGTCACGGGGGACGCCAGCATGCGCGAGCGGCCGTTGTCGAGCACCACGATGTGCAGCTCCTCAGGCCCCTCGTCTGCCGCATGGCGCTTCGTGCCCGTGAGCAACGATTGATACGCGGTCAACGCCTGGCCGGTACCGGAGCGGGGGAGCAGCCGCAGAAACACTTCCAGGTCGGCGAACCGGGGGATCACCTTCTCGATGCCCATAAGCGCGACGTGGGTGCGCGGGAGGCTGGTGGTGAGGCGTGCGTTCCCTTCGTTCTCGAGGATCAGGATGGTACCCGTCTCCGCGACCGCGAAGTTGACGCCCGAGACGCCGAGATCCGCGTCGGCGAACCGGCGGCGCAGCGCCTGCCGCGCCGCTGCCGCAAGCTTGGCGACGTCGTCGGAGGGCTCCATCCCGAGCTTCTCGGCGAACAGGGCCGCGATCTGGCCTTTCGTCTTGTGGATCGCGGGGACCACGATGTGTGATGGCTTCTCACCCGCGAGCTGGACGATGTATTCGCCCAGGTCGGTCTCCACCGGTGCGATCCCACGCGCGGCGAGGGCGGCGTTCAGGTGAATCTCCTCCGACGCCATGCTCTTGCTCTTCACCACCGTGCGGGCACCCCGTCGCGCGGCGATTCCGGCGATGATGTCGCAGGCTTGGGCGGCGTCGCGCGCCCAATGCACCTGCGCCCCGGCGCGCTCGGCGTTCGCGGCGAACTGCTCGAGGTAGCGGTCCAGGTGGAGTAGCGTCTCGTCCTTGATGGCGCGCGCGCGGTCGCGGGCGCCCTCCCAATCCGGCACGTCGGCGATCGCCGCCCGCCGCCGCTCCCCGAATAGTGTCGTGGCGTGACGCAGCGCGCCCCGCAGCTGGCCGTCGGCCAGCGCCGTGCGCGCGTCCCGGTCGAAGCTCATGCGGTCGACGCCAGGACTTCCGCCAGGTGCAGGGCGCGGACGGCCGATCCCCGGCGCGACAGCCGGCCGCCGATCTGCATCAGGCAGCTCGCGTCCCCCGAGACGACGGCATCCACCCCGGCTCGGTCGATCGCGTCCACCTTCTCGTCCAGGATCGCCACCGAGATCTCGGGATACTTGACGGAGAAGGTGCCGCCGAAGCCGCAGCACGTCTCGGCGCCGGGCGGCGGCAGCTCGACCAGCTCCGCCCCGCGCACCCGGCGCAGCAGCCGGCGTGGCTCGTCCTTGATCTTCAAGTCGCGCAGGCCGTGACACGCGTCGTGCCAGGTGAGGCGGCCGCGGAAGCTCGCCCCCACGTCGTCCACGCCCAGCCGATTGACGAGGAAGGCGCTGAGTTCGTGCGTGCGTTGCGCCACGGCGCGTGCTCGAGCCCGCCAGCGCGGATCGTCGAACAGCTGCTCGTAATGGTGCAGCATGGCGGTGCACGATCCCGAGGGGCTGACGATCGCGTCGGCGTCGCTCGATTCGAAGATCTCGATGAGCCGGCGGGCCAGCGCGCACGCCTCCGGGCGATATCCCGTGTTGAACGCGGGCTGCCCACAACACGTCTGGCGCTCGTCGAACTCCACGGCGCACCCCATCCGCCGCAGCACCTGCACCGCGCCGCGCGCCGCCGCGGGCCAGAGTTGATCCGCCAGACAGGTCACGAACAGCGAGACGCGCATCGCGGGCCTCACACCACGACGACGCCCTTGACGTACTCCGGGGCGCGGTGATCGCCCATGAAGGCGCGGACGACGGAGTCGAGCGACGGGTGGCGGTGGGTGATGAGCGACTGCACGTCTACCTGCCCGCGCTCGATCAGGTCCAACGCGCGGATGTAAGTCGCCGGTCGGCCGTCGTCCGCGAAGCCGCCCGACGCCCCGACCGGCGCCAGCAGCGTGGGCTCGAGGAACTGGAGCGGGCTCAGCACGCTCAGGTCCACCCCGGTGTGGCCGTGCCCGTACAAGAGGATCGTCGCTTGCTTCCGCACGAGCCGCGGGATCGCCGCGAACACCGCTCCGGAGCCCGTGGCCTCGATGAGCAGCTCGGCACGGCGCCCGCGAGTGCGCTCGTACATCACCTCCACCGGGTCCGTAGCGGTCGGGTCGATCGTCTCCGCGCCGAACCGTTCGGCGAGCGCCCGCTTCGTCGCGTGCGGCTCGGTCACCAGCAGCAGTCCGTCGTAACCGAGCACGGTGCGCAGATACTGCACCCAGAGGAGGCCCGCGGGGCCCGCCCCGCAGATCACGACGCAGCGGGCGACTTCTCCCCCAGCCGATCCGTTCCGCAGGGCGTAGCGCGCCGGCGTACGTGTGAGGAGCTGCGCCGAGTGCACCACGCACCCCAGTGGCTCGGTCAGCGCGGCGACCGCCGGGTCGCGGTCGGATGCGATGCGCACCGCGTTCACCGCCGGGATGGTCAGATACTCGGCGAATCCGCCCGGCAGCCCGGTGATCCCGTGCTCCGAGTACCACTCGCACTGGTGAGAGTCGCCCGTGGCGCAGTATTCGCACAGGGGCGAGCGTGCCGCGCTCATGCAGTTTCTCCCCTGGTCGACCACCACCTGCTCGCCGGGGTGGAGATCGCGCACGGCCGTGCCCGCCGCCTCGACGACGCCCGCGATCTCATGTCCCAAGATCTGCGGCTGCCGGGCGAGGGGGATCGGTCGCCCCCGCTCGTCCCGGTTGTAGTTGGCGTGCCCCGCGAAGATGTGGAAGTCGGTGCCACACAGTCCCACGGCCGTGACGCGCACCACCACGTCGCGTGGCCCCGGCTCCTCGCATGCGACGTCGCGTAGCTCGATCCGGCCGACGTCGACGAGGACGGCGGCCTTCACGGCAGCAGGGTGGAGGACGTTTCCAGCACCACCACCGATGCGATGCTGCTCGGCGCCACCATCGGCAGCTCGACCACGAAGCCCGAGTCCGTGCGCTCGATAGGGAGCTGCTTCCCGTCGGCCAGCACGTAGGCGCGCAGCGGCTGGTCTTTCACGCCGGTCAGCGGCAAGCGGTGGTCCTTGGGCCAATCGAAGATGTGGGCATACACCCGTCCTGGTTTGGCCGTGTAGCGGCCCCACGCCGGCATGCCGTACGGGCTCACGCTCGTCGCATAGATGGCCTCGCCGTTGGCCTTCATCCAGTCGCCCATCTCGCGCAGCCGCCACACGATCGGCGGGGGGATCAATCCGTCAGCGGTCGGCCCCACGTTGAGGAGGAAGTTGCCGCCCTTCGAGGCCACGTCGATCAGCGTCCGCAGCAGGGTGCGCGTGTCCTTCCAGTCGTCGTCGTACGACTTGTAGCCCCAGGTGTCGTTCATGGTCATACACGTCTCCCAGTCGACCCCGGGGAGCCCCTCGGGCGGGACCTGCTGCTCCGGGGTCCCGAAGTCCCCGAGTCCGATTTCGCCCTCGGTGTTGAGTCCGCTCAATCCCTGGCGTGTGTGCCCCACGCGGTTGTTGACGATCAGGCTGGGACGGATTGCGCGGACGTAGTGGTACAGATCTCGTCCGCGTTCGTCGCTCCAATCGGCGACCCATTCGCCGTCGAACCACAGCACGTCGATGTAGGGGTATTGCGTGAGCAGCTCCTTGAGCTGGGGCTTCATGTACGTGTCGACGTAGCGGCCGAAGCTGGGGTTGCTCCACGTGCGCGAGTTGTAGTCCGGGTAGTTGGGCCCCTGGGCGTCCGGGTGATGCCAGTCCATGATCGAATAGTAGACGCCGAACTTGAGGCCGGCACGATGCGTTGCCTCCGACAGCGCCTTGATGACGTCCCGTCTGTACGGCGTGGCGTCCATGATATCGTAGCTCGAGACCTTCGAGTCGAAGATGGCAAAGCCGTCATGGTGTTTGGAGGTGATGATGATGTACTTCATGCCGGCATCCTTGGCGATGCGCACCCACTCGTCGGCGTCGAACCGCGTGGGGTTGAAGCTGTGGACGTACTTCTCGTAGTCGGGGATCGGGATGTGGGCCCGGCTCATGATCCACTCACCGATGCCGCGGATCCGCTCTCCGTTGTAGGTGCCGGCGGGCACGGCGTACGCGCCCCAGTGAATGAACATCCCGAACTGCGCATCGCGCCACCACGCCATCCGGGCGTCGCGTTGGTCCTTCGGTTCGTGCGCGAGGTCCTGGGTCGGCGCGCGACGCGCCGCGGCCAGGGTCAATAGGAGCGCGCAGATGATGGCAGGTCGCATGCTCATGGCTTCACTCCGTGCGCGGCCCACGCGGGGCCGTCGGGATAGGCGTACATCGCGAGACTCTGGGGACGCATCGTGATGCTGTAGCCGGGGGCCGTGGGGACGAGGTAGCGACCGTCTCGCACGACTACAGGGTCCACGAAGTGCTCGTGCAAGTGGTCCACGTACTCGACGACGCGGTCCTGGAGCGACGCGCTGACGCACACGTAGTCGAAGATCGCGAGGTGCTGCACGTACTCGCACAGCCCCACGCCGCCGGCATGGGGGCAGACCGGGATCCCGAACTTCGCGGCGAGCAGCAGCACCGCCAGCACCTCGTTGACGCCGCCCAGCCGGCAGCTGTCGATCTGGCAAAACCGCATCGCGCCCGCCTGCATCAGTTGCTTGAACATGACGCGGTTATGGCATTGTTCTCCGGTAGCGACGCCGATCGGTGCGATCGCCCGTGCGATCGCGGCGTGGCCCAGCACATCGTCCGGGCTGGTCGGCTCCTCGATCCACCAGGGATCGAACCGCGCCAGCTCGCGCATGCTGGCGATCGCCTCGCTCACGTCCCACACCTGATTGGCGTCGAGCATGAGCTTCTTCTCCGGTCCGATCTCGCCGCGCACGACCGCCGCTCGACGCAGATCGTCCTCCAAGTCGCGGCCCACTTTGATCTTGAAGTGCGACCACCCGCGCGCCACCCCCTCGCGGCACAGGCGCTGGATCTTCTCGTCAGGGTAGCCGAGCCACCCGGCCGACGTCGTGTACGCGGGGTAGCCGTCGCGCTTGAGCTCCGCCTCCCGCGCGGCGCGCGTCGGCGCGTGCGCGCGCAGCACGTCGAGCGCGTCTTGCGGTGTGAGGGCGTCGCTCAAATACCGGAAGTCGATGCAGCGCACCAATTCTTCCGGAGGCATGTCGCGCAGCAGCTGCCACAGCGGCTTCCCCTCCACCTTGGCGTAGAGGTCCCACACGGCGTTCACGAGCGCGGCGGTCGCCAGGTGGATCACACCCTTTTCCGGTCCCACCCAGCGGAGCTGCGAGTCGCTCGTGAGGCGCCGCCAGAAGCGTGCCATATCCCTCTTGATCTCCTCCAGCGTGAGCCCGCGGACGAGCGGCGCGAGCGCGTGGACCGCGGCCACGCACACCTCGTTGCCCCGCCCGATCGTGAAGGTGAGACCGTGTCCCTCCCGCCCGGCGGGGTGATCGGTGCGCAGCACCACGTACGCCGCCGAGTAGTCGGGGTCGGGGTTCATGGCATCCGAACCGTCCCGCTCCCGCGAGGTCGGAAACCGGATGTCGCGCACGTCGACTCGAGTGATCGTGGTGGGGCGGGGCATCGATGCAGGAGATGGGCTCACATGGCGGTGAAGCCGCCGTCGACCGGGAGCGCCACGCCCGTGACGAAACCGGCCTCGGGCGACACGAGCCAGAGCGCGGCGGCGGCGCACTCTTCGGGCGTGCCCAGGCGGCCCATCGGCTGCGCGACGCGATACTCGGTCCAGGCGGCCGCGGGGTCGGGCATCGCGTCCGCGAAGCGGCGTAGCATCGGTGTGTCGATGATCCCCGGGCACAACGCGTTCACGCGGATGCCGCGGGTGGCGTAGTCGAGCGCCAGCGCTTTGGCGAGCAGCACGACGGCGCCTTTCGAGGCGCAGTACACCGGCGAATCGGTCTGCGCCACGAGACCCGTCTTGCTCGCGGTGAACAGCAGCACGCCGCCCTCGGGCTGCTCGAGCATGATCGGAATGGCGTGGCGGGCGGCGTAGAGCGGGCCCCGCACGTTCACCGCGAGCAGCCCGTCGATGTCGTCATCGGAGCTGTCCACGAGCGGTTTCGGCAGATTGATGCCGGCGTTGCAGAACAGGATGTCGAGCCGCCCGTAGCGCTCGACGCAGGCGTCGATCATCCGCTCGTTGTCGGCCCGGCGGCTCACGTCGGCGCGCACGAAGCAGGCGGTGCCGCCCGACCGCGCGATGGCCTGGGCCAACGCCTCTCCCTCGGCGTCCTGCACGTCCGCCAGCACGAGGCGGGCGCCTTCCTGCGCGAAGCGCAGCGCGCTCGCCCGTCCGATGCCGGTGCTCGCACCGGTGATCACTGCGGTCTTTCCCTGGAGGCGCACGCTAGCGGCAGGCACGCAGGCGCTGGCGTGCCGAGCCGAGCCCCTCGATGCCGAGCTCCACCTCATCCCCGTCGACCAAGTAGCGCGGCGGCGTGTGGCCGAGGCCCACGCCTGGAGGCGTGCCAGTGGAGATGATGTCCCCCGGCAGGAGCGTCATGAACTGGCTGATGTAGCTGACGAGCGTCGGCACGTCGAAGATCAGCTCGCAGGTCGAGCTGCATTGCCGGGACTCGCCGTTCACCTTGAGCCAGATCCGCAGGTCGTGCACGTCGCGGATCTCGTCCGGGGTGGCGAGGAACGGTCCCAGCGGCGCGAACGTGTCGCAGCTCTTGCCCTTGACCCACTGGCCGCCGCGCTCCAGCTGGAATGACCGCTCCGAGTAATCGTTGTGGAGCATGTAGCCGGCGACGTGGTCGAGCGCCCGGTCCCGCTCGACGTACGTCGCCCGGCGGCCGATCACCAGGGCCAGCTCGACCTCCCAGTCGACCTTGGTGCCGTCCCGCGGAATGATCACGTCGTCGTTGGGTCCGGTGATCGCGGTGGTCGCCTTGAAGAACAGCACCGGCTCGTCCGGCACGGCCATGCCGGACTCGCGGGCGTGGTCACGATAATTGAGGCCGACGCACACGATCTTGCTGGGCCGGCAGATCGGAGGGCCGAGTCGCACGTCGTCCGCCACGACCGGCGCGGCCGCGCCCGTGTCGGCCAGCCAGCGCGCCAGCCGCTCCAGGCCCCCCGAGCCGAAGAACGCCTCGTCGTAATCGGCACCGCCCCCGACGCCCGACGCGTCGATGCGCCGGCCGTCAGGGAGCATCAGCCCGGGTCGCTCGCGGCCCGGCTCACCAAATCGGATGAGTTTCATGGCTCACATCTTGAGGGTCACGAAGCCGCCGTCGATCGCGTAGTTGCATCCCGTGATGAAGCTCGCGGCGTCGGAGCAGAGAAACAGGGCCAGCTCGGCGATCTCCTCCGGCCGTCCCATGCGGCCGATCGGCTGCGTCCGCGAGAGCTGCTCGAACATCTCCCGCTCCCGCCCCGGATAGCTCTTCGCCAGGAAGCCGTCGACGAAGGGGGTGTGCACCCGTCCCGGAGCGATGCAGTTGCAGCGGATCTTCTCGGCCACGTAGTCCCGGGCCACCGAGTAGGTCATCGTCAACACCGCGCCCTTGGTCATCGAATAGGCGAACCGGTCCGGAATGCCGACGCTCGACGCGACCGAGGCGATGTTCAGGATCACGCCTCCCCCGGCGCGCGGCTTCATCGCCGGCACGGCCGCCTGCATGCAATTGTAGACGCCCTTGACGTTCACGGCATAGAGCCGGTCGAAGTCCTGCTCCGACGTCTGCTCCAGGTTGCCGACGTGGGCGATCCCGGCGCTGTTCACCAGGATGTCCAGGCCTGCGAACCGCCCCACCACGGCCTGAAAGGCCCGCCCGACGTCCGCCTGGCGGCTCACATCACACGGGACGGCCACTGCTGCTTCCTCCCCGGCACCCGCCCCGCACGCCGCGATCTCGCGCACTGTCTGCTGCGCGGCGGGCTCGACCACGTCCACCACCGCGACGCGCGCGCCCGCCTGGGCGAACCGCAGCGCGATTGCCCGCCCGATGCCGGAGCCGCCCCCCGTCACGATCGCGACCTTACGCTCGAGCTCTCTCATAGTCCGTAGACGCGAGCCGCGGTGTCGGCGTAGAAGCGGCACCGCTCCGCCGCGCTCCACCCGGCGGTGAATCGGTCCGTGAACCCGTACCAGTCACAATAGCTGCCGGCGACGGTCAGAACGGGCCAGTCGCTCCCGTACATCACCCGCTCGCTCCCGAAGCACTCCACCACGCACGCGGCGTAGGGCGTCAGGGTATCGTCACGCCGGTCCTCCGGGTCCGCTTCGGTCAGGAGCCCCGAGAGCTTGCAGTAAACGTTCTCGTGGGCGGCGATGCGCGCGACGTCCCCGCGCCACGGGTCGAGCCGTCCCGTGCGGATCGCCGGCTTGCCGCAATGGTCGAGCACGAAACCGGTGTCGGGACATTGCTGCACCAGATCCGCCACGTCGCGCAGCTGGTCGTGCGTCGCGCAGAGATCGAACGTGAGACCGCGGCGGCCCACCGTCTGGACGCCCCGCACGAACGCCGGCTGCAGGCAGAATCCGGCGGGCTGTCCCTGGATGTTGTGACGGATGCCTTTGACCCTGGGCGAGCTCGCCAACCCATCCAACGTGTGTTCCAGCCTCGAGCCCCGAGTCCCGAGCCCCTCGGTGAGATCCGCGAACGCGATGATACCGGCGATGCGTGGCTCCGCGCCGGCCAGGCGCTCGACGAGTTGCACCTCGCGTCGCGCCTCTTCGGGTCGGCAGTTGCCCTCGACGAACACGAGCTTGGCGATCGGCACCTCCCCTGTGGCGGCGGCGTAATCCGCCGGCTGGAAGGCGCGGTGCAAGGCCGGCACCGCTTCGAGCCAGGGGTAGTGCAGCTCGGCGGGGTCCCAGAAGTGCACGTGGGAGTCGACTATCCGCACCGCCCCACCCCCGTCACATTGCGGATTGCGAATTTGTGATTGCGGAATTGAAGGGCGGACGTCGAATCCGCAATCCACAATCCACAATCCGCAATTGACCAATCCGCAATCATGCGCTCGCCCACCCCGCCCGCAACCGGTCCAGCGCCACCGCCAGCACGATGATTCCGCCGATGATGATTTCCTGAATGTAGTTCGGCCATCCCATCTGCTGGCAGCCGTTGCGCAGGAACGCCATGATGAGGGCGCCGACGACCGAGCCGAAGATGCTCCCCTCGCCGCCGCTCAGGCTGCCGCCACCGATCACCACCGCCGCGATCACGTCCAGCTCCGTGCCGATCGCGACCGTTGGATCGCCCTGCCGCAGGCGTGACAGCTGCATCACGCCCGCCAGCCCGAACAGCAGGCCTCCCACGCCGTAGATCCACAGCTTGAGGCGGTCGGTTGCGATGCCGCAAGCGCGCGCGGCCCGCTCGTTCGAGCCGAGTGCGAAGACACGCCGCCCGAAGACCGTGCGACGCAGCACCGTCGCAGCGGCGAGCGCCAGCAGCAGCGTGATCCACACCCCGGCCGGAAGCACCATCCAGGCGGGTTGGGGGAACGTGACGAGCAGATCGTTGAGCCAGGTCGGCGGCACGTTCACGGTCTGCTCGTGCGCCAGCCACTTGGCGACGCCGCGCGCGATGCCCAGCATCCCGAGCGTCGCGATGAACGGGACGACGCGCAAAGACGTGATGAGCAGGCCGTTCGCCAGGCCCACGAGCCCGCCGGCGAGCACGGCGGCGAGCGTCGCCACCCCCGCGGGCCACCCCGCGCCGACCACCAGCGCGGCCACGACGCCGGTCAACGCGATCGTCGCGCCGACCGAGAGATCGATCCCGCCCGAGACGATGATGATCGTCATCCCGATCGCTCCCAGGGCGACGATCACGGTCTGCGACAGGACGATGCGCAGGTTGAACGGCGACAGGTACCGCGCCGGCGCGTCCGTGAGCAGCGCGAACACCAGCACCACGAGCGCCAGCACGAGCGCGGGGCCGATGCGGGCGAGCGAGCGGCGCAGCCTGTCGGGTGCGGTGACTGGCGGCTCGCGCCCGCGGTCGGCGTCCGGCCTGACCTCGGGCGCCAGCCCGGGGAGCGAGGTGTCGGGCCTCACACGCCCACGGGCTGTTCCACCGTCGCCGGCTTGAGCCGCGGTGCCAGGAGATGAATGATCGTCCAGCCGGACACGTAGGCGAGCCCGCACACGACGAAGATCGGCGTGTAGTCGTTGCCGTTTGCCTGGAGGATCCGGCCCGTCATGCGCTGGAACGCCCAGCCGCCTAGGCCGCCCGCGAACGCGCCGATCCCCACTACCGAGCCCACCGCCGCGCGCGGGAACATGTCGCTCGCCAGCGTATAGACGTTGGCAGACCACGCCTGGTGTGCCGCCGCGGCGACGCTGACGATCAGGACGGCAGTCCACATGCTTCCCGCCAACGGCGCCAGAGCCGTCGGCACGATGAGGAGCGCCATCGCGAGCATCGCGGTCTTGCGCGCGCGATTGACCGTCCAGCCGCGCTTGATCAGGGCGCTCGAGAGCCACCCCCCGCCGACCGAACCGACGTCGGCGACGACGTACACGACGATGAGCGGGAGCGCCACCTGCGCCAGCTTGATCCCGTACCGGGCGTCCAGAAATTTCGGGAGCCAGTACAGGTAGAACCACCAGATCGGATCGGCCAGCAGCTTCCCGGCCGCGACCGCCCAGGTCTGCCTGAACCCGAGCAGGCGGATCCACGGCACGCGGGCATTCGCGGGGTCGGGCGGGTCGCTGCGGATATGTGCCAGCTCGTCGCTCGACACGCGCGGGTTCGACTCGGGACTGCGATACACGGCGAGCCAGAGGAGCAGCCAGAGAAACCCGAGCGAGCCGGTCGCGATGAAAGCCCACTGCCACCCCCATGTAAGCGCGATCCAGGGGACGAGCAGGGGCGTGATGATCGCGCCGGTGTTCGTCCCGGCGTTGAAGATGCCGGTCGCGAGCGCCCGCTCCTTCTTGGGAAACCACTCGGCGACGGCCTTGATGGCGCCGGGAAAATTCGCCGACTCGGCCACACCCAGCAGGGCGCGAGCGGTGGAAAACATCGCCGTCGTGCGGGCGAATGCGTGCGCGATGGCGGCTAGGCTCCACGCGATGACGGCCGCCGCGAACCCGCGCCGCACGCCGATCCGGTCGAACAGCCGCCCCGCCGCAAGGAATGCGAAGGCGTAGGGCAGGCTGAACCACGACACGACGTCACCGTAGGCGGCCTCGGACCAGTGCAGCTCGCGCTGCAGCGTAGGCGCGAGAATGCCGAGCACCTGGCGGTCGACGTAGTTGATGGTGGTGACCACGAACAAGAGGGCGCACACGGTCCAGCGGTAGCCGATCCGGGGCGTCATCCCTCGCTCCGGACCAGGGCTTCCCACAGGCCCTGGAGATAGGTGATCCCGAGCGCCCGATCGTACAGGCCGTACCCGGGGCGCCCGGTCTCGCCCCAGATCATGCGGCCGTGATCGGGACGCATCGGGCCCGCGAAGCCCACGTCCCGCAGGGCCCGCAACACCTGGAACAGGTCCACGCTGCCGCACGCGGATGGGTGGGCGGTCTCGTGGAAGCGGCGCGCGCCCGTGACCAGCACGTTGCGGCAATGTGCGAAGTGAATCCGCCCCCCGTTCCCGCCCAGCGCGCCGAGCCGGCGTACCATCGCGGGCAGATCGTTCTCGGGGCTGGCGCCAAGCGAGCCGGTGCAGAAGGTCACGCCGTTCACCGGACTGTCGACCAGCGCCACGAGCCGCTCGAGCGCGGCGGCGTTCGTGATGATCCGCGGCAGCCCGAAGATCGGCCACGGCGGGTCGTCGGGGTGGATGGCCAGGCGGACGCCCGCTTCGCGGGCGACCGGGACCACGCGCTCGAGGAAGTACGCGAGATTGTCCCACAGCCGCTCCCCGTCCACCTCGCGGTAGGCGGCGATCAGCGCCTGCAGCTCGGCGGGCTGGTACGCTGTGGCCCAGCCCGGCAGGTCCGGCGCCCCGCGCGACAGATCCACTTGCGCGAGGGCGGCGTGGTCGTAGGCTAGCGCCGTAGAACCATCGGGCAGCCGCAGCGCGAGGTCGGTGCGTGTCCAGTCGAACACCGGCATGAAGTTGTAGCACAACACCGGGATGCCGAGCTCCCCCATGCTGCAGACGCTGCGGCAAAAGTTTTCGATCAGGCGATCGCGGCCGCGGCGGCCGAGCTTGATGTTCTCGTGCACGGGGATGCTCTCGACCACGGGAAAGCGAAGCCCCGCGTCTTCGATCTGGGCCTTGAGGGTGCCGAGCCGCTCGCGGCTCCAGGGCTCGCCGACCGGCAGGTCGTACAGGGCGCTCACGACACCCGTCACGCCGGGGATCTGGCGGATGTGGGCGAGCGGGATCGGGTCCGCCGAGCCGAACCAGCGGAAGCTGGGGATCACGCGCGCAGCAGCTCCTCGACTTCCTCAACGCTCGCGCGGCTGAAGTCTCCGGGCACGGTGAGCTTGAGGGCGCTCGCCGCCACCGCGAATTCCAGCGCCGCGGCCGGCCGGTCCCCGGCGAGCAATCGCGCGATGAGCGCCGCCGCGAAGCTGTCGCCGCCGCCCACACGGTCCACGACCTGCACGCAGTGCCGCCGGCTCTGCGCGAACGAGCGGGTCTCCGCGTCGTACAGCACGGCGCTCCAGCCGTGCTCCCGGGCGCCGAGGATCTCGCGCCGCGTGAGCGCTATGCGCTTCGCCTCGAAGCGCGCCGCAAGCTGCTCGGCGAGCCCGCGCGCGCGCTCGGGACTTGCGAGCGACCGGTCGTCGGCCGGCAGGCCGAGCATTGCGCTCACGGCCGCCGGGTTGCCGATCAGGACGCTGGCGCGCCGCGCCAGCGGCTCCATGAGGGGCCGCGGGTTCCGGTCGCGCCACAGGGCCTCGCGGTAGTTCAGGTCGAGGCTCACCGGCGTGCCCCGGGCACGCGCGCACGCGATGGCGCCCGCGAGCGCCGCCACCGGGCCTTCACCGAGTGCGGGCGTGATCCCGGAGACGTGGAACCAGTCGGCCCCGGCGAGCACCGCGGGCCAGTCGATGCTGTGTGGGTCGAGGCGCGCGAATGCCGAGCCCGCGCGGTCGTACACGACGCGCATGGCCCGCAGATCCGCGCCCGGCTCCACGAAGTAGAGCCCCAGGCGTTCGCCGCCGCCCCCCCGCGCGATCCACCGGGTACCCACTCCTTCTTTCCTTAGTGTCTCGATGCCGGCATTTCCGAGGGGGTTGTCGGGAACGCGGGTCACGTAGTCGCACCGCACCCCGAGATGGCTCAGGGCGACCGCGACGTTCGCTTCCGCCCCGCCGAAGCAGGTGTGCAGCTCGGGCGACTCGAGCAGTCGCTCCTCGCCCGGCGGGCTGAGCCGCAGCAGCAGCTCGCCGAACGTCACCACCCTCATGCGCGCGCCGCTCTGACCTGCGTGACCAGCAGCCGCGCCCGCGCGGTCAGCTCCGCGGCGCTCTCGTGGCCGAGCAGCGCCGCCCGCAGCAGCGCGCCCCCCACGCTCACCGCGGCGGCGCCGGCGCGGATCCAGTCGCCGGCGTTCTCGAGCGTCACGCCGCCCGAGGGCACGAGCCGCAGGAACGGCAGCGGCGCGAGTACGTCCCGGATGAAGTCGGGGCCGAGCGACGCGGCGGGAAACAGCTTCACGAGCGACGCGCCGGCGCGCCACGCCTCCAGGATCTCCGTCGGAGTGAAGGCGCCGGGCATGCAGGGGACGGCGCGCTCGCGGCACGCGCGGAGCACCGCGTGGTCGAGGGTCGGGCTCACCACGAAGCGCGCCCCGGCGTCGATCACGGCGCGCGCCGCGGCTTCGTCTAGCACGGTTCCGGCGCCCACGACGCATCCGCCGAGCTCATTGTCTCGGGCGAGGTCGGCGATCGTGGCGATCGCGCCGGGCGTCGTCAGCGTGATTTCCACCGCGCCCACCCCTCCGGCCGCGAGCGCGCGCGCCACGGCGCGCAGCCGGACGGCTTCGGGTGCACGCACGACCGCGATCACGCCGCTCTCGAGCAGCGGGAGCCCACCCCTTTCTCCCCCGAGAGTCGTCGTCGTATGGGTCATGGTCGGGTCCGGCCGGTGGTCGAGTGCTCCGGCATGCCACGCAGCGCGTCGAGTGCTGCATACACGCCCTCGCGCTCCAGCAGCAATAACCAGCGCGTCGTCGTCTCGACGAGACCGGGCAGCTCGGCGAGATTCCCCCCCCACAGGCTCGCGTCGCCGAGCGCGCTGGCGGCCAATCGCTCCAGGGCGGCTGCAAGTCCGGGGCCAGAAGCGGTCTCTCGACCCGCCGCTCGCCAGTGCCGCTCGATCAGCGGCAGATCGACGTCCCCACCGGGGGGCGGCGGACAGGAGCGGGCCCACTGGAGGTAAGCCGCGCAGGCCAGGGCCAGCCCCTGCGGCGCGCGCCCCCGCTTACGGGCGAACCCCGCGATCACCGGCGCGACGCGGAGCCGCAGCTTGGCGGTCTGGTTGGTAGCGATCACCCGCCACTCGTGATCGAGCCACGGGTTGCGAAACCGCTCGAGCACCGTGCGGGCGAATGCCGCCGCCGCGTCGCCCGGGAGCTCCGTGCCCGCGGGAATTTCCTCGAACAGGATGTGCCGTAGAAACGCTCCCAGTCGCGGTTGCAGGGCGGCCTCCCGCACGGTCCGCACGCCCGCCAGGAGCGCGAGCGGTGCGGTCGCGGTGTGCGCGCCGTTCAACAGCCGCAGCTTGCGCTCCCGGTAGAACGCGATGTCGGGAGCGAAGATCACCGAGGCAGCGTCGATCGCGAACGCGGTGTGCAGCTCCGCGGGGTCGGCTGCGATCGCCCAGAAGCAGTGCGGCTCGGCGACGGTGAGGAGCGCGTCGCTGTACCCCACGCGCCGCTCGAGGGCCGCGTGCGCGTCTCGAGCGGGCGTGCCGGTCGTGATCCGGTCGACGAGCGAGGAGCAAAATCGTACACGGCGCCCGAGCCAGTCACGAAACTCGGGCGCATGCTCGCCCCCCTCCGCCAGTTGCTCGACCATCGCGGCGAGGCGAGGCCCGTTGTCGTCCACCAGCTCTGTCGGGATGACGAACACGGGCGGGCCGTCCGGGCGACGTGCGAACCGCGTGTGGAGCAGGTCGGTCAACCGCGCCGGAAACCCCGCGTCCAGCCGGAACCCCGCCTCCGTCACGTTGCTGACGATCACCCGTAGCTCCGGCCGCGCGACGATGTCGCGCACCGCGTCCCATTGGGTCTCGGCCACCAGCGCGCGCGCGATCGAGCCGACGAGGCGTGTGCGCTCCACGGGCGCGCCGTGCTCGAGCCCGCGCTCGACCAGCGTGAATAGGCCGTCCTGGGCGTTGAGGGCGGCCGCCTGGCCCTGGGGCGTGCTCTGCACCACGACGATGCGCCCGCCGAAAGCGCCGGCCGCATTCGCGGCGTCCACGGAGGCCGCGCACACGGCGCGCAGTAGCATGCCGGTGCCGAACTGCAGCACCCGCTCCGGCAGTTCCGCGCGGTGGTAGGCGGCGCGCGGCCAGTGCGCGCCGCTCAAGCGCGGGAGGTCGGCCATGGCGAGAAGCTGGCTTCGAGAACGGCAGCGCGCTAGTTTCCTGCACGATGGCCACGACCGCGACGTCTCCGGCGCGCGAATCGCGCGACTCCGTCGTGATCCGGTTCGCCGGCGACTCGGGCGACGGCATGCAGGTGACGGGCGGCCGCTTCACGATCGAGACGGCGCTCGCCGGCAACGACCTCACCACGTTCCCCGATTATCCGGCCGAGATCCGCGCGCCCGCGGGCACCACCTACGGCGTCTCGGCATTCCAGATCCACTTCGGCGCCGTCGATGTGATGACGCCCGGCGATCAGGTCGACGTGCTCGTCGCGATGAACCCCGCGGCGCTCAAGGTGGACCTGAAGGACCTGCGCGTCGGCGGCACGGTGGTCGTGGACCTGGGCGCCTTCACCGAGCGGAACCTCGCCAAAGCAGGGTTTACGACCAATCCGCTGGACGACGGCTCGCTCGCCCCGTACCAGGTCCTGAAGCTCGACGTCACGAAGCTCACGCTCGACGCCGTCAAACCGTCCGGGCTCCAGTCCCGGGAAGCGCACCGCTGCCGCAATATGTGGGCGCTCGGGCTGATGCTCTGGATGTACGGGCGCGATCGCGAGGCCACGGTGGGCTGGCTGAAGCAGAAGTTCGCCGGGCGGCCGGAGCTAGTGCAGGCGAACGTGGCGGCGCTGAACGCGGGGCATGCCTACGGCGAGACGGCCGAGATGTCGGAGTACGGGGTCGGCTACACGGTGCGGCGCGCGCCCGTCGCCCCGGGCGTGTACCGCACTGTCAGCGGGACCGAAGCGATCGCCTGGGGGCTGCTCGCCGGCCTGCGCGCGGCGGGGCTCGAGCGGATGATCTTCGCGGGGTATCCCATCACGCCGGCGTCGGTGCTGCTGCACACCCTGGCTGGCCTGGCACGGTACGGCGTGATCACCTTCCAGGCCGAGGACGAGATCTCGGCGATCGGGGCCGCGGTCGGCGCGGCGTACGCCGGGGCGCTGGGCGTGACGTCGACCTCGGGCCCCGGCATGGCGCTCAAGACCGAGATGCTCGGCCTCGCGATCGCGACCGAGTTGCCGCTCGTCGTCGTGGACTCCCAGCGGGCCGGCCCCTCGACCGGCATGCCCACGAAAGCGGAGCAATCGGACCTGCTGCAGGCGGTCCACGGGCGGAACGCGGACGCGCCGCTCGTGGTGCTGGCCGCCGCCACCGCGACCGACTGCTTCGACGTCGCGATCGAAGCGGTCCGCCTCGCCACCAAGTACATGACCCCCGTGATCCTGCTCTCCGACGCATTTCTCGCCCACGCCGCCGAGCCGTGGCGCATGCCCGACCTCGATCGGTTGCCGCGCTTCCCGGTCCGATTCCGAACTGAGCCTGCGGGATTCCATCCCTTCCTGCGGGATGCGGAGACGCTGGCGCGGCCGTGGGCGCGCCCCGGCACACCGGGGCTCGAGCACCGCATCGGCGGGCTCGAAAAGGATTACGACACGGGACACATCTCGTACGACCCGGAGAATCACGCGCGCATGACGCGCGCGCGTGCCGAGAAGATCGCCGGAATCGCGAACGACATCTCGCCCCAGACCGTGGCGCTGGGCGCGGATCATGGCGCCGTCGCCGTGGTCGGGTGGGGCTCGACGTACGGCGCGATCCACCAGGCAGTGCGTCGGGCACGGCAGGACGGCGTCGACGCGTCGCACATCCACCTGCGCTACCTGAGCCCGTTCCCGCGCAACCTGGGCGAGCTGCTCAAGCGGTTCGACCGCGTCCTCGTGCCCGAGCTGAACACCGGTCAGCTGGTGCAGCTGTTGCGCGCGACGTATCTCGTGCCCGCCGAAGGGCTGAACAAGGTTCAAGGGAAGCCGTTCAAGGTCTCGGAGATCGCGGAGGCGATCCGATGACCGTCACGACGATCACCGACGCCGAGCTCCAGCCCAAGGATTACGCGTCCGACCAGGAGGTGCGCTGGTGCCCCGGCTGCGGGGACTACGCTATCCTCAAAGCGGTCCACAAGGCGATGGCGGAGGTGGGTGCGCGGCGGGAGCGCACCGTGGTCGTGTCCGGCATCGGGTGCGCGGCGCGGTTCCCCTACTACATGTCCACCTACGGCTTCCACACGATCCACGGGCGCGCCCCGGCGATCGCCACGGGCATCAAGCTCGCGAATCCGGAGCTCGACGTGTGGGTGATGACAGGAGACGGCGACGGCCTGTCGATCGGGGGCAACCACATGCTCCACGTGCTGCGCCGCAACGTCGATCTCCAGATCGTCCTGTTCAACAACGAGATCTACGGTCTCACCAAGGGTCAGTACTCTCCCACGTCCCGGCGCGGCACGAAATCGCCGTCCACCCCGCGCGGCTCCGTCGATTACCCGGTGTCGGCCTGCGCGTTCGCGTTGGGGGCCGGGGCGCGGTTCGTCGCGCGCTCGGTCGACACGCTGCAGGGCCACCTGGTCGGTGTGCTGCAGCGCGCCCACGCGCACCGCGGCGCGTCGTTTGTCGAGGTGTTCCAGAACTGCGTGGTTTTTAATGACGGCGCGTTCGACAATTTCACCGCGAAGGACGGCGCGGCGGACACGCAGTTGCACGTCGAGCACGGGAAGCCGTTGATCTTCGGCGCCCGACGGGACCGTGGGCTGCGCTTGAAGCCGGGGAAGCTTGAGATCGAGGTGGTCACGCTCTCCGAGGGCGGCGTGACGCCCGCCGACCTGCTGGTGCACGACCAGACCAACCGCGGGCTGGCGCACCTGCTCGTGGCGCTCGAGCCGCCCGGCTTCCCCGTGGCGCTGGGCGTGATCTACTGCAATCCGGCCCCGTCGTTCGAGGCCCTCGTGCACGCGCAGGCCGGCGCGGCCGGCACGGGACGCCAGCCACCCGACCTGGCAGAACTGCTTATGACTAAAGAAGGGACCTGGACCGTGAGGTGACCCTACAACAGGTGTGGCTTTCACGCCGCACGGACGATTCCTGCCGAGCCTTTCCCCTTTCACGCCACACGTGAGACTCCCGAACTGAGCTGAGCACTTGCGCACGGTGACGCGGCGTGACCGCCATCACCCGGGAAGGCATGTGGCTTGCCCGCAAGTGAGCTGACCGTCACACGGCGCGTCTCCGTCATACGCGCAACCCATGTCGCAGCCTGTGCCGACTGATGTCCGCGCCCCGACACTGCCGCTCGCCGGAGAGGAGCGAGGTTGGGCTGCGCGGATTCGCGCCGGCGATGCGGCCGCGTTTGAGCGGGCCTTCCGTACCTACCATCCGGCGCTGTGCAGATTCGCCTGCCGCTACGTGCACTCGCGCGACGTCGCGCAGGAGCTGGTGCACGATGTCTTCGCCACGCTGTGGGAAGAGCGCCGGCGCCTGAGCGTCGACAGGCTCAAGAGCTATCTGTACGCCGCCGTGCGCAATCTCGCGATCAGCCATCTCCGCCATGAGCTGGTCGAGCGGCGCTGGCGAGAGCGGGCGCCGGCCCACGCGGCTCCGCTCGACGAGAACGAGGGCGAGCGGCGCCTCGAAACGGCCGAGCTGGAGGCGGCCGTGGAGCGGGTGCTGGACCGTGTTCCGGAGCGCTGTCGCCTGGCACTCACGCTGCGCTGGCAGCGGCAAATGAGCTACGCCGAAGTCGCCGCCGCCATGGGCATCTCGGTTAAAACCGTGGAGATCTACGTGGGCCGTGGGCTCGCGGCTCTGAGACAGAGCTACGAGACCCTGGCGCCGCACCGCTGAGCTCGCCGCCTCCTCGATAGTCGATAGGGGATTTGGTCCCCCCTCCGCGTCCCATAGTCATGACCGATGAATTGGACTGGAGGCTGCTCGACCGGTTCCTGGCTGGCGAATGCAGTCCCCCTGAGCGAGCGGCGGTCCTCCAGTGGCTCGAGAGCCATCCGCTTGTAGCCCAATACCTCGAGGTGGTGAGGCGTGCGCTGGCTAAGCACGAGGTCAAGCCCTCGCCCCGGCGCTGGCCGGGGGCGGCATCGCACGGATTCCGGATCGCCGCCGTCCTGGCGCTCGTGGCCGGCGCCGCGGCCCTGTGGCGTGTGGAGTCGTTGCGTCACAAACCCGCGTTGCGCGAGTTCACCACGGCCCGAGGACGCCGCGCCGCCATTCGATTCGACGATGGGACGAGGATCGTGTTGAGCGTCGACTCGAAGCTCCGCGTGCCGGCGGACTACGGCGTGACGGCGCGAGCTGTCTATCTCGAGGGGGAAGCGTACTTCGCGATCGCGCACGACCCTGCCAAGCCCTTCGCCGTACACGCGGGGCAAGGTCTCATCTGGGACCTGGGCACGCGGTTCGGCGTGCGGGCTTATACGGACGAGCAGGATGTGGAGGTCGTTGTGGCGGATGGGAAGGTACGCGTGCGCCCCGCCGGCGCGCTCGATTCCCCCGGCCAGGTGGTGAGCGAGGGGGAGCTCAGCCGGTTGGATCACACGGGCGTGCCCAGCCTCCCGAGACGAGTCGACACCCGACGCTATCTCGCGTGGACCGCGGGGCACCTGGCATTCCAGGATACGCCGTTGGGGGTCGTGTTGCCGCAGCTGGCCCGCTGGTACGACGTGGACTTCACGCTCGGGGCGGGCTCGTTGGCCGACCGGCACCTCACGCTTTCGGTGCGCGGCGAGCCGATCGCGCAAGTCCTCGACGCCATCGCGCTGCTGGCGCATGCCCGGTACGAGCGCGCTGGGCGGAGTGTGACCTTCTACCCGACTACGCCCCAGCGCTAATGCTGTGCCAAACACCTTGCTTCAGGGAGCGGCTCGCATGAGACACGGACTGCTTACCGCCTTTGCCTCCGGAACGGCGCTCGTGTTCGCGCCCATCGCGGCGTTGAGGGCGGCACAAGGCCCGGACGCCGACAGCTTGACCACGCTGGTGGCGGCGTCGACCTGGGTTCCTACCGGGGGCACGACAGTCGCACCGCTGCGGCGCACCATTTCCCTCGATCTCAAGGACATGAGCATCAGGCAGGCGCTCCGGGAGATCGGGCGGCGCGGGGGCATCGAGATCGCCTACGGCGATGACGTGCTCCGAGCCCGGGACCGGGTGTCGCTTCAGCTGGAGCAGATCGCGGTCCAGGACGCGGTGGCGATGGCCCTGGCAGGCACCGGGTTGGAGGCGTTCGTCTCGCTGCGAGGGACGACCATACTCGTGCGCGCTGGATCGGCGGTGGCGCAGGGCGACTCGCTGACGGGCCGCGTGACCGACACCACCGGGGCCTCCCTGGCGGGCGTCCGCATCAGCGTGGTGGGCACGCGATTCGGCGCGGTGACGGGGCCGGACGGCCGTTACGCCATCGCCGATGTGCCACCCGGGACGTACCGCCTGCAGGCGCGGCTGATCGGGTACGGGATAGCGGAGACCGACCTCATCCTGGCCGCCGGGCAGACCGTGACCGCCGATTTGCGGCTCGTGCCGCAGGCGATCGAGCTGAACCCGATCGTGGCGGTGGGTTATGGCGAGCAACGGAAGGCGACCCTGACGGGTTCGGTCAGCGCCGTTCAAGGTGAACAGATCCAGGGCGTGCCCGCCGTCAACGTGTCGAACACGCTCGGCGGCCAGCTGCCCGGCCTGGTGACGGTCAACCAGAGCGGCGAGCCTGGGTACGACGGGGCGACCATCCGGATCCGGGGCAACCACACGTTGAACGACAACAGCGCGCTCATCGTGATTGACGGCGTGGCGGATCGGGTCGGCGGGCTCGAGCGGCTCGACCCGCAGGACATCGAAAGCATCAGCGTCCTGAAAGACGCCTCGGCGGCGATCTACGGCGCCCGCGCGGCCAACGGCGTCATCCTCGTCACGACGAAGCGCGGACGCAGCGGTGTGGTACAGGCACCGCAGCTCACGGTGAACATCAACCAGGGCTTCAACCACCCCACGCGGACGCCCCAGATGGCGGACGCCGCGACGTACATGACGATGCTCAACGAGATCAACACCTACCGCAACCTGCCAGCCGCCTACACAGCGGATCAGATTCAGAAGACCCGGGCAGGCGCCGATCCCTGGCTCTACCCCAACACCGACTGGTTCGGCGCAGTCATCAAGCCCATGTCGCTGCAGACCAGAGGGAACATCGGCCTGCGGGGCAGTGGCGAGCGCATCGGGTATTACCTCTCCCTGGGCGGTCTGACCGAGGACGGCTACTACCAGAACAGCGCGACGCGGTACAACCAGTACAGCTTCCGCAGCAACATCGACGGTCGGGTCACGGACCACCTCGGCTTGCGCTTCGACGTGACGGGACGTCGCGAAGACCGCAACTTCCCGAACCGCAGCGCGGGCTCGATCTTCCGCGCGCTGATACGCGGCAAGCCGAACCTACCCGCGTATTGGCCGAACGGGCTGCCGGGACCCGACATCGAGTTCGGGGACAACCCCGTGGTGACCGGGACGCCGGCGACGGGATACGACCAGGACCAGCGAGACTACGTGCAGGGCACCGTCGGCCTCGACTTCAAAGTGCCGGGGGTGAGCGGTCTCACGCTGCGCGGCAATGCGTCGTACGACCAGGTGTTCCGGTCCGAGCGGCAGTGGCGCACGCCCTGGACGCTGTACACCTGGGACTACACGACGCGCGACTCGAGCGGCCAGCCCGTGCTGTCGCCCGCCAAGCGCGGATTCAACGCGCCGCAGCTCAACCAGACAGACGGTCGGGGGACCAGCATCCTGCTCAACCTCGTCGCCGAGTACCGCCGCAACTTCGGGCCGCACACGGTCGGCATCCTGGGCGGCATCGAGCGCCAAACGGCGGACAGCTCGTATGTCAATGCGTTCCGCAGGGACTTCGTCTCGGATCAGGTCGATCAGATCTTCGCCGGCAGCGATGTCGGGAAGAACAACGACGGCACCGAGTACGTGGCGGCGCGGCAAAACTACTTCACCCGCCTGAACTACGCCTTCCAGGACAAGTACCTGTTCGAGCTCGTGGCGCGCTACGACGGCTCGTACATCTTCCCGGCCGACAAACGGCTCGGCTTCTTCCCGGGCATCTCGGCGGGATGGCGCATCTCAGAAGAGCCGTTCTTCCGCAATCACGTCTCGGTGTTCGACGACCTGAAGCTCCGCGCCTCGTGGGGCAAGACCGGTAACGACCGCATCAACCAGTGGCAGTACCTGGCGACCTACGGCTTCGGCGGCGGATTCATCTTCGGCGGCACCCAGGAAGTGAAGAGCATCTTTCAGACGCGGACACCCAACCCCAACGTGACCTGGGAAGTCGCGCAGCAGCTCGACTTCGGGATCGAGGGGCGGCTCCTCAAGAACCGGCTCTCGTTCGAGGTCGACCGCTTCACCGAGCGGCGCAACAACATCCTGTCGTTTCGGAATGCCTCGGTGCCCCAGACGGCCGGTCTGAGCCTGCCGCGCGAGAACATCGGGATCGTCGACAACCGGGGCTGGGACGGGTCGATCACCTGGCGCCAGCAGCTGGCGAGCGACGCTTCGTTCGAGGTGACGTTCAACGGCGGCTATGCCCAGAACAAGATCCTCTTCTGGGACGAAACCCCGGGAGCGCCTCCGTGGCAGCGGTCGACGGGCTACCGGATGAACACCGGCCTGTACTACAAGGCGATCGGCATCTTCAAGGACCAGGCGGCGGTCGATGCAGCTCCGGTCTACCGTGTCGGGGGCACGCCCCGCCCGGGAGACATCATCTTCGCGGACGTGGAC
>Ga0209158_1000266_pt1 | contig 40539 bp, 27 predicted proteins | sample GraSoiAngelo_140_FD_185897 | JGI IMG/M metagenome (GOLD analysis project Ga0209158, IMG submission 185897) | Grasslands soil microbial communities from the Angelo Coastal Reserve, California, USA - 14_0929_12_30cm (SPAdes) (version 2) | ecosystem: Environmental > Terrestrial > Soil > Grasslands ...
ATACGTGCTACATTGAAGCACATATTTTCATTAATGCAAGCCAAATCTTAACAAATCTTGACTTATTACTTGCTACATTTCTGATGGAAATCCTTGTCTCTCAGAGGTTTTCTCATTTTGAAAGGGAAGTCAGGCTAGTGGTGTCGGTGATCAAAACCGCGCAACCCGAATCACAAGACTATGCGCATCATCGCGGACGTCCCGGAAGTGGTTCCCGGTCCTCGTGGATTTCAAAGTTGCTGGGCGGGCTCACGCCAAGAAGGTTTCGAACGAAATAGTCCCACCGTCGCCGCACCAGATACAAATTGCCACCTTCGCCGTGATACATGTTGGGAACGATGAGCATGTCGAAGTCCTTGTTGGCCTTAATAAGCGCATCGGCAAACCGCATCGTCTCGACAACGTGGACGTTATCATCGATGTCGCCGTGCTCGATCAGCAGCCGTCCCTGGAGCCGGTCGGCCATCGTGACGTTCGACTGTTCGGCATAGTCGGGCCCCACCGGGAATCCCTGATAGAGCTCGTTCCACCAGGCCTTATCTAATCTCGCATCGTGATCTCCGGAGATGGCAACACCAACTTTGTAAAAATCAGGAAATACCAGCATGGCATGAGCAGCGCCGTACGCTCCGGCGGAGGTCCCGAAGATTCCTACACGTGTCGCATCCATGTAGGGATATTGAGCGATCATTTGCTGGATCATGACCAGGTGATCTTCGAACGCTCCGCCCAGATTTCGATACGAGAACTCGTGGAATGCTCGAGAGCGCCCCGTGGTGCCGCGACCGTCGACCATCACTACGATGAAGCCGAGCTCCGCGACCGATGGCAGGCCCCGCATCGCCGCGCCAAAAGTCTTCGGAACAAAGAACGCCTGGGGACCCGTATAGGCCATTTCGATGACGGGATACTTCTTTGCGGCGTCGAAGTTGGATGGCCGCCAAATCAAACCATAAAGATCCGTGGTGCCATCCTTGGCCTTGCCGTGAAATGCCTCGGGGAACTTCCAGTTCGTTTTGAGCAGTTCGCTCGAGTCGGTTTGTTCAAGGACGCGAATTGGCGAGCCGTCTTTTGTATTTCGGAGGACGGCCTCTCCGGGAAGGTCAGGCCGCGAAGAGTTATCGACAAAACAAGAATGGTCAGGAGATATGCTGACCGTGTGATTGGCGTTCGCGGGAGTCAGCATCATCAAGTTGTTCCCGTCGAGGCCGACGCTGTACAGGTGTGTTTGATAGGGATCTTCGCCCTTCTCGCGCCCGTTCGCCAAGAAATAAACGCGCCGCGATTTCTCGTCGACGTCGACGATCTGACGGACAACCCAGGGCCCATGGGTTACCTGGTTTTTCAGGGAGCCGGTTTTCTGGTCGTAGAGGTATAAATGATTCCATCCGTCCCGCTCCGATGACCAGAGTAGTTCTGCGGAGTCGCGCAGAAATCGAAAAAAGGTCTGGCCCGGGTCAACGTAACGATCCGACTTTTCTCGAACCACAACCTTTTGTTCTCCCGTTTCGGAATCCACGGTGCGCAGCTCGATGGCCTTCTCCCCACGGTCGTCGGCTTGGTAATAAATAGCCTTGCTGTCTGGAAACCATTCGAAACCCGGCCCACCCTGAAACTGAATTTCCAGGGATGCGGTCTTCACATCGATGGCCTTGCCCTTCTGAACATCAAAGATGATCGGATCGGCTTTGGGCAGCACTTCTCCGGGCAAGGGGTAGACCACGGTGAATGCCTTGGGGCGCAGCTGCCCGGTGGGAACGAATTGCAAGTTCGTGAAGCGTCCCGCGCTTCGCGTGTCCATCCGGTAGGTCACCAGTTTCGAAGAATCGGGCGACCAGAACACGGCAGGCCGTTGCTTCACATCCTGAGTGCCTTGCGCCACCATCGGTCGCAGCGATGGGATTGGCGTGGCGTAATCCCAGGATTCCGTGCCATCGTGCGTCAGCCGCACGATTTCCCCGGTCGGCGCATAACGGAGATACAAGTCGTGCTCTTTCACATAGGCAACCCACTCCTTGTTCGGCGAGGCCTGCTCATACTGCCCCGCCACGGGTTCGGGTTCTCTCTTGCACTCATAGTTTTCGAGCTGGCAGGTCCATGGCATCCCGTCAACTTGAAGCGAGATCGACCTTCCGTCCTTGGCGTAATCGAAGGTATCGAACGGAAGCTCCGTTGGCTGGTATTCGCGCGTCGCAGCCTTTGAAAGAGACGCCGCTAAGCGGGCGTGATCGAATGCCGGGCCCGACGCGTTCTGTTCGGCATCAACGAGTATGAATTCCGTACCCTTCGTGCCGGCCTTGCGATACCAGAAGCGGTTCTTCTCGGCGATCCAGTGGGGAATGACATCCGCGACATAGACACGATGTCGCAGGTTCCCCGGCAGAAATTGTTGGGCGCGCTGGTAGTCCTCGCGTGTCCCCTGAGCCAGAACCGCCGGTAACGGAAGAAACGCAACCACTGCGGCAATGGCCAAAGTTCTCGAGCAAGTTGTCATCGCTTGTTCCGCCTTTCAAGAAAGGTTGGTTTTGAAAAGAGCCAGCTTCGGGTGCTTGGTTCCTATTCCGGTTGCCGTTCGGATGGCTGGGCAGGAGCGCCTGCAGCGCTGATTGGAGTTATGCGGCGTTCGGCCAGAACGCGGTTAAACTCCGGGACATCTTTCTCGAGTAAGGTTCGAACGCCGTTTTCGGCCTCGGCAAGGTCTTTCTCAAGCATCTGGAGTAAAGCGACTGAGGTGTCTGTCGGACCGGATCCCACGCCGCCGGCCACGTCCCCGCCACCCGTTCCCACTTCAGCATTCAACCAGATCAGATTGAGATAGATCTTGTCTGCCGAGGAATAATATTTGTCGTCGCTTAGGGCTTCGGCCTGTGAAATGAACTTGTACTCCACGTTTTGCATCTTCTGATCCATCGTTTTGAGAGACTTGAGCAGTTCGGCATTCGGATTAGAATTGTCTCTGTCATCGTCCTGTTGGTTCTTGCTTCCATCTTCACCATTGGACCCCGGACGCTGCTCGCCTTCGCTACGCAGCATCGCTTGGATTACCGCCATTTGCTTGCGCATCCATTCGATGCGGTTCACCGACTCGGCGGTCTTGCTGATGTCGTCCCGGATTCGCACCTGCATCCTAAAGGAGGCTTCCAGTTCCGCGTCGCTTGCGGAGTTCTGGGGGTCCTTCACGATGGTGAGGGGCTGCGTGTAGGTCTGGCCGTCGATCGTTAGGCGAACCGTATATTTTCCCGGCAGCGCCATCGGCCCGACTTCCGCCTCCTTAATACCCCAATGGAGGACTGGTCGGCCGTCTGTTCCGCGAAATCGCGGCTCTTCCCAAATGTGGGGGTTCTCGGCCGGCGCAGTGCGCAACGCCACGAGCTTGGGGGCTTCATAGCGGAGGTCCCATTCAGCTCGATTCATTCCCACGCGGCGGGGCCCAGCGAGTTTTCGGATCAACGCGCCATGGGAATCGAGGATCTCAATTCTTGGAACTGTTTTTGGCGCTGACTTCAATGAATAGTTTATTAGGCCGCGTCCCCCGGGAAGCAGTGCAAAAGTATTGCGCGGCTCAAACAGACGGACCTCGGTGTCAGATACTGCTTGTGCCATTTGTTCGAGCGGTGTGATGTCATCCAAAATGTAAAGCCCTCGCCCGTACGTGGAGATGACCAGATCGTGGAATTGCCTCTGTACCACTGCCCAGGTAACCGGCGCGTGCGGCAAGTCACCGCTTAGGGCCGTCCAGTGGACACCGTCGTCGAGCGAATCATAAATTCCATTTCCCGTGCCGGCAAACAACAACCCCTTGACGTGGGGGTCTTCGGCAATGATTCGAACGTATGCCAATGGATGCTTGGGCAAGCCTCCTACAATCGGTTTCCATGTCTTGCCGAAGTCGGTGGTCTTGTAAATGTAAGGATCGCGGTTGTCGACTAGGTGGAAATCGATGCTGACGTAGGCAGTTCCCGGATCGAAGTGTGACGGCTCGATGCTGGTAACCGTGCCCCATGCCGGCATGCCGCCAATGTTGTTGGTGACGTTCGTCCAATTCGCCCCGGCATCTTTGGTGTACCAGATCTGCCCATCATTGGTTCCGGCCCAAATGAGCCCCTGCTGTAACTGCGACGGAGCGATCGCGAATACCACCTCACCGTAGAATTGACCCAGATTGTCGCCAACGATTCCGCCGGACGACACGATACGCGAGGGATCTTGTGTCGAGAGATCGGGACTTATGACCGACCAGCTCTGCCCTCCATTGATGGTCTTGAAGATGACCTGGCATCCGTAATAAACGGAGTTGTGATCGAATGGATCAATGGCCAGCGGAGGGGTCCAGTGGCAACGGTACTTCAATTCGTTCGGAGGTGAATCCAGAGTGTGAATCCAAGGACTCACGGAGCGTGCGCGTTTGATTCTTGCGTCCCAGCGCGTCACTTCGTTCGCATAACAACTGGACCAAACAATATTCGCATCCAGGGGGTCAGGAAGCGTGAAGCCCGATTCGCAGCCACCCATTCTGCGTTCCCAGCCCATTTCGGGAAAACCACCCAACGGCAAGCTGGGACCGCGCATGTTCGGTCCGTCTTGCATGTTGCTGTAGACGTAGTAGGGCACCTGATTGTCCACGGCGACGTGATACATCTGGCCGATTGGCAGTGTCACGTGATGAAATCCCCGCCCGTGAACGGTGGTAATATTCAACCCGCCATCGTCGGTAATCACGAAGCGATCCGGATTCAGCGGGTCAATCCAAATATCGTGATTGTCGCCACCCCACGGCACTTCTTTGAATGTTTCACCACCGTCCAACGATTCCAGAAAGCTGCTATTGGCCACATAAACTTCGTTTTCGTTTCCGGTAGAGACAGCAATTCGAATGTAGTACCCGGCGCGTCCGATTAACTGGCGCTGGTAATTTACGGTATGCCAGTGTTCCCCGCCGTCGTCCGATCTCCACAGCGAGCCTTGATCATTCGTCTGGATCAAGGCAAAGAAGCGGTCCGAATTCGTCGGAGCAATCACCACGTCAATCTTTCCAACCGGCGGCTTCGATAATCCGTGCCCCTCGAGTTTCGCCCATTTCGTCCCGCCGTCCTTGGACAGGTAGATCGCGCTGCCAGGTCCTCCGCTGAATTCTCCCCATGTGTGCATTTCCAGTTGCCACATGCCGGCAAGCAGAATCCGGGGATTGTGAGGATCCATCGTTAGGCCGGAGCATCCGGTGTTTTCATCGGCAAAGAGCACTCGCTCCCAGTGCTGTCCCCGGTCGGTTGTGCGGTAGACACCGCGCTCTTGTTGCGGCCCCGTGGCGCGCCCCAGTGCGCAAACATAGGCCACATCTGGATTCGTTGGATGAACAAGAATCCTCCCAATTCTGCCCGCCTCATCGAGGCCAACGTGATTCCATGATTTTCCGGAATCGGTGGATAAATAGACGCCGTTCCCCATGACGTCGCTGTCGCGAATAGCCCAGGCTTCCCCCGTCCCGGCCCACACCATGCTGGGGTCGGAAGGAGCAACCGCAATTGCTCCAATCGCGGCGGCCGGCTGTTTATCGAAGATGGGTTCCCAATTGTTGCCTCCGTCAGTCGACTTCCAGACACCGCCGGATGCGGCTCCGGCATAGTAGATGTTGGGGTCTCCGGGAACTCCTGCCACGGAGGCGATTCGATTCCCGACACGCGGTCCAACAAATCGGAATCGAAAAGTCTCTTGGTCTTGGGGTGCGACGTTTGGTTCCTGGGCAGAGGCGGCCAATCTCACGGTCGACACCCCCAAAGCCAGAATTCCGATCTTCAGGCAAAACCGCGGAATACACATTTTTCGGCACCTCTTTGCATCAGCCACCTCTAAGAGTCAGAAACGGTGGCGGTTAGCGCGAGTCAAAATAAAGTTGATGCGCCGCCTGGATTATGTATATTGTATGCATGGCGACTCGTCAACCCCTATACTGAATGCTTTCTTGCCGTGCTGCGAGCCGTCCGTTTTCCGGTTTCTTTGACTTAGTGGGCGCACGAGTGCTGTCGCCTTGTTGTGAGGCTAGCTGGGTTCTTCACGAAGAAAGCAAACTCGCTAGGATTTTCCGGTGTCGGTGGTGAGTCCCGGTGCGGGTGATTGTAAATGATGTGTACCTTTAATCATCTGAGTCCGGTGGCGCTTAAGTTTTCTAAAGATTGGTCGATGTTTTTCAGAGTTGATATCTTTGAAGCGCAGTTGCCAGTATCATGATGTTTGTGGATTTTGGCCCAAATATGGAGACGGTCACCCCAAAACAATCCGCACCGATCCCCCGACAATCCCTTTCTGCTGCTGTTGTCGAGAGGCTTACAGAAAAAATCCTCAGTGGCGAATTGCGCGAAGGAGAACAACTTCGGCAGGACGCCATTGCCACCGAATTTCAGATCAGCCGTATTCCTGTGCGTGAAGCGCTCAGCCATCTGGCGGCTGAAGGGCTCATTACCATTGTCGCCAATCGAGGCGCTGTTGTTTCGGCGCTCTCTCCCGGCGAGATCATGGAGTTGTTTGAAACGCGCGCGGTCCTGGAGTGCTACATGCTGCGCTGCGCGATCCCTAATATGAAGGAAGATGAGTTCAAGCGCGCTGAAGACATCCTTCGCCAGTACGAACAATCTCTTGAGAATGATTCGGAGGTGAAGTCCTGGGGCCGGTGGAACTGGAGTTTCCATTCCGCACTCTATGCGCCCGCCAATCGTCCGGTCATGCTGTCGTTCTTGAAGAAACTTAACATCAACTGTGACCGCTACACTCGTCTCCACCTGGTCTTCACGCGTGACTTGCACCGCGCCGGCCAAGCGCACCGCGAACTTCTGGATGTCTGCAGGACGAAAGATCCCGAATTAGCCTCTGCCGCTCTGTGGAAACATATTACGGACGCCGGCGAATACTTGAAGGAATTCATCAAGCGCCATCGCGAGCAACACTCCTGAGCAGCCGCGCGTGCTGGGGTTTGTTCCTCGCAGTGACCACAAGTTACGTCCTTCGGAACATCCAACCAGGGTAGCGTCAACTGCCAATTGTAAGTGCTTCGCCAGGGACAAAGGCCGGGAGGGCAGATCGATGGACCGTCGACAATTCTTGAAGGACCTTGCCGCTGTGACTGCGGTCACTCATGGTCTGCCGGACGGTGTCAAACCAGGAGAGATAGCGGGCGAGACTCGCGATCTCGCCACATCTTCCGACCCGCGCTCGACTTTGGGAGCCGCCCCGGATATCGATGGTCACACCTTGATTTCTGAATTCAAAATTGACGCGACGATGTGGAAAGTATACGAAGACTTGCGGACTCGCGAGGGAGCGATCACGTTTGTTTCTTCAAAGGAGGGAGTGCGCGTACTGAGGAAGAGTGCAGAGGCTACATTCCCGGGGGCCGACCCAGCCTATCTGGGATTGAACTTGAAGGACATCGGTACAACGGGTGCGGATCTTCTGGCAGAACGCCTTCTTCTAAGCGGGGGTGACCCAGATCCTATGATGGTGAGGTCCGCTGCTCCACCTCTCGGATCGACCTCATCAGAGCGCTCGGGTTGGAAGCTGCCCTGGGACACGATTGTGGGGACAAAGGAATGTTTTGACACCATGCCGGTGTTCCCAGCGGGCAGCACGAGAACTTACCATCCAGTGCAGTACTTCCCCGAGCTAACGAACCAAGCGGCCCGAAAACGATTCGATGGACTCATCGGCGGCTGGATGCCTGCAGTGCGAAAGGTCGTGACAGTTTCCGAAACCGCTTACGACGAAATCGTGGTGTTCGGCGACGTGCAGGCGCGCGACAAATTCATCGTGCAGACGTGGCATCGCACGGCGCGTGTCGAGAATGGCAAGATCACAAAAGTTGTTTACGGCCACACCTACCCAGGTTTCCCTCCGCGGCGTGAGGACCCCAGCCCTGAACAGTTCTACCGCGCGCTCGCAGCGTTCACTGGTTACTGGGAGAGGTTGTTAAGCGATTTCTCAGCGGCTTCCGTACCCGAGAATGACTGGATCGACATGTCTAAACATGCGTTTGCAAAAGAGCTCATGGTGCGGCCTGGCGGCGTTTATCCGAAATATGGGGCGGTCGACCGCGATTACTACGGCTCAGAGTACGACGGGTTCCAGGATATCTTCACGATGAGTGTTTACGCGAATCTCGAATGGGGGCGCTTCGAGATGGCCAGCACGGTGATCGACAACTTCTTTAGCGATTTCGTGGACGCCACGGGGGTGAACAACATGCGTGGGCCGGAGATCGCGCAATTCGGTCTTACGCTTTCGCTGCTGGCACGACATTTCAACTATACGGGAGACGATGCCTTGTTGCTGCGACATCGCGACAAAATCGCAGCGACGGCGGCTCTGCTTGTGGATCTTCACGAGGAAAGCCTGCGCTTGCCAAAGGACGATCCCGGCTACGGGTTGATCCACGGCTGGAGCGAATCGGATTCTTGCCTGGCCCCGAAACCCATGACTTGGTGGTTGCCTTACTTCGCGAACAACGCATATTCTGCGAGGGGGCTCAAGGATATCGCCCGAGCGTGGACCGCAGTTAGCCGATCGAAGCCCTCGCCGGCGATGGAGAAGATGGCCGTCGATTGGATGGAGCGAAGCAAGGTACTTCAGGACGCTCTTGTGGCCAGCATGGAAAAGAACGTACGAAAGGACATGCACCCGCCATACGTAGGGCCTTTCCCGGGAACCGCGCTGACATTTTGGGAATCGATGCAGAATGAAAGGCCGAGCCCGCAACAGTGGGCGCACCGCGCCTATGCCGAACTGCTGCAGGCTGATATGCTGCCCGCCAGCCTCGCTAACGTGGTGATCGACTGCATGCGCGCTTACGGCGCCACAACGCTTGGAGTCGTTGCCAACGTAGAGCGGCCGCATCCTGAGGGCCGCGACATTCTAGGTTTCATTTCATACGGCTATGCGCAGATGCTGCTGCGGTTGGACCGCGTTGAAGAATACCTGCTGTTTCTCTACTCGCACCGTTACCACGACCACACTCGGGGGAGTTGGACTGCTGGTGAAGTGGCTGGCATTAATGGAGACACCGCGCTGTTTTGCATTCCCGCGCAGCAAACCATTCCGCTGTTGGTTCGCTGGATGTTGGTTCTCGAAGATTCCGATGAAGAGAAACTGTACTTGGCAAAAGGAGTTCCTCGTGACTGGCTGGCCAGCGGGAAGGAAATCCGAATCGACCGGGCGCCGACGCGCTGGGGCAGAATTAGTTTCAGACTGGTAGCGATGCCTGCGGAGAAAAGCCTCGTTGCTAGCGTGCAGCTATCCCGCCCGGGGTCGCCCAAAGAGGTACACTTGAAACTGCGACTGCCCCTAGAAAACAAATTAGTGAAAGTCAGAATCAACGGCTGGGTTGCCAATCTTCGCGGTCCCGGCAATGACACTGTGCTTATCCAAACTCAAAAAGAGAGTCGATTCGAAGTTGTTGGCGAGTTCAACTGAGTTGAGCCAAGATGAAGAGGGTGTTTGAAATGGACTGCATGCAGAGGCCTGTAACACTGTTCCGCGGACGAGATTTATGACCGTGCGGAGTTCTGGCGCAGTAGAACAGGAATTCCCCGGCCACTCCGCACGCACGGTTGCCGCCCTTCCAGGAGTTCTCAGCTCGAAAAGAATTCCTGGGCGCCAATCGTTAAGCGATGACGTTCCTCGGCCTCATGCTCCTGCTTTATGCTTTCGCGCATTCTTCTGATAGCCGAGGCCTACATGTCCCGATCGCCGTTGCAATGGAAATCCGAATGCAGCTCCAGCAGATTCTACGCCGCGAACACGTTTCGGATCATGAACCATAAGTTCGCCGGGCGTTCTGCCAGCCGGCGCACGAACCACGGATACCAGTAGCTTCCGTAAGCGACCAGCACAATGGAAGTGCAGCCCTCTCTGGCCAGGCGCTCCTGTTCGGCTCGTTGGATGCCGTAGAGCATCTGGATTTCCAAATCCCTTCTTAGAAACCCCTCCGCCGAAGCAAAACTAGCCAGCCGACGTATCAGCGCCACGTCATGCGTGCCGAAAGCGGCCCGCATGCTAGAATTTACCTTCTTGGCCCGCAGCATTTGCTTTCCAAGCTCGAAATAGCTTTCGTCGACGTCCTGTTTACGCGGAAACGCAATCTCCGGCGGCTCGTTGTATGCCCCTTTCACCAATCGGATCGAGGGCCGCAGCGGCAGAAGTCTTGCCAAGTCCTTCGTTGTCCGATGGAGATATGCCTGCAGGCACACACCAACGTTCGAATGCGCGGCCAGGACCCGGCGATAGAGATCCAGCGTCGCGTCCACATAATTGCTAGCTTCCATGTCCACCCAGACGATGGAGTCCTTTCGCGCGCGCTCAACGATGACCTTTAAATGTTCGAAGCAAAGGTCCGGCGAAAGGTCCAAACCGAGTTGTGTCAGCTTCACCGAAATTTCGGCCTGCAAACCGCTCTCTCGAATGCGCTCCAAGACTTCGAGATAGTGCTCCATAACTTGTTGAGCCTCAGAGCGATCCTGGATATTTTCGCCCAGATGTGTGAAGACCGTCCCGATCTTCTTCCCACGCAAAATCTGTGCAGAGCCAAGCGCATCATCGAGCGTTTCGCCGGGCATGAACCTGGATACAGTGCGCCTGAGAAACTTGTAATGTGCCGCGCGATCACGCAACCACTCGTTTTGAGATGCTGCGAGCAACATCGATCGCATGAGACTCATGAGTTCATGGCCTCTTTGCCTTGGAATCGACTCCGCTGGGGCGCCGCTTCGCTGGAAAATATGAGTTTGCACATCTTCTCCAGGAAAAAGTCTTTCGGCCCGGCGAAGGTAGCCGGTGAACGGACGAGGCCCGCGAAAGTGGCGATTGTGGGCAAGAGTTCACCGATGGTGAAGAACACGGAATCCCGTCGCTGCGAACGAGTGTCCAGCATCGCGGCAGATGCTTTTTTCCAATCCTTGGCGCCCATGCTGCGGTAGCGAATGAGCAGGTCACTGAGCGTACGGCCCGCCGCGATGTAGTCAGTGTCGTATTGATCATGCACGCGCTTGAGGCTGATCAGGCCGGAGGCCGAGTAAACCAATTGAAGGGGGGAGTGGTGATGGGACTGCGCCACGGCAGTGGACACTCGAAGCAAGCGCTTGCAATGTAGCACGCTGGATATATTATACAATCCGAGAAAGGAGCTCAAGGCGCTCTTAACAGCCACGATCGAGGCGGGGTTATCGAAGTCGGGCTCGGCCAAACCCCACGCGCTGTCGTCTTCGAGGGAAAGTCTATCGAGGTATCGCCCTAACGGGCGTTCGCCTCTCTGGTCAAAGGTTTGAAAAGGCGGCCTAAGCGTGAAAACTGAGTTTCGCACCTCACGACCCAGGATATTTCCGGTGATCTCCAGACGAGGTTTTCTGAAGACTGCAGGCGCAGTTCTGGTCGGCTCGCGTGCAAGTCTCCGGGCCGGCGCGGCGGTGAACGCGGTTAGGTATGTCGACGTTGCGGGTTCCGCGGGTATTTCTTTCCAACATGACAACGCAGCATCCCCTGAGAAATACTTGATTGAAACGATGGGTTCGGGCTGCGGATGGATCGATTACGATCAGAATGGATTGCTCGACCTTTATCTTGTCAATGGAGCATCTCGGCGACCGAACACGTCCAAGCATGCGCTGCGGAGCGCCCTCTATCGCAACAACGGAGATGGAACGTTTACAGACGTCACGATAAAAGCTGGCGTGGACGCGGAAGGTCTGTTTGGAATGGGAGCTGCCGTGGGCGATTACGACAACGATGGATGCCCTGATCTATTCGTTCTCGGTTATGGGCGGTGCATCCTGTTTCACAACAATGGCAATGGAACGTTCACGGATGTGACTGACCGCGCTGGTGTCGGAAACCTCCGGAAATGGGGTTCGAGTGCTGCGTGGTTTGATTACGACAACGACGGCCTGCTGGACTTGGTGATCGCTAACTATGTGGATTGGTCGCCGGAGGAAAATTTCTGGTGTGGAGACAAGGGACCAGGATTGAGAAGTTATTGCCACCCAGACGTATATCGCGGCCAGCCGCCAACGCTATATCACAATAACGGCGACGGTACGTTTTCCGACGTGAGCAAGCGCTCCGGAGTGGGAATCAGGCCGGGGAACGGGCTGGGTGTGGTCACTTTTGACTATGACAACGATGGGTGGCAGGACATTTTTATCACCAACGATCAAATGCCGAATTTCCTGTTCCATAACAATCGTGACGGCACATTTCGAGAAATAGGTTACTCGGCAGGCGTAGCGGTCGGCATCGATGGGCAGTTTGAAGCGGGGATGGGAACGGACGCCGCAGACACAACCGGGAGCGGCCGGTCAGACCTAATAGTTACGCACCTGGATCAACAACTCGCGCGCCTCTACCAAAATGTTGGCGAAGGGTATTTTGAGGACGCCACCTTCCGATCAAAGATTTCGTATGCCACATTTCATCTGAGTGGGTTCGGCACGCGCTTTATGGACTATGACAACGATGGCGCGCGCGATCTGTTCATGGCCAATGGACACGTTTTGGACAACATTCAGCGCTACCACGCCGAGACAACGTACGCGGAACCCAAACTCATGTTCCGCAATGTCGGTCATGGTATTTTTGAGAATGTCAGCGATCAGCTCGGAGCTGATTTTCTATTGCCGCGCGTCAGCCGCGGGGCGGCCATCGGGGATTTTGATAACGACGGAGATCTGGACATCATCATTAGCAACAATGGGCAGGCCCCGCAGCTTCTCCGCAACGATGGCGGCAACGCCAATCACTGGTTCCAGCTTCTTCTCATCGGCACGCGTTCGAATCGCGACGCCGTCGGAGCTCGCGTGAAAGTCACTGCCGGCGACCTGGTTCTTTACGATGAGAAAAAAGGGGGCATGAGCTATCAATCCGCGCAGGATCCGCGGCTGCATTTCGGGCTCGGCCAGCACACCACCGTCGAAGAAGTCGAAATTAAGTGGCCGAGCGGCGAGCTGACCAAACTCACGAACATAAAATCCGATCAGATCCTGGCCATCGAGGAGGGCAAAGGGTTGGTCTACCGGCCCTTTCCCCGCGTCCCTGTCAGATCCGCTTGAACCGGTTTTCGGAACCGCGATAGTTCTTCATTCTCTCTGCTTGCGGTTTCTGCTCGCCTCGACTCGCACCTGAGGCGCCTGGGATTGGTTTGCTGTCGCCGGGAGCTGTCCGGATTCTTTGGGCCTGCTCCTGATTCAGTTTGGCAAGTATTCCCAGCATCGCTTCCGCTTGGCCGGGCTGCCCGCTCTTCCGATACGCCGCCGCGAGCAGCGAATACACCGCAAGGTTTTGCGGACTGAGCCGTCGACCGGTTTCCAAATGTTCGATCGCTGCTTTCAGCCGTCCATCCAAAAGGTCCACATGGCCCAGCGCAATTTGTGAGCTCGCGTAATTAGGTCGCGCAGCCACCGACTTTTCCAGCGCGTCGCGCGCCTCCGCAAATTCGACTTGACCAGGGCTTGCTCCGACGCGGATCAGTGCTTCCCCTAGAATTGCCAGCAATTGGTAATCTTGTTTGCCTTGCGCGGTGGCGGTTCGCGCCACGCGAATCGCTTCTGCAAGGTTTCCGCCAAACAGGCTCTCTTGCGCTTTCGCAAGATATCCGATCTCGGAGCCCGGTGCGATTTGCGCCGCCCGCTCGAAGTCCATCCTCGCACCGTCAAAGTCATCGAGCATCGCAAGCAGATAGCCTCGTTCGTAGTGCAGTCGTGCGGATTCGGGAAGATGTTGGAGACCGAGTTCGATCACTCGAAGACTCTGTGCAGGCTCCTCACGTCCCAGGAATGCGCCGCCAACGAACAAATAGAGCTTTTCGTTTTTTGGTGTAGATGCCGTCGCTCTCCGTAGCGCTTCGAATGCCTGCCCCTCCTGACCGTCGCCCGCGTACGCCTGTGCGAGCAAATTCTCAACGCTGGCGTTCTCACGCCCGTGCTCACGCAACCCGATCAGAACGGAAATCGCCTTTTGAAATTGCCCGGTGCCGACGTAGCAAAGCGCTAAGTTGAATTCGGCCGCGTAGTCGTTCGAAACGCGCCCTTGCGCCTCGAGAAGATGCGCAATCGCCTCCGCAAAATGACCGCCCCGGGTTAGCTCAATGCCTGTTTGTAACTCGGATTCGGCCAGAGCATTCTGGTCCGTTCCCGATGGCTTCATGGCGGCCGCCGGCGAATCGAGCCGCGCCTGCGCCCGCGTCAACTCGCAGGTGCCCAAAATGAAAAAAATGCCTGCAATCGGCGCCAGCCGGATTCCTTGCGGCATGAATCTTATTCCGGACATCTTCAACTCTTACGACCAGCCACCATGGCCCTCCACAATTGTAATGTAACGATCGATGGGAAGACCCGTGAATCTCTCAGTCTTCCCGCTTGGATTCGGCCACTTCACTTCCATCCAATCAATCTTGGCCTGTCGGCCCAGTCCCAGAACGATACGAGGATCATGGGCAGAGAGGTAGCTACCCCCACCCACTTTCGAATAGTGGCGCAGAAGATCGCCAGATTGGTAAACCACCTTTGTTCCGATGGCGTCTATATTGGCTTTGCGGCCGATCAATCGCAGGCCGAGCCAGTGATTCCGCCGGCCAGCGTAGTTCCGCAACAGTAGAGGCGGTCCCGCATTCTGCGTCACCAACACGTCAACCGAACCATCGTTATCGAAGTCTCCGAGCGCCAGGCCGCGCGCCGCCAAATTCTTTGAAAAAATTGATCCACTCTCAGCGCTCACATTCTTAAGACCTGACCCGCTGTTTCGAATCAAAAGCATCGGCTCACGATAGGTCACATCCTCCATGCGCTTTTCCACCATGGTGTCGGGGTGCCCGTTGCATAGCAGCAAGTCCAGATTACCGTCGTTGTCATAATCGAAAAACTTCAGTCCCCAGCCGCTGAGGCGGCTCGTCAAGGCATCAATGCCAGTCTGAATCGCAACATCAGTAAACGATTCATCTTTGTTGTTGTGAAAGAGCGCGAAAGACTCGTGATCCACATTTGCGACGAATAGATCGAGCCAGCCATCCTGATCATAGTCCGCTGCATCGACACCCATCCCCGATCGCGCCAGGCCAAATGAGTTGTAGCCCACGCCGCCCAGCGAACCAATCTCCTCAAACCGACCCTTGCCACGGTTGGCGAACAGAAAATTCGCAACCGTGTCATTGCTGACGAAAAGGTCCATCCATCCATCGTTATTGATGTCTGCCGCCACCACACCCCAACCTTTTGCCGGCGACCCGCCAATCCCGGATTCCTTGCTAACGTCGGTAAATGTACCGTCGCCGTTGTTGTGGAAGAGCCAGCAAGGCATCGGCTTGTACGGAGTCGGCTTGCAGTACCACCGGGCGTTTGTTGGTCCATAACCGCAGAAAATGTTTTTTGACTTGTCGAAGTCCACGAAGCGGCAGACAAATAAGTCCAGGCGTCCATCATTGTCGTAGTCGAACCACACTGCGCTCGTGCCCCAGCCCGGTGCGCCGACGCCGGCCTTCGCCGTAACATCCGTGAACGTGCCGTCCCCATTGTTGTGATAGAGGATGCTGTGCGGATACTGGGTCACGTAGAGATCCGGCCAGCCGTCGCGATCGTAGTCACCGACCGCAACACCCATGCCGTAGGCGTTTCCCGGCACGCCGGCCTTCTGCGTCACGTCCGTGAATGTGCCGTCGTGGTTGTTGCGATAGAGCGCGTTGCGGAGTGGAGTGGCCGGGGTGTAGAAATCGCACGGTCCGCTATTCACAAGGTAGATGTCCATCCAGCCGTCGTTGTCGTAGTCGAGGAACGCGCACCCGGGACCTACGGTTTCCGGCAAGTACATTTCCGGCGACTGACCACTGACGTGAACCCAAGATATACCGCTGGTCGCGGGCGGAACTTCTTCAAACGCGGCAAAGGAATCCGTGCCTGCTCCGGCCATTGCTCCTGGGTCTATATGGCCGAGCGCGGCACTCATCCCAGACCACCCGAGAATCTGCAGGGTGCGCCGCCGAGAAATTATCTGACTCAATCGCATTTTCCCGCCTGGTTTACGTATGCAGCGCAGCGCCGCACGCTTCGGCTACGGCCGGACCCCGCCTGGATTCTTCTCGGAGACTTGCCGTTGAATGGTCATCTCGCGAACAGCGTCCTCTTTACGCCCGGTGCGCGCATAGGCGATGGAAAGCTGGTAATGTCCGGCAGGGTCCGCCGACAGCATCTTCACGTAGCGCTCCAGAGGGGCGACGGCTTCCGAAAAGCGTTCGGCGGAATTCAACGACATGCCCAGGGCGAGGAATGCTTCGGCAAACCCCGAATCCAATCTTGCCGCGGTCCCGAAGTGCGAAATTGCTTCATCCCATTCTCCGGCGCGCCGTGCGATCTCTCCCAGCCAAAAGGTGGCTGCCGCGTTGCTCGCATCAATCTTTAACTCCGCTTCAAACTCTTTTCGGGCTTCTTCGGTGTTCGCCGCAGACTCGGTCTTCGAAAGTGCCACGCGCCCCAGCCGGTAATGAATCCCCGGCAGGTTGGGGTTCTGTTCAAGAATCTTTCGATATTCATTTCCGGCGGCGTCCCAGTTCTGCTGCGACTCGAGGGATTCCGCTTCAAGTTCGTGGGCCTGATAGGAAGTAGGAGCGACGTCAGCCATTTCCTGAGCCGCCCGCGTAGCAAGCTGCGAGAAGTAGTGCGTCATAATGTAGAGGACTTCGGGATCTGTCGGAAAGTCGCGCTTGAGGATCCACAAAGCATTGACGGCCGTTTGCGCCTGATCAAGGCTCATGGCGCAACGCGCCGTCGCCATCGCGGCACGGTACTCCAGCTGCTTGTCCGTCATACGGGAAATCGACCTCTTCAATATGGGAAGCGCCTCCGGACACCGCCCCTTGGCGGTGAGGTTGATCGCACGCTCAATGGAGGAAGTAGCTCCTTCTGGGGCCTTTTCTGCAGTCTGGGCTGCGAGGAAACTGGCCGACAAAATCACGGCCAGCGGAACCTGCAGCGTGAGGCAAACCAGTTTAATCATAATTCCGCAATATAACCCACTTGGAGGAAACTCTCTTACGTTTGATGCACCGCCGCGCTGATGCGGTTTCCACCTAAACAAAGAGGCAAATGCCGCGTCGCCTTCCTGCAAAACAGCCCTGCAAAACAAGAAAGGCATTCACTGAGCTTCCCGGGGTGTCGGGGAAGTCTTGCCCAGTGAATGCCTTTGCAGGTCAGCAATGAGCTGGCCTGTCCGAGGTTAGAATTCGATGTTGGCCCGGAACCCGATCTGGCGTTCAATGGCGCCAGTCGCGAGATTCCGAATCACATTGGTCTGTCCGAATCCCGAACTTTGGATTCTGGTGTTGGGGCTGCCCCATACCGGGTGATTCCACACGTTTACGAGTTCCGTTTGGAAACTGAAACGTAGATTTTCGCGGATGCGAAAGCTCTTGGTAATGGCCATGTCTTGGAAGAATTCATGCGGGCCATAGATAAACGGATTACCCGACGATGTCCCAGCAGCAGTGTTGGGCGAAATGAAAGCCCTATTCGAGCCACTGCTGCCAATATACTTCGTCGGATCCAGTCCGAACCCATAGGTTTTCCCCGGAGCGGAAAATACCCCGATTCCATTTTGTAATTGCGATACCGTGACGCCCGTCAAGACCACGCCGCCGTCGCCCAGGTCAAAGCCGCCCGGCCCATCACCAAAGGGAGTTGCAGCAGGACCATTGGTAGTGCGGTATCCGCCGATCAACTGCGAAGGCAGGCCGGTCTGGTAAGTCAAAATGGTTCCAATACTCCAGCCCCCCACGATTCTGTCGGAAACTCCTCCGCGGTTGGCCATGGCCTTACCCTTGCCGAAAGGCAAATCATAAGTGCCATTGGCATGGAAGACGTGCCGGATATCAAACAGCGTGGGGCCGTAGCTTTGGCGCAAGTTACGCATGGAAAAGAGCCGGAATGCTCCTGTCCACGTATTCCCCGGCTGGACGCCCAACGTATGGCTCCAAGTGTAGTTTGCTTCAAATTGCATGCCGTGCCACCGTCTCTGACGCCAATCCACCTGAAGGGCATGGTAGTCGCCAAACCCCGGATCCGTTAGATAGCCGGTCGCCTTGCCCGCATTGTACGGATTGGCCTGGAAGAAGTTAATGGGATAGCCATGCCCTGGATTCGCTGTACCGTTGATCGCGCAGGGCGAAAAATTCGCGCTTCCGACCAGATTGCACAGGTAAGTGGAGGAACCCGCCAGTGAGCTTGCGAAGTCTCCCGCCCGTCCGTTATTCAGGTAATTCACAAACGTCCCGTTAGAGAACCCTGCCGGATCCAATCCGCCTGGGTTTGTAAATGCAGCAGTAAGAATCGGCAGCGGAGATTGTCCGGGCAATCCGTTGTTTGCAAACGTATTTCCGTTTCCGTTTGCCTGGTTAATAGCCAGGTTCTGTTGTGCCAGCTTGAATTCAGCCAGAAATCCGTTTTCGAAGATATTCACTTCGTTCGGATTCAGCTTGACCCACTGGTGAACGCTGCGGTTCCCCTGGTAGCGGACTTCGATGACGTTACTTTGGCCAACTTCACGCTGAATGCCCAGGTTCCAGGACTCCACATAGGGCTGGTGGATGTTGGGATTGATGCCGTTCACTCCCGTCCAGTAACCGAAGAAGGTTTCATTGGACTCAGGAATGACATTCTGGTAGGTGGGAGGGCTTAGCGTGTACGGCGCCGGTTGGGCGTTGCCCAACTCATAACTTCCGGCATAGTACCCTCCTGTGGCCGGAAGTGGCGCGCCGGGAGTGACGGGGCTTAGGTTGAAGGCTTGATAAAACGCATAGCCGGAGTTCGACGCCGAGTTCCAGAAGAACTGGTAGGGTTCAGTGAAACGGCGCAGGGCAAAGCCTGCGCGAACCACGGTCTTACCACCACTGAATATCTTCCCCATAAACCCGTCTTTATAAGTCGGGTTCCAGGCAAGGCCGATCGAAGGCTGCGGGCTGACATTCCAGGGTTTGTAAACATGTACTCTCCCAACGTAGGTCGGGTCTAGGCCCGCCGGGTCGCTGGTTAGAACCCCAGGCTTAAAGATGTTGTTAACCCCGGACGGCCCCCAGATCCCGACCGGGTCGGCGCTGTGGTAGGCACCGGTCAGGTCATGGTCGTCCCCCGTGAAATCCCAACGAAGCCCCAGATTCACGGTGAGATCCGACTTCAATCGCCAGCCATCCTGGAAGAACAAACCCCAAGCCGATTGCAGCTCGTTGAGGTTGTAACCCCCCACCGTCGTACTGTACTTTCCCGCCTTGACATCGTACGGGAAGCCTGCGCCGCCGGGATTGACGGAACTGATCCTGCCCCGCAAGACCGCGTACAGATCTTCGGCGTTGGACCGATCCGTTGACGAAGCATTCGGGAAGTTGGTCGCAAAGTAGTTTTCAATCGCCGTCGTTGCCGGATCGTCGGTGACCAGGCCGATATCGTTGAAGGGGAACCCCGCCGGCGCATTGTAGTAGTGGTCTTGCTCGCGATAGTACGAAAACCCAAAGTTCAGAAGGTGCTTGCCGCGCTGCCAGGAAACATTATCCGCGGCATTCACAAGCGGATAAAGTGTTGTGATGGGAAGATGATTGTCGAACACTTGGCCCGAACTACCAACGGAAACCGGCCAGTTGATCTGCGGATTTGTAAGCCATCCCGGGCTGGCGTCATATCCGAACTTCCCACGATTGAACAGATATCCGCCCCGGAACTGGTTAACAATGGTCGGCTTGATGGTCCAGTCAAAGCCAATTGCGGCCGTGAAATACTCGTCTTGATTCGAAGCCCCAAAACTCTTGAATGCGGCACCTGGGTAAGGCGGCGGTGTGGCACCGGGCTGGTTAGACTTCGTCATGTTCCACGAGAAGTACATTCGCAGGTTGTCTTTGATGTTGTAATCGACCCGCACGGTCGGGTAGTACTTCGTGATGGGAGACTGCTGCAAAAAACTAATGTTGTTGATATATGGCAGGGCAGTTGTTGTGACCGTTCCCCCGGCCAGCGAACTGTCGATGTTTTTGAACAGACCAAGGGTCACTGGATTCACCGTGGAAGGTAGACCTGCGGGTGCTGCGACGTCCGTCAGAAGATTGATGGTGTGCGATCCGTTGGCGTCGGACCAGGTGAAGTCACCCCCCTGCGCCGCCTGCGTGGGGAAGTTTGCGCCGCCTGTGGAATTGTTAGCTGTCGACGTGCTCGTATTATAAGAGCCGGGTTGCTTGGACATGGCAAACGTTCCGAAGAAAAACAACTTGTTCTTTAAGGCTGGTCCACCGATGCTGCCGCCAAAGTCATTCAGGTGGAATTTTGGTTTCAGCGCGCCGCCAGCGTCGTTCACCCAGCTATTTGCGTTCAATGCGGAATTTCGGTGGTCGTCGAAAAGGCGCCCGTGGAACGCGTTGCTTCCGCGGCGAGTCACGAAGTTAACCTGGAAATTCGACTGTCCGTACCCCGTGTTCATGTTAAGTTGGTCGGTCTGGACCGTCATCTCCTCCATGTCCTCAATGCGCGCCTGGACGAGAGGCTGAGAGGCACCGCCGAACTTCATGCGGCTGGTTGTCGCGATTACCCCGTCAATATTGTTCCCCGTGGCGGCCAGCGGCATCCCATTCCAGGTCGTTTGGCCCTGACTGGGGTTGGTAACGGCACCCGGAACGATCCGGGACAATTGCGCGATGTTGCGGCCTATGACGGGCAGTTCTTCGATCTGTCCTAAATCAATCTCACCAGTGATGGCGTTCGATGTTCTCTCGACCACAGGCGCCTGCTCGACAACCTTGACCTCCGCGGCTTGTGTGCCCACCGTCAACGAGACATTAATGTCGGTCGTGCGCGTGGCTTGCACGGACACCGATTCAAAAACTTGCTCTTGAAAGCCGGCTTTGCTCACCGTCAGCTTGTAAGTCCCAATCGACAAACTCACAAATGAGCACACCCCCGTGGAATCCGTAACGGCGGTCCGCACGTTGTTTGACGATAGGTCTTCCAGTTTCACGTTGGCTCCCGGAACAACGGCTCCGCTTTGGTCGAGAACTTTAATCGCGATAGTCCCCTGAGAGGTTATCTGCCCCCACGAGACCGGAGCACCGCAGAAGAGAGCCAATAAGAACAACCCAAGATTTCGGCGTACCAATACACAAACACCCCACTTATGCGCCATCACACCCTCCTGAGCCGGAGCCATGTATAAATTATACAGAATTACTCCGTTGGGGGCTTTTTACTCTTCATCTCGAAGGCTTGTCAAGCACTTTCTGCAAGCGCTTGCAGGACCAGTCCTCCCTTACGGGGGAAACTTCTCCTTGCGCGATCCGAACACTCCAGACGACGAGACCGTTGGAAAAAAGCAATCGGGGTGCGCTTACTGAGCCGATCACTGAAGTTCTAACCTTCTCCATCCACTGTTCAACCAGCGGCCAAATCACCTTGAGAGCGGACACCTCTCTCACACTGCGTTTCTATCGTCGCTTGTTCAATCGGAATATAATGGAGAATCATGCTACGAGATCGAGCACATAGGCCCTCTTACGTCAGACCTGCTTCGGTAATGATGGTTGCCGCTCTCGTTTGCGGAACCCCTGGGGAATTGCTTGGCGCCCAGGCAGAACGCAAGATGTCGGAGGGGAGCTCTTCGCCAGCGCGCATCGAGCGGGGTGTGGATCTTGCTTCGAAGGGCAAATGTCCCGAGGCGCTCACAATTTTGAGAGAATCCATCCCCGCTCCCGTTGATAAGCAGCTTCGCTACAGGGCCGCGATGGCCAGGGCGCAATGTGGAATGAGTGTCGACCAGGCTGATGTGGTCGTCGAAGCACTCCTCTTGCTGAACCACGAGTTTCCCGACGATTCCAAGGTGCTCTACATTACTTCACGCTATTACTCCGAACTGGCCAATCGTGCCGCCCGTAAGCTCACTGTGAGGGCTCCCTCCTCTGCTGAAGCTCAGGTGCTCATGGCCGAGGCCTATCAGGCGCGTGGAGATTTCGAAAGCGCCACAGCGAAATACCGCAGGATTCTGGAGCAGTACCCAAAACAACCTGGCGTTCATTACCAACTCGGTCAAATCATTCTTGCCAAGATCCCGACGGCTAGCGAGGAAGCCAGGAGAGAATTCGAGGCCGAGCTGCAAGTCAATCCAACTTCACCCGCAGCAGAGTACATGCTTGGAGACCTTGCCTGGAGGGCGATGAAGAGTGATGAGGCCATCCCACATTTTTCCCGGGCCACGGAACTCGACGTGAGTCTGGCGCAGCCCTACCTTGGGCTCGGGGTGGCGCTCAACGCGGTGGGCAGGTTTACGGAGGCGATCGATGCTCTCAAGAAATATGTCCGGCTAACCCCTGCGGACCCCGCAGGATACTATCAACTTGCTATCGCCTACTCACGGATTGGAAACCAGCAGGAAGCAGAGAGACAGAGGACTCTCCAGCTCGAAGCCGAGGAAAAGTTGAAACTGGGTTCGGCATCCACCCAGGGCGCGCCACAGCCGCACTAAAGGCTGACGGACCTAGCGGACAATTGAATCTCGTCACTGCTGGTTAAGCGACTCACTTCTGTGCGCGAACTGCTTACTTCCTTGCGCCTACTTCCACTGCCCTTCACCTTCAACAATCTTGATGTACCGGTCGATGGGCAGATTCTTCAACCGTTCTGAACTGCCGCTGGGCTGCGGCCATTTCACTTCGAGCCAATCAATCTTGGTTCGAGGCCCGAGTCCTAGCACAATCCGTGGGTCGTGGTAGGAGAGATAGCTGCCGCCACCAACCTTGAATTGATGGCGCTCAAGGTCGCCGGCGCGATACGTCATTTTGGCGCCCACAGCATCGCGGTTGCATTTTCTCCCGACCAGGTGAATCCCCAGCCAGTGGTTCTGCGACCCTCGGTTATTCCGCAACAAGATGGGAGCGTCATTGCTCACCGAGACCAGCGCATCCACCGATCCGTCGTTGTCGAAGTCGCCGACAGCCAGACCCCGGCCGGCAATCCGTTTCGAGAAGACGGGCCCGCTCTGCTTGCTCACATCTTCAAACCCTCGGCCCGTGTTACGGTACAGCATCATGGGCTCAGCATAGGTCACGCCGGGAACCATCTTGTCGACGTTCAGTTCGGGGTGGCCGTTGCAAAGAAGCAGGTCGGAGTTCCCGTCATTGTCGTAGTCGAAGAATTTCTGGCCCATACCACTCAACAATAACGTCCCAGAGGCAATTCCAAAAGCCGGTGCGACATCCGTGAAGGTTTCATCCCGGTCGTTGTGATAGAGCGAGAACCTCTCGTGGTCAATATTCGCAACGAACAGGTCCATCCATCCGTCCTGATCGTAATCGCAGGCATCCACCCCCATCCCAGAGCGTGCGCGACCGAGGGGATTGTAGCCGACGCCAGAAAGTGCTCCGATTTCATCGAACCGGCCATTCCCTCGATTGACGAACAGAAAATTGGGAACCGTATCGTTGCCGACGAAGAGGTCCATCCACCCGTCATTGTTGATGTCCGCGGCGACCACTCCCCATCCCTTCGCCAGCGATCGATCGATACCGGACGCTTTGCTGACGTCGGTGAAAGTCCCGTCACCGTTATTGTGAAAGAGCCAACAAGGCATGGGCTTGTAAAAGCTTGGGTGGCAATACCACCTCTCGCCGGATAGCTTGTTCCCGCACCAGATGGTCTTGTCGAGCTGTGCAAACTGGAGGACAAACAAATCCAGTCGCCCATCGTTGTCGTAGTCAAACCAGACCGCACTGGTGCTCCAACCGGGCGTACACACCCCGGCTTGAGCAGTCACGTCCGTAAACGTGCCATCTCCATTATTGTGGTAGAGGATGCCCTGCGCATACTGAGTCACGTAGATATCGGGGAACCCGTCGTTGTCGTAGTCACCCACGGCCACGCCCATTCCGTACGCGTTTCCCGTCACACCGGCTTTTTCAGTGACATCGGTAAACGTCCCATCTCGGTTGTTGTGGTACAAGGCGTTTCGCAGCCGCTGCGGCGGCGTATAAAAGTCACACTTGCCGCTGTTCACTAGGTAGATATCCATCCAGCCGTCGTTGTCGTAGTCGAGGAAGGCACAACCCGCGCCGGCCGTTTCCGGCAAGTACTTGGAGAACGACAGCCCCGCGGTATGCACCCAGGTGATGCCGCTCGCGGAAGGAGGAATCTCCCCAAAGTCAGGCAAGGGTTTGGATCCTGAAGGTGGCGCAGCTTGTAGGAAACTCGAGACGGCCCTCGGCATCAAGCTGTATGCTGTCGCTCGCCCCACCATGCCGAGGAACCGCCTGCGAGAAAGATAATTCTGCCATTCCCTCTGAAGTTTCGAATTCAAACCGGAGCCTCGTCTCAACTGCCGAATATTATCAGCGCGTTCTCCACAAGCACAATGTTTGCGCCGATGTATCGCATAAGGTCACGTACCAGTCGTGCGCTCTTCGTGCCATGTCGCGGGTCGATGGCAATTTGTGCACATCCATTGGCCCATGACACGGTCGGCAATGAAAACATGGTGGGAGCCGTGTCAATGATCTTTCGCGCACGGCAAAGGGTCCCACCACCATCATGACGAGTGGCGAAAACAACAGGACTGCCGTCCGTCCACACCGCGCACAAAGGGCTATCTGGCCCGCCGAGAGGGGTCCATCGCTATGGCAGCGCACATGGGGACTCTGCAACCGCTTGCAGGAGTCGATGCTCCGGAGATGATACCCTTATATTGGCGATCGGTCAGAAAGCCAGTCTCCTTGACAGAGACACGAGATGAGCAGTAAGTTCTCACTGCAAGCGCTTGCAGCTGGCGTCGCCAACTGGGATTGTGGTGTCCTGGGACGAAACGCGTTTTTTTCAGAGACTCGCGAGAGAACTCCTGCTGCAGAATCTCAGCGCCCACTGCTGAGTGTGCAGCTTCCACAAGCTTCGTGCACGAATGATCTATGGGGGCGAGACATCTATGAACTCAGCGCATCGTTGGAGTCGCCGGCAATGGCTTTCGGCAGCTGCTGCAGCCACGGGAGCCGCGGCAGTGCTTCCAGGCCGCGCACTTGCGGGCATGGGATCTGCCGCGGGCCGTGCGGTAGCAGGGGCGCGTGAGGCTGTTGACGCCAAACTCAAGCCATTCCCGTTGTCCGGGGTGCGGCTGCGCCCCGGAATCTTCCTCGACTATTTGGAGAGCAATCAAGGATTTCTGGATTCGCTGCCGAACGATCGCCTGCTTCACACCTTTCGATTGACCGCGGGAATCCCCACGTCTGCGGATCCGCTCGGAGGTTGGGAGCACCCCAGAGGCGAATTGCGTGGACATTTTGCGGGCGGCCATGTGCTTTCGGCGTGCGCGCTGCTGCATGCTGCTACGGGCGACGATGCCATCAAACAAAAGGGAAACGCACTAGTGGCGGAGCTGGCGAAATGCCAGCAATCGATTAATGCGGATGGTTACCTCAGCGCCTATCCGGCGAGCTTCTATGATCGCCTGCGCGATGGGGAGCGAGTCTGGGCGCCCTTTTACACCTATCACAAGATTCTCGCCGGGCACCTCGACATGTACACGCTATGCGGCAACGAGCAGGCGCTGGCCACCGCGGAGAAAATGGCCGCATGGACCGGCAAATACCTAAATCCGATTAGTGATGAACAGTGGGCCAAGATGCAGATGGTCGAGCACGGGGGCATGAACGAATCCCTTTTCAACTTGTACGCGCTCACCGGAAAGGAGCAGTACCTCGCTCTGGCTAGACGCTTTGAACATAAGAAGTTCTTCGACCCCCTCGCCGAACGCAAAGATGAGCTCAAGGGACTGCATCCCAACACGAATATTCCCAAAGTAATCGGTGCGGCTCGCGGTTACGAACTGACCGGCGACCAGCGCTACCATGACATCGCGGATTATTTCTGGCACCAGGTCGTTGCACAACGCACCTATTGCACCGGAGGCACGAGCAACGGCGAGAGCTGGCAGGGCGATCCGGGCAAGCTTGCGGATCAACTCGGCGAGGCGGCGGAAGAATGCTGCTGTGGCTACAATATGATGAAGCTCACACGGCACATCTTCAGTTGGAGCGGCGAGCCGGGAGCGATGGACTACTACGAGCGCACGCTTTTTAACAGCCGGATCGGCACTCAGGACACCGACGGCATGAAGATGTACTACCTTTCGCTCATGCCCGGACTCTGGAAAACGTTCGGCAGGCACTTCGATGCGTTCTGGTGCTGTACGGGCACGGGTTCAGAGGAATTTGCGAAGCTCGGTGACAGCATCTATTTCCATGATGCGCAGGGCCTTTACGTGAACCTGTTTATTGCATCGGAGCTGAATTGGCCGGAGAAGAAGGTCACGGTGGTTCAGGAGACGCGTTTCCCGGAAGAAGAGGGAACGACTTTAACAGTGAGATCCGCTGCACCGATGAAGATGCGGGTCCACATTCGCGTGCCGTACTGGGCTACGCAGGGCGTGACGGTTTCGATCAATGGAAAAAAACAGGATGCGGCGAGTACGCCGAGTTCTTACCTTGCTTTGGAGCGCACTTGGAACGATGGCGACCAGATCCAGATTGCCATGCCTATGAGTTTGCATCTCGCCCCGATCCCAGACGATCGAACCCTGCAGGCCGCGATGTACGGACCGCTGGTCCTCGCCGGGCGGTTGGGGGCCAAAGGCCTTACCCACGAGCTCACTTACGGACCCCTCGGCCCAGATGAATCGAGACCCCTGCCCGTCCCGGCGATTGTGGCTTCTGGGGATTCGCCGGACTGGTTGGAGCCAGTCAAGGGGCAGCCCCTGGTGTTCCAAACGATCGGTCAGAGAAGTGGACTCGAACTGGAGCCTTTCTACCAATTGTTCGATGAGCGCTACACCGTCTATTGGAAGGTGAATCGAAAGAACGCTTGAAGTGGTCGTGTAAATCTGAGGCTCGATGGAGGAGCGCCGAAGATCAATCGGAGGTACTGGCGGAGAGTTGCCGTGATGGCACGCTCTTTGGCGCAAGACTCCCTTGCCGGCAACCTGTGGGTTTCGTCGAACGTATCTGGGTGTAAGTTGCTCCTATTGAGTGCCAACATGTCCGAGGGGATTCGATGATTGATTTTGCCAATCTAGAAGCTTGGTTTGTCACCGGCAGTCAGCATCTCTATGGGCCAGAAACCCTGAAAAAAGTCGAGGAGCATTCCACTACTATTGCCCGGGCGCTTTCGGCGTCCTCCGTGGTCCCCGTAAAGGTTGTAGCCAAACATGTGATGACCAGTGACGAGTCCATTCTCCAGTTGTGTCTGGACGCCAACAGCTCGAAGAATTGTATCGGGCTGATCACCTGGATGCACACCTTCTCTCCAGCACGAATGTGGATCGCCGGTCTCAGATTGCTCAACAAACCATTTCTGCACTTGCACACTCAATTCAGCGAAGAACTGCCGTGGTCAACGATCGACATGGATTTCATGAATCTCCACCAGTCGGCTCATGGCGACCGGGAATTCGGATTCATCGGAGCCCGCTTGCGACTCAAGCGCAAGATCATCGTTGGGTCCTGGCAGGACGATCGAGTGCAAGGCGAGATTGGCGTTTGGATGCGTGCTGCCTGCGCCCGGCACGATGCTCAGGTGTTGAAAGTCGCACGCTTCGGCGACAACATGCGCAATGTCGCGGTGACCGAAGGAGACAAGCTCGATGCACAGATCAGGCTTTGCTATTCGGTGAATGGGTTCGGTGTCGGAGATCTGAAACAGCGTGTTCAACAGGTGACTGACGCCCAAGTCCAGCGGCTCGCCGCTGAATACGATGAAGCCTATGCGGTCGCCGAGCCGCTGCGGGCCGGCGGAAGCCGGCGGCCCGCCTTGTTTGAGGCCGCAAGAATTGAGCTGGGGCTGCGGTATTTTCTTGAGGACACCGGCTCCCAGGCATTCACTGACACGTTTGAGGACTTGCACGGCCTGGCGCAGCTTCCAGGAATCGCCGTGCAACGTTTGATGGCCGATGGATATGGATTCGGCGCGGAAGGCGACTGGAAAACGGCGGCGCTGGTGCGGGCCATGAAGATCATGGGTCACGGTCTCCAGGGCGGAACGTCGTTCATGGAGGACTACACCTACGATCTGAGAGATGGCGGCCGGGTCCTCGGCGCTCACATGCTGGAAGTTTGTCCATCGATCGCCGAGGGCAAGCCGTCGGCTGAAATCCATCCGCTTTCGATCGGTGGTAAAGACGATCCGGTCAGGTTGGTGTTTACCGCGTCTTGCGGGAGCGCCGTGAATACTTCCATCGTCGACCTCGGGAGCCGTTTTCGTCTAATCGTCAATCAGGTGAACCTCGTGCGGCCCGAGCAGCCTTTGCCCAAGCTGCCAGTCGCAAGGGCCATCTGGATACCCGAGCCTAACCTTAAAATCGCAGCAACAACCTGGATCATGGCAGGTGGGTCACATCACACCGCCCTGAGTCGCGCCTTGACTTGTGAATACTTACAAGATTTTGCGGAGTTGGCCGGCATGGAATGTTTGCTGATCGACCACAAGACGAATGTCGCGGACTTCGTGAAAGAACTGCGTTGGAACGATGTCTACTACCACCTGGCGAACGGACTTTGAATGCCAAGCGCTCCAAGGTTTCTTCTGCCCGGTCAGCACCATCAGCGGCTGGCCCGGCATGATTCCTGACGGCTAAATTTGCGTTGCTTTCGGCGCCTCCGGACCACAAAAAGCAAAAGCTCCGGGAATCTGGGTGGCGCGATTCCCGGAGCTTTATGTCACGTAGGGCTGGACTTTTTCAATTGGCGGGCAGCCTGCCCGGGGCACTTTCTCTCCAGGTCAGCCGCCGGGGTCCCCGAACTGCTTCCGCCATTCCGAACAGCACAATCGACCCAATGCCGATCATCAATATCACCATCGCCGACGTATCCACCGCCGTCAGTCCCTCCGCGTCCACTCCCTCCGCCGCCAAGGGGGCCGGTGCTGCTACCTTTACCGCTTCGGCGCCCGGCGTTGCGTGCGACGCTTGATCCGTCACCGTCGTATTCGCGTAAACATCAAAAAGCTCAGGGTCCATCTCTTGCTGTGCGCAAGCAGGTCTTGCCAGCAACAATCCTGCGCCCATTCCCACCAGCATCATCTGAATCCTAATCATTTTCTGGAATTTCACGAGCCACCTCCGGTCCTAGATTCGCAATTTGCTGCGATGCTGGACCGAGTGCAACTCCGGCGCCAAACTTATAGGTGCATTTTTTTTTCCTTCCTCCAAGGTTGAACCCGCTGAATTCAAAAGCGATAGCAAACCGTGGGGTGCGGAAAACTAGGACCGTGCCCTGGAAGCAACATGCAGCTACGACTATCCGGTTGGCTCCGAGAGACGGCCTCCGGCTTCGGCGAAGCCCTCCTCGCGAGCTTCAAAGTGGGGCGATTCTTCTGGGCCTCGCGTTCCTGCAATCACCAGAAAAGAAGACACCTAGCGATGGCTATCCCAAACTGGTTGGACGAACAGTACCGTCAGAACGGATACGAACCAGCCGGATAGTCGCACTATCCTTTCGGATAGCACTCTGGATGGCGACACTTTGGCGTTAGAATGCCCCCTGTCCAGGGGTTTGTTGCTAGCCGAGATCAGCGATCAGAGCCCTAAACGTGCAGCCCAAGCTTGCAGCCATTAGCGGACCCTTCCGGAAGTCGGACTTCCACTTCGCCCAATTTGTGTCCATCGGCCGAGATTCTTCCAACTCCATCCGTCTCGATGACCGCGCCGTCTCTCCGAACCATTGCCGCATCAGCTTGGATAGCGAACGATTTCTCTTAACCGACCTGGAAAGCGACTCCGGCACTTTCGTCAACGGCATCCCCGTAAAGCAGCGCGTGCTCGCACCCGGTGATCAAATCGCCGTGGGGAATTCTTTATTCCTCTTCCAGTTGGAGAACTCGCCCGTTTCCGCGAGCAGTCCCGTCGAACTAGTTGAAGATCCTCTCGCTGGCGGACAAAGGCAGCAGCTCCGCCCCGATGAGCTCCTTTATCTGAATCCCGAATCGCTGGCGGTCTTACCTCAGTCTGAGCGGCTTGCCCGTGCCCTCAGTACGCTCCTGAAGATCAGCACAGCGATCGGTTCCGTTCGTGATGTGGAATCACTCCAGTGGCAATTGCTGGGGATGATTTTCGACGTTATTCCGGCAGAACGCGGCGCGATTCTTCTCCTCGACAGCCACGGCGGGGAGATTTCTTCTCCCGTCGCATGGGATCGCGTCGGTGGCCCCGATCGGCCTGTCCACGTAAGCCGCTCACTCACTCGTCGCGTGATCGAGGAAGGCGTTTCCGTGGTCGAAAATGAAAGTCCCGCACTTAGTTCTTGTGTTCCTTCTCATGCCGAAGAAAGCAAGCCCGCACACTCGATTCTTTGCGTGCCACTGATGGCCTCCAGCCAGACGCTCGGCGTCATATATCTCCACTCCGAAAATCACGCCACCACTTTCACGAGCGACGACCTCCAACTGCTCGCCGCGATCGCCGGCTTGGCCGCAATCGCCATCGAAAACGCCCGACAATTCGAACATCTGGGCATCGAGAATCGGCAACTCCGCGCCGAGGTCAGCTTGCAACATGATATGGTCGGCCAAAGCCCGCGCATGCGCGACGTCTACCAGTTCATCGAGCGCGTGGCCCCCAGCGACTCGACCGTCCTGATCCACGGCGAGAGTGGTACCGGCAAAGAACTCGCCGCACGCGCCATCCACAAGAATAGTACGCGCAAAGAACAGCCTTTCGTCGCGCTGAACTGCGCCGCGCTTACGGAGACACTCCTTGAAAGCGAGCTCTTCGGCCACGAAAAGGGTGCCTTCACCAGCGCCATTTGCCAGAAAAAGGGCCTCCTGGAGGTCGCCGAGGGCGGCAGTGTCTTCCTCGATGAAGTGGGAGAACTCTCTCTTACGCTCCAAGCCAAGCTGCTGCGCGTACTTCAGGAACGCGAACTTGTCCGCGTCGGTGGAACGCGATCCATCAAGCTGAACGTCCGCTTCCTGGCGGCCAGCAACAAAGACTTGCAGAAGGCGGTGCGCGAGGAGAAGTTCCGAGCGGACCTCTTCCACCGTCTGAATGTCATCTCCGTCACCATGCCACCTCTCCGCGAGCACGCTGAAGACATCCAGCCCCTCGCCGAGTATTTCCTTTCTCGCTATTCTCAGAAGTGCAATCGCAGCGTCAAGGGAATCTCTCCGGGAGCGCGCGCTTGCTTGATGCAATACGACTGGCCCGGCAACATCCGCGAATTGGAAAATGCCATGGAGCGTGCCATCGTCATCGGCTCCTCCGATTTTATTCTCCCCGAGGACCTTCCGGAAACTTTGATGGAAACCGCCTCTTCCGCGGCTACTGCTCCAGCGAAATATCACGATGCCATTCGCAGTTTGAAAAAACAGCTGATCTTGGGCGCCTTCGAACAATCCGGCGGTAGCTTCACCGAAACGGCAAAGCTTCTGGGAGTCCACCCCAACTACCTGCATCGGCTGATCCGCAATCTGGATCTGCGATTGGCGCTGAAGAAAAGCACCAGGGTCTAGCGCGAGTCTTGCCCCTTGGTCTCAGGAAATACCATCCCATCGGATCGACCAGCTATGGGTTCGGGCACCAGTTTAGTGCTCGCCGGCGGGCGCGCCACCATGCCCCCCATAGGCTTTGACGTGGTTTGCGGGAATAGCCGGCAACGGGGGTTGTCAGGGGTGGCGCACAACAGTGAAACGCACGTCATGCGGCGATCCAGCGCTTCGGAGAAGACTTTCAACCTCGATCGCGTAGGACCCGCCGGGCTTCAGCAGTTGGCGGCAGAATCAAAGAACCGTTGGCCGTTTTGATACTGGTAGTCTACGGACTAGAGTAAGTGGAATTGTTTCTGGGAGTTCATTGCTTGGTTGTCCATCAAGAGGAACTTGGCAGCGCGTTGTTCCCTTACCGCGGCCTGGATTGCCATTAAACGCTTCGCCCACCCGAGGCCAATTCCGCAAGACGAATTTATGGGTTCAGCAAACCAGAGCGGGTTCGTCACAATGGAGAAACCACCGATCGAGGATGACGCGCCGAGAAAACCACTGGTTTGCCAGGAGAATTCGAGCCAGGGAACTCACCAGTCGCGTTGGAAGATGACAGCCAATGTTGAAAGCCCATTCTTCCTGCACTTTTCCGAATCGCTGTCCGAGCAGGCCGCGATATGTTTCTGAAAGTGTCGGACTATTGGCTCCGCCGGCGGCTAGGATGGCTTTCGATGCCAGGAGTCCCGACTCGATCGCTGGCCGTATACCTTCGCCACTCTGAGAATACGCCAAGCCGGCGGCATCGCCGATCAGCAGCACTCCGTCTCCGGCCACGTTTCGTTTGGCATATCCGTAAAGAAGATACGAATGACCCACCATCTTCCGAGGCAGATCAAAAGCAATCTTCCTCGTTTTTTTCAGAAAGCTGCCGAGGGCGGCAAGATGATGGGGCAGGACATGGGGATCGAGTCTCCCTAAGCCGATATTGAGAAAGTTCTTCTTACGGACGCACCAACCATAACCCTTCATGTCCGGACAAAAATAAAGCTCTGGAATCTCAGGCCGAATCGAACATTGATTGCGCTGGGTTTCTGACATCTCGAATTCAATTTCTTGCGCAGCAACGCTGACTTCATGACGAGCGTTGGCCCCGCGCAATCGGGCAACAGGACAAAAATGACCACCGGCGCCAATCACGAGCCGGGCCTTGTACTGGCCGTTGACAATCCAGCGATCGCCCGATTGTTCCAGCCGGGCAAGAGGAACACCTTGGTGAATGCGCGCACGGCAGCGCTTTAATAGAAAATCATCGAACTCGCAGCGGCGAATTCCGTAGCTGATTGGTCGGCCATAATCAGTTTCTACTTCGCGGCTACCCATTCGGCTGGTGCGGAAACCCTGGAAGTTCTGCAAAACATGGCCGCGTGAATATTCCTCCAAATCGATTTCGAGCTCCGCGACGACGGGCGGCGTGATCCATCCTCCGCACACCTTGTCCCGGGGAAAGGTCTGGCGGTCCAGGATCACGACACTCAAGCCCGAATCGCGCAGTTTCCAGGCGCAGGAACTTCCGGCGGGACCGGCTCCAACGATCAGGACGTCGCATGCATCCATGTGGTCTCCCGTTCTCCGTGCTGTTCTTTTGTATACAGGTGCGCGCGGGTCCATGGAATTTGCTGGCAGGCAGTTCGCGCGAAAACGATTTGAAACAGTTGGAGCGTGCCAACCCGAAATCCAGCGACAGCTCCGGCGAGATAGAGCCGCCAGGCTCTGGTGAATTCCGGGGTGAACATTTCGGATATCTCTTGTTGGGACTTTTCGAATCGCGCCAACCATTGCTCCAATGTTTTTGCATAGTGAGGCCGCAAGTTCTCGACATCCAGGACGGACAAATCCCAAGGTTCAAAGACTTGCATGGCCTCACCCAGGGCCGGCGCGTAGGCACCATGAAAAATGCGTTTTCTGGTCCACGTGCTGAAGGGAAGCGGATGATTGCGCCCGACAAAGTGGAGGAGTCCGCGCCCGGTTTTGGAGAGCGAGCGGTGGATGATACTCCCCAGATCTCGGTAGTGTTCCCGTCCAACGTGTTCCAACATTCCTACAGAGACAAACGCATCGCACTCGCCGGAGATGTTCCGGTAATCGTCTTCGATGAATGCCACTCGGTGGCTCAGTCCCAGTTCTTTTGCTCGCCGGCGGGCGAACAAGATTTGCTCGCGCGAAATATTGAAGGCCCGGACGATCACTCCATAGTTTTGCGCCATGTGCAGGGCCAATGCGCCCCAGCCGCAGCCAGCGTCCACGACTTGCTCCCCCGGCTGCAGTCGCAGCTTGCGGCATACGTAGTCCAATTTCGCTACTTGCGCCTGCTCCAGCGTCGTTGCGGAAGACGGATAATAAGCGCAGGTATAGATGAGTTGCGGGTCGAGCCAGAGCTGGTAAAAAGCGGTATTAAGATCGTAGTGGCGCTGGATATTACGACGCGAGCCGCGCAAGGAGTTTCGCTGAGCATATTCCATGCACTTCGAGACGAGTTTGACGTACCATCCGTGATGTTCGCCTTGCGATATCGAACCATAAAGGATTTCGAGGGCGGATACGAGATCTCCCTCCAGAGTGATTCGCCCCTCGCTGTAGGCATCACCAAATTCAGCTTCCAGATCGATTAGCAGACGCAAGAGAGTCTTGCGGTCCTCTATGACGATGTTGGCCACAGGCAGCGCGCCCCTTGGCGAGACTTCGGCGCTGTTGCGGAGCTCGAGCCGGACCGAGGGCTGACCCGCTGCTCGATAGATCTTTTCGAGAATCCACTGGTCGATTCGAGAGCACTTGTTTTGAGCAGACATGGCGAACCCTCCTTGCTGCGTGATGGAGTCGGATGGCTTCGACGATCATACCTCAGCAAGCAGAGTCTGGAGTGGCGGGCGCCGACCAACTCAGGGAATGACGTGGGTGGGCGGCGACGGAGGGAAAACCAGCCTAAAACTGGGGAGTGTGGCGAATGGCGACTGAACCACAGCGATGGAGAAGCATAGAACTTTATGGAGGCCTGAAGCAAAGAGGATAGAGCGTGTGCCCCTGGACGATTGCGCGTTTGAACGCGCGCAGAGCACCTTGCCCCACTCAGTCATTCGTCAAGACACGCCTCCGCTAGAGCGCGGGCGTTTACCGGGACCGGTGAGGGGCCGTAGACCGTCAGGAAATGCGCAAAGCTCGGGACGTTGTAGATGTCGCCGTCCTCAAATACGTTGGCGCGCTGCGGGTGCACGAGTTTGCCATCCGCGTCGAGCACGAACAGGAACGGATAACCCGGTATCCTGTGGTAAAGGGAAAGAAATGCCCGGTTCTCATTCGCGGGACTCATGTTGATTTTCAGGGTCACGAAGTTTCTCTCGCGCAGTGCCCGAACGTCAGCGTGGTCGGCGAAAAGCTTGTCCATGACGTGGCACCAGCTGCACCAATCGCCGCCGACTTCCAGAAGGACGCGGCGCCCCGTGCGCTTGGCTTCGGCGAGAGCCTTGACCAGATCCGCCTGAGGATCACGCTTGGGATCGTAGCGAGTCACCGGAACGTAGCGCGGCGCTCCCAGCGCTGCAGCCTGCCAAGCCATCTTGCCAGCAGCCGGCGCGGGATAACCAAGCGCTAGCGAGAAGAAAAGCAGCAAAAACATGACCGCCTCCGTGGGCCGTGCACAACTCTGATAAGCCCGGATTACCGGACGCTGCGAATCGACGTTCGTTTTATGATCACTTCTGATAACCACACGGCCCGTTGACGCGGTGTGATTTAGCCTCTGATTTGAGTGAAGGAGTGCTTTCCCGAATTCTTCCCGGTCTGCCCGGCGAGTCTGTGCAGCCACGCGTCGATTGCGGAGTGCTGCTCGGCACCCAAGTCTCCAAACAGCACGCCCATGCCGAAAATTCCCAAACCGCCGCCAGAATGCATGTAGATCACCTTGCCAGGCAGTTCGCATGAGTTCGTGCCATCGCAGATTTTGAGACGTAATTTTGTATGAACGGGAATGGGTTCGAGCGTATCGATATAGCAACCACGCGAGCTCAATTCGGCAAGCTGTGCGACAGCCCGAGTTCCGTCGCGAAGGGTCACTTCGGCATCTGCGAAAAACGAGAAGCGAGGATTGGCGCGCTTTACTGCATAGGGGGCTTGAACCATGGGTGTCTCTCCAGTCCGTGAAGGTCGCAATCCGTCCTGATCCATTGTATAGAACCGCAGCGCGGCGCATCCAGACGTTTGTGCCGTGAATGGCCGAAAGAGGTAACTGGCTCGCTGGGCCCTGGTCCAACACGATCGTCTTGAAACCGACGTTCTTGAGTGCTTCGGGAGGAGCCTCCGCCGGATGACTTCCATTCACCCCCGGGGGGCCGTGAAGCCCCGGACTCGAAGCCCGGGGCTTGCGGAGTTCAAGAAGCCAGGTCAGCGTGAAAGTTTCCGGGTCCCGCAAGGCTTCGGTAACGGGCGGATCAAACTGCCGGAGGATCGATTGGATGCGCTACGCAAATCGCAGGAGAGGTGGGGTGCAGCTAAGCATGTCACCATCAGTCCATCCTGTTCTAGAATCGTCTCGCATCTAAGCATCTGCGATTTGGCAGGTCTTGCTTTGAGACCCCTGGGGATGAAGCGGAGGAATTCTTGACTTCGAATGATCGATTCGATCTCATCGTGATCGGCTGCGGCCCTGCTGGTGAAAAGGGCGGCGCCCAGGCCGCCTATTTCGGCAAACGCGTTGCCGTCATCGAGCGCGCCGAGCATATGGGCGGCAGTTCGATCAACACCGGCACTGTTCCCAGCAAGACTCTTCGCGAATCCGCGCTCTACTTTTCCGGGCTCAAGCAGCGGGGTCTCTACGGAATCGACTACTCGCTCAAGGAAAATCTCACCGTCCACGATTTCATGCATCACGAGCGTGAAGTTGTAGACATGGAGCGGCAGCGCATTCTGAGAAACCTCGCACTCCACCACATCGAACTCCTCCGCGGCCAGGCCGCCTTTCTAGACCCCCATACCCTGGTCCTCTCCACCGCCCAGGGCACGCGTCAGTTAAGGGGAGAAGTCATCCTCATTTCCACCGGCTCCAAGCCCCATCGTCCTCCGGAAATCGCCTTCGACGACATTCACACTTTTGACTCCGACACTTTTCTTCAGATGGACCGCATTCCTAAAAGCTTGGCTGTCATCGGCGGCGGCGTCATCGGCTGCGAATACGCCTCTATCTTCAAAGCCCTCGGTATTGATGTCACTCTCGTGGATGGGCGCGACCGTCTTCTCCCATTTCTCGACAATGAGATTTCCGATCGTCTTCGCGACCGGCTCACCGCCCTTGGTATGCATTTCTTGTTTAACGAACGCCCGGTCAGAACCGAAAACTCGGCCAGCGGCGTGCGTCTGACCATGAACAGCGGCAAAACGCTCGAGACCGAAGCCGCCCTGTTCGCCGCCGGCCGCCGCGCCGCCGTCGATGGTCTTGCTCTCGAGAAATCCGGCCTGGCCATCGATGATCGCGGCTATATCCCTGTCGACCAACACTACCGCACGTCTGTTCGGCATATCTACGCCGCCGGCGACGTCATCGGTTTCCCCGCGCTGGCCTCTACTTCCATGGAGCAAGGCCGCGTTGCCGTCTGCCACGCTTTTGGTTTGAAGTACAAGGAGCGTGTTGCCTCTCTGCTCCCCATGGGTATTTACACGATTCCGGAAATATCCGCTGCCGGTGAGACCGAAGAATCCTGCAAGGAAAAGAAAATCGACTACGTCGTGGGCCGCGCGCTTTACGCAAACAACGCCCGAGGTCACATCACCGGAGATACCGCGGGCATGCTCAAGCTCATCTTCGCCCGAGCCGATAAAAAACTCCTGGGCGCCAGTATCATCGGCGAAAACGCCACCGAACTCATTCACATCGGCATGATGGTCCTCGACAACGGCCTCACCATCGACGAATTCATCGAGCAAGTTTTCAATTACCCCACGCTCAGCGAAACCTACAAATACGCCGCCTACGACGGCCTGGGCAACCTCGCCGGGCACAAGCTCCGCGAAGGGTAATATGGAATCTGTCTCCAAGCCCTTTCCATCCGTTCTCGCTTGCCTCGCGCTGCTCGGCAGCGCGAATCTTCTCTTGCAGGCGGGCGCACCGCAGAGGTCTTCGACGCGCGGCGCGAATTCCTCTTGGCGCTCCCTCCATGCCCTCCAGCCGCACTCCATCCGACCACCAAGCACTCCGTCGGTGCCAGACCAATCGCATTCTTACCTGGGCTTCGACCGCAACATTTATCCCGGTGACCTAGCACTGCCGATTCTCCAGAAGACGTTTGTGTTTACCAGCTACTGGCTCAGCTCTCCGCTCGGAGAGAAAACAAATACGTGGCTCGGCAAACGAGAATTTCTCCGCTCCCAAGGTTTCGGCTTCCTGGTTTTGTACCGCGGCCGCGAGAGCGGCGAACTCAAGAATGAAGTCGCGGCAAGAAGAAACGGAATCCAAGACGCGAGGAATGCTGCAGCCGCTGCGAAGAGGGAAGGCTTCGCTTCCGGCGTCATCATCTTTCTCGATATCGAAGAAGGCGGCCGTCTGCCCGCCAACTATCACACGTATCTTCGCCTTTGGTCGGAAGAACTCGCCCGCGCCGGTTATCATCCGGGTGTTTATTGCTCAGGCATACCCGTCAAGGAAGGGCCAGACGTCACTATCACCACAGCCGACGACATTCGCGACCAGGCCGCATCACGCGACATCACCATCTGGGCCTACAACGTTTTCTGCCCTCCGTCGCCAGGCTGCACTTTTCCGCAAGACCGGCCTCCGCCTTCTTCGAGCGGTATCGGCTACGCCGCGGTCTGGCAGTTCGCACAATCCCCTCGTCCGAAGGAACTTACCGCGCATTGCCCTGCAAACTACGCACCCGACGGCCTGCTACGCACCGCGTGACACCACGCACAAGTGGTTCCTCGACGTGAACACGGCCACGTCACCGGATCCCTCCGGGGGTGCCAAATGACAGGCTTCGGGAAAATAAAAAGAGGCAGAACTGCCGCTGCCTCTTTCCAGGAACTGGCGTTCAGATCTGCCCCATTCCTCCGTCCACATTGATTTCCACGCCGGTGATGTACGACGCGTCTTCGGAAGCCAGGAACGCCACCGCGCCGGCCACTTCCTCCGGCTGGCCAAGCCGCTTCATGGGCACCTTGGCAACGATTTCCTTTGCGAATTCATCGATGGCTTCTTTCGGAAGCCCGGTTCTCCCAAAGATGGGCGTGACAATTGGCCCAGGCGCAACCGTGTTCACACGAATCCCCCGACCCACCAGTTCCGCTGCTGCTGTTCTCGCTAGGGAGCGTAGCGCTGCTTTCGTTGCCGAATAGGCACTGGTCCCCGCCGTGCCTTTTCTGTCTGCCACGCTGGTATTCAAAATGATCGACGCTCCGTCATTCAACAACGGCAGCGCTTTCTGGATCGTGAAGTATGCTCCCTTTATGTTGATGTCAAATTGCTCGTCGTATAAGCTTTCGGACGTCTCTGCCAATGGCGCGAACTTCGCGACTCCTGCGTTTACAAACAATACGTCGATTTTCCCCAGTTTCTTTGAAACCTCCGCATACAGCTTGTCGACGTCTCGAAGCTTGGCCACATCCGCCTGCACCGCCAGCACGCCATTGCCGATCGTATTCACCGCCTCCTGCAGTGTTTTCTTGCTGCGGCCCGCGATGGCGACGCGCGCTCCTTCCTCCTGCAAGCGCTTGGCCGAAGCCAGCCCAATGCCGCTGTTTCCACCGGTTACTACCGCTACTTTTCCTTCAAGTCTCTTCATGTTGATCTCCATCCTCTATCTGCATGTGACCGCAAGCCGCTCTCGGCGGCGAGCCCGCCCCGCCGCTCGCGGCGCTTTCAACGTTTCGATGGTTAGATGAATATCGAAATACTCGGTTGCATCGTTCTTGGTGGTATGTTCTGAAGAGTGAATCCTGGTGGCGGGGAGAAGGGAAGCCGGCTACACTCCGGGCAGACCATGGATCGCCCTCACGTTGAAAAGATATCGAGAGCCCTTGCCGACGAGACACGCCTCAGAATTTTCGAGGCCATTCAGCAACCAAACACATGAACTGTGGCGAGATCGTCTCCATGCGCGGCGTGACCCCGGCGACCGTTTCGCATCACCTGAAGATTCTCAGCGAAGCCGGACTGATCGCCTGCCACCGCGAGGGACAGTTTGTTTACAGCCAGGCTGTTCCTGAAGCCATCGAAGCGTATACCCGCGCGCTCATAAAAATCGCCGGCGGCAAGAAATCCGCGCGGAGCCGATGACTCTTAGGATTCAGTTGGTCGGATTTCTAGGAAATTTGAAATATGGCAGCCGCACACCCTGATCCATTATTTGATCCGCTCGGGCATTTGTTGGCGCTTCGAATCCTTTGGTGCCGCCGTTGGTTACGTAATCATCCTGATCCACGCCGTCGCCGCTCACCCCCAATCCGCCGGCCAGTGCTCCGTTTCGAAACAAACCCGCGCTCCCGGGGAAGAATACGATTCCGCTCTTCGTCGAATTGGCCGCTCCACTTTGAAATCCCTGCGTGCAGGGACTTGCCAAATCCATGGTATACAGGTTGAAAAATGGCCCCGCATTCGAACCGTCAATTCCCGGCGGATAGAGCGGCTGCGCGCCAAAACTGATCGTCCGGTTCGTGACCGCAGTGCCCATCGGCACGCCGTTCAGATCCGCGGCCGTTCGCATGGTGCCATTGAAGTACACCATGTTCCTTGCTTTGGTAGCCGCCACGTCAATGCTGAACACCGTCGAATCCTGCATGCGACGCAAGCCGATGATCGTTCCATCTAGGTCCGCCACGGCAATCACCATGCGCACCTTCGAACCCAGCGGCAATCGAATCGCCGCGCGCGTCATGTTCGCCGTCGCTTCGGCGTTATCCAAAATTTGTTTCACGTCCGCCGCGCTCAAACCACCCATCGGTCCCGCCCCAGGTGTGATCAAATCGCCCTCTGGTGGTTGCCCGGGGCTGTTTGTAGGCGCCACCACATAGCTCC